>Ga0210057_1003485_pt1 | contig 21654 bp, 22 predicted proteins | sample CryGeyCG2114_010_2_FD_183968 | JGI IMG/M metagenome (GOLD analysis project Ga0210057, IMG submission 183968) | Groundwater microbial communities from aquifer - Crystal Geyser CG10_big_fil_rev_8/21/14_0.10 (SPAdes) (version 2) | ecosystem: Environmental > Aquatic > Deep subsurface > Groundwater ...
GTAGGACGTGTCTTTACTGGCTGGAGTGGAGCTTGTAGTGGCACTGGACAATGTTCTGTTCTTATAAATGCTCCCAAGACTGTTTACGCCAACTTTATTATAGACCCAAATTATAGGGAGTTTTAAATTCCGAAAAAGAAAGCCGAGAATAACCCCAGCTTTATATTTATAGCTTTGTATCTTTTCTCGCCAAAGCTTCAGCAATTGATTTAGAGATTGGCAATCCTGCTAAATCTTCGATCCATCCCCATTGTCCCGATTGATTAACCTCAAGAAATACATACTCTCCTTCGGGTGTGAGAATCATGTCTATGGCGGCAAAACTCAATTTCCAACACTGCATAAGAGCTCGCAGTTTATCCTTAATATTTTCAGGTAAGTTGAAATCCTCATGCCGGACATTCTGAAAATCATAGTTTCGCCAATCATGTTTTGTTTTCTCACTATCCTGAGAATGTATGGCACAGGTAAATATCCTATGTCCAACGACAGTAATCCTCAGCTCAATTCTTTTGGCTATGTATCTTTGAGCAAAGACGGGAGCAAGTGCAATGGCGTCTCGTTGTTTTAGCAGCTCGTCGTAAGTGATATGGTGTGTAAACAGACTCAAAGCTTTTCTCGAGATATTCTCTCGAAATATGCGACCCCTGATATTTTTTATGGCGAGTCTTCCGCTACATTGTTCACAAAAAGACAGAAGTTCGTCTGAGTCATTTGTTATGACGGTTTCTGGAATCTGCAACCCAAATCGTGTTGCGATCTTCAATTGATACAACTTATTATGCTCCAGCAATTTCGCACTTAGGGGGGGGTTCATCCAGAAACAATCAATACTTGTGTAGAGAGAATACAACATGGCATTAGATTCACTCTGCACAAAATCAATTTGCCACTGTGGTAAGCTTGTGCTTGCTTGAGGAATTTCCGGTTTTCGCATCCATACACTTTTTATATCTTCCAACTTGGTTTTATCTTGTAGAGGCGTGTCTCTCAAAGAACCACTGATTGATTTTGATCCTCTCTTCAAATAGATACTCAAGATCTTTTCTGTTGGGAAAAGAGCTGTATCAAAGATGACAAATTCTTCTCCCATGCCTCTCAAATGACGAGTGACTGCGTCGATATTTCGCTTTTCCCGAGCACATCCTACAATCAAAATCTTTTTCTTAGTCGTCATAATAACACCTCTTTCTTTGTTTTTCCCTTTGAATTTTCAAAGTTTCCATATATAATATACCCAATTCATAGAATTATGTCAATCGATTTGAAAAAACCAATACCGCCAAACATTAGGAAGAAAGCATCCTTGGTTATATCACATGCCTTAAGAGATATGAGCTATAAAATTGGGATTAATCAATTGGAAAAATATCGTAAATTGTATTCATTTGATGACAAGCTTTTATATGCCTTAGGCCTGTTGTATGATCATAAGGGCATGCAGATTTCTGGCCAATTTTACTCTCAAGGGGAATCTGTCAAAATCTCTATAAAACAAAAAAAGAAAGCGGAATATTATTTTAAAACAGCAAGAGAAATTTTTTATGATATTCTAAAACGTAATCCTAAAAATGTATATGCCCTGTTTCGTTGCGGTATTTTATTTGAACTTAACGAGCAGTACAGAAAAGCGATTAAATTTAAATTAAAGGCATATAGAATTGGGATGAAAGACAAGAGTAAAAGGATCCCTCTTCTTATCGGTTTTACTTATTTGAAAATGGGGGAAAAAAAAGAAGCTGAAAAATGGATTCAAAAAGAACTTAAATTTTTAGGGGAAGAAAATACATCGGCAAATTTAAATATTCTCTTATTCTATTTTCTCATCAAAGAATATAAGAAAGCTTCGCTTTATATTCCACAAGTAGAAAAAATCCTAAAGTCTCAAAGAAAAACAATAGGAAAAAAAGTCCAAAAATTATGGCAAAAAAGAATACAAAAAATAAAAAAAATGGCTAACCCGTAGGTTAGCCGTAAAGTTCCAATGATTGCGACATCGTATCATGTGTCGCAATAATCAGCACCTTCATCGGGTCCGGTTGACCACGTGTCGGTAGCACGGATATCAGGCGGGGCGATATCAGTAGGTGTCAGGAAGCTCAACAATAGTGGCGGTAATTGAATGATCCCACTGACCTCTTCTTCCTCTACCGTAACCGTTTGCTCACTTTCAGCGGTCTTGTTCATTGTTATTCCACCTTTCCGAGATCGGCCAGATCTCTAAAGTACAGGTTTTACGTTGTCTGATATTAAGGTTATCAGATTAGTATCTGTTGTCAATTTAAGGTCTGTCCATAAGTATTAAAGACCTAATGTCTCAGCAGGGTTGGCTCAATACACCAGATGAAGAAGCAGAATTTTATTATTCAATCGCCGGATCGTTTATAAAATATCTATTAGGCACTTTGAATTTGCAAATATTCAAAGAATTATACTTAAAAATGGACAGAAAAAACTCCGTAGAAGAAAACGTGAAAATATTTGAATCAATTTTTTTGTCGCCCCTAGCAAATGTTGAAGAGAAATGGCGGACATCAATTTTATAAAAAATAATAGTAAAAAATCCTTGAAGTTGTATAATTAAAATATGTTTGGATTTACTGGCACATTTGGAATAATCGCTGGGATATTTTCTTTCTCAGCTTATTTGTTTTACATAGTAGCCATATTGAAAGGGAAGACCAAGCCCAGTCGCGCCACTTGGTTTATTTGGGCATTTATAGGCATTATATTAGCTATTTCGTATAGAGCTTCTGGAGCCGAAGATACTATTTGGGTAGCAGTGAGCGAAGCAATTGCTCCAACCATCATTGCATTACTTACCATAAAATATGGAGTGGGCGGAACAGAAAAAATTGATATTATTGCTTTTATTGGAGCTTTGATCAGTTTAATACTCTGGTGGATATTTGGCACACCAGTCGTTGCTTTAGTTACAAATCTAGCCATAGACTTTTTTGCTGCCATTCCAACCATCAAAAAATCTTGGCATAAGCCGGACGAAGAAGATAGATTTGCTTGGACTTTAACCCAAATTGGAAACTTATCAAACTTATTTGCTATAGATAAAATTATTTTTGCAGTTATAATATATCCTATATACACATTTATAATTGATGGAGTAATAACTGGTCTATTGTATAGACCTTTATTTAAAAAAACAAATTATGGTAAGTAAAATAATAGTTAAAGAGAGTAAAATCCACGGAAAGGGAATATTTACAACTAGAGATATCAAAAAAGGGGAGATTGTCTTTATAATAAAAGGTAATATGGTCAGGTGGGAAATTCATAATGAAAAAGAATCTCTTTATGGCCCAGATTGGATTGGTATAAGCAAAACGAGATGGATAGATCCAAACGGACCAGCAAGATTTTTAAATCATTCATGCAATCCAAATTGTGGAATAAAAGGAAAGATAACCGTAAGGGCATTAAGGAATATAAAAATGGAAGAGGAAATAATTATTGATTATTCAACGACTGAAATTGATAAATTCTGGCACATGAAATGTAATTGTGGAAGTAAAAATTGCAGAAAAGAAATTCAATCTATTCAGTTTTTACCAAAAAAAGTTTATAATAAATACACTCCCTGTATACCAACATACTTCATGAAGGTATATAATAAGTGTCATAATGAAAAATAAAATTTTAAAAACTCTAATAATTATTTTAGTTATTTTATCTGTCGTTGCTATAGCGATAAGATATTTATATCTTAAACAATTTGAAGTGTTTATATAATTTATGAATCAATTAATTTCAGAAAATATAGCTGGTTGCGAATGGGGGGTTAGTAAATTTTTAATATTTTCTGATAATGTCTTTGAGCCTTTAATTTATTACTCTCATTTAGGAGTTCTAATCTTAATCTTATTTTTCGGTCTTTTTGTATATTTAAATAATACGAAAGAAGTTCAAAACAAAATTCTTTTTTATTTATCTTTAGTAATCAGTGTTTGGTTATTTTCAGATTTAGTACTTTGGGCAAGCGAGAAAATTTCATACATAATGTTTTTCTGGAGTTTAGAAATCATATTTGAACCAATAATCTATATTTTAGCGTTATATTTCTTTTATGCGTTTATTAATAAAAATATAATTCCATTTAAAGCCAAAATTATTTCTTCATTAATGCTACTACCCACATTAATCTTAGCTCCAACAAATTTTGGATTAACTGGTTTTGATTTAACTAATTGTGATAGGGTTGCAGTAGAAGGTTTACTACCAAAATATGGTTATTTTATTGAAATACTCATTGTTTTTTGGATTATTTTTATAGCATTTAATCATTATTATAAGAACAAAGATTATATAATTAGAAAAAAAATCTTCTTTAGCGCCACAGGTATTTGTTTATTTTTACTAAGTTTTTCTCTAGGAAATATTACTGAGGTCATAACTGAAAATTGGTATATAGGTCAGATTGGATACATTGGTATTCCAATTTTTATTGCTTTTTTATCTTATTTAATTGTTAAATTTAAAGCCTTTAATATCAAACTCATAGGCACCCAAGCACTCGTGGTGGTCTTATGGATTGCGCTTTTTGCTTTACTTTTTATACGAACAATTGAGAATGCAAGAATTATTGTCTCACTCACTCTCATTCTTTTTCTTATTGTGGGAATATTTCTCATTCGCTCTGTCAAACGTGAAGTAAAACAGCGAGAACAAATTGAGGAGTTGGCAGAAAATTTGGAAGTAGCAAATGAAAAATTGAAAGAGTTGGATCAATTAAAATCAGAATTTCTCTCCCTTGCTACTCATCAAATCCGAGCGCCGCTTACCGCTATCAAAGGTTATTCATCAATGCTTTTAGAAGGGGATTTTGGAGTTTTGCCCCAAAAAGCCACTGATTCGGTCCAAACCATAATGAAGTCTTGTCAAAACTTAATAAAAATAGTAGAGGACTTTTTAAATATTTCTCGTATTGAACAGGGCAGAATGGTATATGAAAAAAGCATTTTTGATATAAAAGAAACTGTTCAGGAAGTAATCAAAGAGATCAAACCAAATATTGACAAAGCTGAACTTTCTCTTGATTTAAATATTCCAATAGAAAAAATAAATGTAAATGCCGACAGGAACAAAATAAAACAAGTAGTTAGCAATATAGTAGATAACTCAATCAAATACACTCCTCATGGTCAAATAAATATTTCTGTATTTTTAGATGGAGAGAAAGTTAAAATAGCAGTCAAAGATAGTGGAACGGGTATAGACCCAAGTGAAATAAACAAACTCTTTGCCAAATTTTCTAGAACAAAAGAAGCTAATAAAACAAGCGTTACAGGTACCGGTCTTGGTCTATATGTAGCAAAGAAAATAATAGAGGCCCATCGGGGTGATATAAAAATTTATTCTGAAGGAGTGGGTAAAGGTTCTACTTTCACCATTGAGTTACCAGCACTATAAAAAATGAAGATATTTGTAAAAGCCAAAGCTGGAGCAAAAACAGAAAAAATAATACCTCCGGAGACAAAATTATGGAAAGAGAAAAATAGTGAATCTAATGAAAAGGAATGGTTTGTTATCTGGGTCAAAGAACCACCAATACAAGGTAGAGCCAACATAGCTATTATTAAAGTGTTGGCAGAATATTTCAAAGTCTCAAGTTTACAAATCAGACTCATTTCTGGTTTTTCTTCTAAACAAAAAGTATTTGAGATTTCTGCATAAGAAATAATTTTCAACAATATACCATCATTTTATCCAAAATAAAAATTAGCTAAATCTGCTATAATGATTTTTATATGACTCAAAAAGAGGCCCTAGACATATTAAAAACAGGTAGAAGTGTTTTCCTTACTGGAGCCGCTGGTAGCGGTAAAACCTATGTTTTAAGAGAATATATAGAATATCTAAAAAGTCTTTATGCCAATATAGGTATCACGGCCTCTACCGGCATAGCTGCTACTCATATGGGAGGTATCACTATTCATTCTTGGAGTGGTATTGGTATCAAAGACCATTTGAGTAAAAGTGAAATCCAAGAAATAGCCGAAAAAAAACATGTAGTAAAAAAGATAGCCAAAACTTCGGTCCTTATCATAGATGAGATATCAATGCTTCATCATTTCCGACTTGACCTCATAGATAAAGTAATAAGAGCTATCAAAAATTCAACGGACCCATTCGGTGGAATGCAAGTAATCTTTTGCGGAGATTTTTTCCAATTACCGCCGGTCAGTAAATTTGGTGAACCAGAATCCCTTTTCGTCTATCATTCCGAAACTTGGAAAAATTTGGAATTGAAAGTCTGCTACCTCTCCGAACAACATCGTCAAAACGATTCTGAATTTTTGGAAGTTTTAAATGCCATCAGAGAAAACCGAGTTTCCGAAAAAACCAAAAACATCTTACAAACCCGTTTCAGCCCGAAGTCGGACTTCGGGCTTAAGCCCACCAAGTTATATTCCCACAACAAAAATGTTGACACCGAAAACAAGCTGGAGCTGTCAAAACTGCCCGGCAAAATATATGAATACCAAATGCAAACAAGAGGAAACCGTAATTTAGTGGAAACCCTAAAAAAAAGCTGTCTGGCTCCAGAGACTCTAGAGCTGAAAGAGGGCGCCAAAGTAATGTTTATCAAAAACAACTTTGAAGGAGGTTATGTAAACGGAACTTTGGGAGTAGTAATCAAATGTGGTTACGAAAATATTACCGTTAAAACTATATCCGGTGAAGTGATAGATGTGAAAAGAGAAAGTTGGCCCATAGAAGAAGATGGTAAAATCAAAGCTGAAATAGTCCAATATCCACTCCGGCTAGCTTGGGCCATTACTGTTCACAAAAGCCAAGGTATGTCACTAGACATTGCTGAGATTGATTTATCCAAGTCGTTTGAAAGAGGAATGGGCTATGTGGCTCTTTCCAGAGTCCGTTCGCTTGAAGGTCTTTTTCTTAAAGGTTTAAATGAAACGGCTTTGAGAATAAATGAAGAAGTATTAGAATTTGATAATAAATTTAAAGATCTTTCCAAAACTAATTCTTTTCATATCAAAACAATGGGGGAGACAAAATTAAACAAAATGCATCAAGATTTTGCCAATAAAATAAAAGGTGAAAAACCAAAAGAAAAAAAGTTAGATACAGTAAGCGAGACCAAAAAAATGTTAGACGAAGGGATAAGCACTAAAAACATTGCCAAAGAAAGGAGACTAAAGCTCGGCACTATCTTAGACCATATAGAAAAAATAAAGGAAGCAGATCCAAAATACAATATCTATAATCTTCAAAATAGTATCTCCAAAACTAAATTCAAAGAAATCTACAATGCTTTTCATAAAGTAGGTGTCAGTGAAGGAGAAAAATACAAACTAGCTCCAGTCAAAGAACTCTTAGGTCCTAAATATTCCTATGATGATCTCCGCCTTGTTCGTTTGTTTTTATAAATAAAAACAAAAAATAAAAAACCAAATCATACTTTTCCCTAAAAATCTATATTAAACGCTTAGCGTCTAATATAGACAAATTATTATATTTGTTTTTTAAAATATATCATTTGCACAAAAGATATTATGGTTTAAAAGTGTTATTTTTGGTATTGTTAAAATAATGAATCATCAAGAAAAAAAAATAAAAATATGGGCAGAAAATATGGGATGCTACAAATTACTTGACAGTGGCGAGAAAGAAAAATTGGAAGAAATTAACGGCCAAAAAATCGTGCGAGCCGAACCGCGAGCTTGGTGGAAAAAGATCCTATCTGAAAAAGAGTGGAAATTCTCCAAGATCGAACCTTGGAAAGATTGTGTTATAAACATAGGAATAGGAGACATAAAAGCTAAAATAAAATTTAAAAATACTTCAAAGCATATTGGTATTTTCCCCGAACAATTTTCAGAGTGGAAATGGGTAGAAGGGCGAGTTAAAAAATATGAGTTAAAAAATACGAATAAAAAATTAAATGTTTTGAATTTATTTGGCTATACAGGGATTGCTAGTTTAGTGGCGGCAAGTTGCGGAGCAAAAGTGACACATGTTGATGCTTCTAAACAAAGTATTGAATGGGCGAGAGAAAATCAAAAATTATCTGGATTAGAAAATGCACCCATAAGGTGGATAGTTAATGATGTCCTTAAGTTTATGAAAAAGAAAATAAAGCAGGGCAAAAGATACGATGCCATCATTATGGACCCACCTCAATTTGGAAAAGGTCCCAAGGGTGAAGTTTGGAAAATAGAAGAAAAATTACCAGATTTACTTTTTGCTTGCCGAGAAATTTTGAGTGACAAACCTCTTTTTGTTATTTTCAATATGTACTCTACCGAACTTTCTTCAATCTCGATTGCTAACTTACTTTCCGATATGACAAAAAATTTGGACGGTATCGTAGAATTTGGGGAACTAGCTATAAAACAACAAAATTCAGAGAGACTTTTGCCAATGTCTATTTTTGCTATGTGGAATACAAAACAATAAAATAACAACACATTATTACAATAAATACTATATTAAACGCTTAGCGTCTAATATAGTGTTATGCTATATAAAAAATTCCAAAAAAAAGAAAGAAATGTTATTATGTAGCTATGAAAAATGTTATAGATAGTAAACAGGGTCAAACCATATTTTCTGGAGTAAAACCAACTGGCAGACCACATATCGGTAACTATTTTGGCGCTATGCGCCAATTTGTAAAATTGCAAAATGAAAACGAAGGCGGAGTAAATTACTTCTGCGTCGTTGACTACCACGCTTTAAATCTCGTTCAAAACGCCGAAGAGATGAGGCGCCTGTCGCTTGATGTAGCGATTGATTTTTTGGCTATCGGTATTGATCCAAAAAAATCAGTTATTTTTAAACAATCTAATGTCTCGGAGCATACCGAACTAGCTTGGATATTTGACACCATCACGACCGTCCCATATCTCAAACGCGCTCACGCTTACAAAGATGCAATGTCTAAAAGTGGAGAAGAAAGTATAAGTGTCGGTTTGTTTAATTACCCAATGCTTATGGCCGCTGACATTTTACTCTATAACACAGATATGGTACCTGTTGGTCAAGACCAAAAACAGCACATAGAGTTTACCAGAGATACGGCAGAAAAATTTAATCGCATTTTTGGTTCGACTTCGCTCACCACAAATAGCCAGATTTTCAAACTACCTGAAGCATACATACTTAAAGATGTAGAAACAGTACCCGGCATAGACGGTCAAAAAATGAGTAAAAGTTATAACAATACTATTTCATTATTTGCCAGTGATGAGGAAATAGAAAAGAATGTTTTAAGTATAGTTACTGACTCTGATGGAGAAGTCCCTAAAAATGTCTTTGCTATTCATTCTCTTATAAAACCTGAAAAAGAGTTAAAAAAAATTTATGAAGAAAATAAAGGTAAATATAAAGTATTGAAAGATATTTTGATTGAAGATTTGAAAAATTTTATTGGGCCTTTGCGAGAGAGTAGGGAAGAAATAACTAAAGATTTAGATTTTGTAAACAAAGTTTTAGAAGAAGGCAAAGAAAAAGCCCGCACAGCGGCGGGCCAGAAGATGGGACAAGTAAGAAAAGCTATCGGGGTTAGTTAATTTTTTTAGGCATCTCCCAATTTTTTCCAGCCGCTTTTATGCCTCCATCCGGTGATACAGAAACTTCTATATTACCAATATAAATACTTTGAGAATCTATCCTCTTGATTTCTCCTTTAAGTTGCTCTATCTCCTTATTTTTTCTTCTGTCTCGATACTCATAGAATTGTTTTTTGGATATAGAACCAAAGACATATCCCAAAACAAAAATAAAAATGCTAGTAATATTGATCATAATACGATTTAGATACCTTTAAATACGAACTTTGGATATCATGTTTGTGTGGCGAAAAATTTAAAAAACAAGAAAAAGCACCTGTCGGATGAAGAAAGGTTTTGCATCGAAAAGATGCTGGGAGTGGGAGAAAATTTTGTTGATATTGGTAAAGCACTGGATCGAGGTAAATCAACCATATGTGAGGAAGTGAAAGCAAACGGAGGCAGGAAGAAATATAGAGCCAAAACTGCAATCAGACGAGCATATTGGAAACAATATCGAAAGAAAAGAAATTGCAACAAGGTGGCTCTTGATGGTCACCTCACCAAATTCGTAGAGAAGAAACTGGAAGCAGGTTGGTCACCAGGAGCCATATCTGCTCGTTTGGAAATTCAATCCGGTCTCCAATATGCTAGTGAAAAAAGTATCAGAAAATTCATCAACAAAAGATCAGGATTAGAAAGATTTTTGTTTTGGAATCGAAATGATCACAAAGGAGGAAGAAAAAGAGACAACAAAATATTCCTCTCCGATCCGGATCGAAAATTCATTGAGGAAAGACCTCTTTCTGCTCTGTATTCATTCGGACACTGGGAGATGGACTTCATCGTCTCCAAACACAATTCTTGGGTGCTTTTGGTTTGTGTGGAGAAATACAGCAAGCTTTTGAAACTCGCTCTTTTGCCCAACCGGAATAACGATTTAATCAATCAAACGATTCTAAAGCTTCTTTCTGGATACAGGGTGGACACTCTCACTACCGATAACGATATCGGATTTGGAAAGTGGAAAGAACTTGAAAAAATGCTTCACACCCAAATATATTTCTGCAGACCCTTTCATTCTTGGGAGAAAGGATTGGTGGAAAACTCCAATCGATGGATCAGAGAATTTATACCAAAAAAGACCAACTTGAAATCGATCTCCTCTGGATTTTTAAACGATATTGAAATGTATTTTAATCACAAAGCTAGAGAATGTCTTGGTGGTCGAACAGCATTCGAAGTGATGATGGAAAATGAGTATGGTATATTAGTTGAATCATTAGAAGTTAACTTTCCGAAAGTTCGTATTGAGGGGTAGGGAAAGGTACAAAGCTCCATTAATAATTTAACAACTACATACAAAAATGTCAAATATACTACCATATCAAATTCTGGTATTATAAATTTATGCAAAGAACTTATATAAAAGATTTAAAAAACTTAGTTGGAAAAGAAGCAATTATAAAAGGTTGGGTAAGTGTCAGACGAGACCAAGGCAAGATGGTTTTTATGGATATGAGGGATATGACTGGTATCGTGCAGTGCGTGGTGCTTCCTGATAGCCCAGCTATTGAGATAGCGAAAGAAACACGAACAGAATGGGTTTTGGCCATCTCGGGTGTTATAAACAAAAGACCGGAAAAAAATATTAAGGCCGGAGTACAAAACGGAGATATAGAAATAGAAATAAAAAATATTGAGGTTTTAAACAAAACAGATACACCACCTTTTGAAATATCTTCTGACACTAAAGAAATAAACGAGGATACTCGTTTGAAATACCGTTATTTAGATTTACGAAATGAAAGAGTTCAAAAAAATATAAGAATGCGACATAAGGTTATAAAACTTATTCGTAACAATTTAGATAAAGAAAATTTTGTAGAAGTAGAAACACCTCTTCTCACCAAATCAACACCAGAAGGAGCTCGCGATTATGTGGTTCCATCTCGTCTTTATAAAGGTGAATTTTATGCTTTGCCTCAATCACCTCAACAATATAAACAACTCTTGATGACAGGTGGTATTGAAAAATATTTTCAGATTGCAAAATGTCTGCGCGATGAAGATAGCAGAGGAGATAGACAACCAGAATTTACTCAACTGGACATAGAAATGAGTTTCGCTGAACGCGAAGATGTAATGGAAGTAAATGAAAAACTTTTAATTTCTATCGTTGAGACTTTATATCCAAACAAAAAAATCCAAGAAAAACCTTTTCCAAGAATTTCTTACAAAGAGGCTATGGAAAAGTACAAAACAGACAGACCAGACTTGAGAAAGGATAAAGAAAATCCAGATCTTTTGGCCTTTGGTTGGGTAATAGATTTTCCATTTTTTGAAAAAGTAAAAACTTCTACCAATAAACAAACTCAAGGAGAATGGACATTTACTCATAATCCTTTTTCTCGACCTATCCCAGAACATATGGATCATTTAATGAAGAAAGAAAAATTAGGCGACATTATCACTTCCCAATATGATGTTATTTTAAATGGTCTTGAAATAGGAGGTGGTAGCATAAGAAATCATCAGTATAAAGCTTTGCAAAAAGTATTTGAGATACTTGGTTATGAAAAAGAATCTATTGAGACAGACTTTGGACATATGCTTCAAGCTTTCAAACTTGGAACCCCTCCTCATGGCGGTATTGCTTGGGGACTAGACCGTTTAGTAATGCTTCTTCAAGATGAACCAAACATTCGCGAAGTAATTGCTTTTCCTAAAACTGGTGAAGGTAAAGACCTTATGATGAATTCTCCTTCTAAAATTTCCGAAAAACAACTCAAAGAATTGGGAATTAAGATTGAAAAAAAGAAATAATCTCCAAAAATGTCAAAGGCGCCCTTTGGCATTTGAGAGTGTGGTGTAATTTATAGGGCGAGTGGTCTTTTTATGCTAAAATAGTGCTAAAATAGGATATGGACACTGATTTTAAAGCAAATGATTTTAAGGTGAGAGTGGGACAGTTTGAGGGACCATTAGAGTTACTACTTGAGCTTATAGAAAAGAAAAAACTTCACATAAGTGATGTATCTATTTCACAAGTAGCAGACGAATTTATTGAATTTATAAAATCATTTGAAAAATTTCCCACAGCCGACTCGGCTGATTTTATTTTGATTGCATCTACTTTGCTTCTTATAAAATCAAAATCCCTTCTACCTAATTTAGCTTTAACAGAAGAAGAAGAGGGAAGTATTGAGGATTTGGAAAATAGATTAACTGCTTACAAAAAATATAAAGAATTGTCGGCAAATTTAGAAAAAATGTTTGGCAATTTTCTTTATTTCGCCACAGAAAAGAAAAATAAAATGGTGGTATTTTCTCCGACACCAGAGATCAGTCAAATGTCTCTTCAAAACGCCTTGCAAGAGGTAATCAAAAATGTCCCCAAAAAGATAGAAGCTCTACCAAAAGTCGTGGTGGAAAAAATAATAAGTCTAGAAGAAACTATAAACAGATTAAGAGAGCGCATTCAAACTAGCTTAAAAACAAACTTCTCCGACTTCGTTAAAACTTCAAAGGATAAGAAAAATTTCGCTGATATAAGTAGAGAGGATAAAATTAATGTTATAGTAAGTTTTTTAGCTATGTTAGAATTGGTGAAGCAGGGTATGGTTAGAGTAAATCAAAATCAGCATTTCGCTGATATTCAAATAGAAGGAGAGGCAAGTGGAGTGCCAACATATTATTAAACCCACTAATCCATATATGAATTTAGAACAAAAAATCGAGGCTTTACTTTTTTATAAAAATGAACCAATAGAGATAAAAAAACTCTCTAAAATTTTAAATACGGATGAAAAAGAAATTAAAGAAGCTTTGATAAAACTAAATAATTCTTTAGAAAACAGGGGACTTTGTTTAGTTATGACCGAAAAAGAAGCAGGGTTAGCTACTGCGCCAGCTATGTCCAATTTGATTGAGCAAATAGCTAAAGATGAAATGAGTAAAGAGATAGGTAAAGCGGGTCTCGAAACATTAGCTATAATACTCTATAATGGACCTATCTCTCGAAGAGAAATTGATTACATAAGGGGGGTTAATTCTACTTTTATCTTAAGAAACCTTTCTGTGCGTGGATTGGTAGAAAAAGAGCCAGACCCAAAAGACCAAAGAATTTTTCAATATAAAGGGAGTTTATCTCTTTTGGCTCACCTCGGATTAAAGAAGGTAGAAGAGTTGCCAGAATATGAGATTCTTGCAAATAAAATAAGTGAAATAACAAAAGAAGAAATAAATGAAGAAACTGATTAAAAAATAAAGATGGAAAACGAAATACAAAATCAAAAAAAAATATGGGGAATGGATAGCAGAACAAAATATTTTGTTTATGTTCTTATTGGTCTTTCTGTTATTTCTGTCGCTTTGTTTGTTCTCCTTATTATCGGTAAAAATTCTTTAAATAAAAAAGAAGCCATCATAGTCAAAGAAGCGACCAATCAATTTGAAAACTTAAATTTGCAAGCTAAAGGAGTGGTGGTTTATGATGTCATCAATAACAGAGAAATATTTTCCAAAAATGGAGATGAGCCACTACCTTTAGCTTCCCTCACCAAAGTATTAACCGCAATTATAACTAGCGACAAATTAAGAGATGACCAAAAAGTAACCATAACAGCAGAATACTTAGCTCCAGAAGGAGACTCCAAATTGATAGTGGGGGACACTTGGCAAGTAGCCGACTTGAGAGATTTCACTTTACTTACTTCTTCCAACGACGGCGCTTTTGCTTTAGCCACCATTTCAGAAATCAAAAATAACCAAAATCAAAACAATATCCAAATTAGTGGTGATGATTTAAGAATTCAATTTGTAAAGGAGATGAACGAAACCGCTCAAAAAATTGGTCTTTCTAACAGTAGATTTTTTAACGAACATGGGTTAGATAAAAATGCAGATAGGGGCGGAGCCTACGGGACAGCTTCTGATATGTCTTTACTTTTTAAATATGCTCTCCAAAATTATCCGGAAATTTTAGAAGCCACTCGATATGAAAATCTAAAATTCAGTAGCGGGGCGGAAGTTTATTCTGCGAGCAACACAAACACATTTGTGACTAAAATCCCAAACCTAATCGCTTCTAAAACTGGCTTCACTGACTTAGCTGGAGGTAATTTGGTGATTGCTTTTAACGCTGATATAAATCGCCCTATCATTATTTCCATCCTTGGCTCTACTGAAGAAGGACGCTTCACTGATGTTTTGCAATTAATTGAAGCTACTATTAAACAACTTTCTATTTTATAAAAAAATGATAATTGACATTGTAAAAGTATTTTTACCAGCAGTAGGCGCCTTTTTATTGGGGATTTTGATTACACCTTTTTTAACTGATTTTCTTTATTCACACAAAATGTGGAAAAAGAAAGCTGGCAAGACCGCTCTTGATGGAAATGAAGCAAAAATATTTAACGAACTTCATAAAGAAAAAGAAATAAATACTCCAAGAATGGGTGGCATTATTATATGGTTTAGTTCTGCTTTGATCATTATTGGTATTTGGCTAGTGTCTCAATTTTTTCCAAATGACACCACTCTCAAACTTGATTTTCTCTCAAGAAATCAAACTTGGTTGCCACTTGCCACTTTAATACTTGGCGCCTTAGTCGGATTGATTGATGATTATTTGGAAGTAAAAGGAGATAGAGTTAACGGAAAAAGTGGTGGTCTTTCTTTAAGAAAACGCCTCATGATTGTATCATCCATAGCTTTAGCGGTGGCTTTTTGGTTTTATATAAAGTTAGATGTAGTCAGTATCGGGCTACCTTTTGTAAATACATTAAATGGAGAGGAATTATATTTAGGACCTATTTTTATAATATTATTTTTACTGACTACACTTTTCATTTACGCCGGCGGAGTAATAGATGGACTAGATGGTTTGGCTGGCGGAATTTTCACCACTATGTTTGCAGCTTACGGGGGCATCGCTTTTTATCAACAACAAATCGACCTAGCCGCTTTTTGCGCCACCATAGCAGGAAGTTTGTTAGCTTTTTTATGGTTTAACATCCCCCCAGCCAGATTTTATATGTCAGAGACTGGCACTATGGGTCTGACAATTACTTTGACAGTAGTGGCCTTTATGACCGACACCTTAGGGGGTGGTTATGGTCTTTTAGTGCTACCTATTATTGCTTTACCATTAGTTATCACTGTTTTTTCAAATTTGATTCAAGTATTTTCTAAAAAGTTTAGAGGCAAAAAAGTTTTTTTAGTAGCTCCACTTCATCATCACTTTGAAGCTATCGGTTGGCCAGCTTATAAAGTCACTATGCGTTACTGGGTCTTTTCTCTGGTATGCGCTATTCTCGGCATCTCTCTAGCACTGATTGGATAAAATACCAAGGACAGACCTTAGGAATTTTTTTCAAGGTCTGTCCTTGGTATTTTGTGCTAAAATAAGACTGTGGCAACTAAATTAGGTAAAATCAGTCGACCATTTTTAATTTTAACTATTTTATTAGTAGTCGGTGGTTTTTTCATTTTTAGTTCAGCTTCTCTCGGAGTTTTAGCCAGAGATGAAGTAAAATTTTCTAGTGTTGCTTTCAATCAACTTTTTTTTGGTTTATTTCTCGGCTCTCTTGTTTGTCTTTTTTTTGCTCGAATAAATTATAACGTCTGGAAAAAATATTCTTTTATTTTTTTTATCGGCTCTATCTTGCTAACCCTTTTAGTTTTTATTCCAGGAATGGGAATAGAGCATGGTGGCGCCAAACGTTGGATTGATTTAGGCTTTATTACTTTCCAGCCAGCAGAAATTTTGAAAATTGCTTTTGTAATATATTTTGCCGCTTGGCTTTCGGGAATGAAGGAAAAGGTTTCTACTTTTTCTTGGGGTCTTTTACCATTTTTGATATTTTTAAGTCTGTTGGGAGTAATACTTTTATCCCAACCAGATACTGATACTTTTGCGGTAATTATTTTTGCGACTCTCGCTATGTATATAGCGGCTGGAGCTAAGTGGCGACATGTCTTAGCTATAATGCTTGCCGGTATGGCAGTGTTGGCAGTATTAGCTATGACTAGACCTTATATTAGACAGAGACTTGATGTCTTGATTAATCCAAGCGCTAACAGTCAAACTAGTGGTTACCAATTAAAACAATCACTCATCGCTGTCGGTTCAGGACAAGTTTGGGGAAGAGGATTTGGACAAAGTATTCAAAAATTTAACTATCTGCCAGAACCCATAGGGGATTCAGTTTTTGCAGTGGCGGCAGAAGAATTTGGTTTTGTTGGAGCTCTTGTTATTATTTTTATTTTTATTATGTTTGGGCTAGAAGGTCTAAAAATAGCGGGAAGATCCAAAGACAATTTTGGTAGACTAATGGCTTTAGGAATTGTTATACTGATAGTATCCCAAGCTTTTATAAACATAGGGGGAATGATAGGGATTTTGCCTTTAACAGGTATTCCATTACCATTTGTCAGTCACGGTGGCACCGCCTTACTCATTGCTTTAGTTGAAGTTGGGATAGTAATGAGTGTTTCTCGCTATAGTAGGAAATGAATCCCGTTAGAGATTAAAACATTTATAATATAAGATTAAGTATAAATTACCACGATGTTCAATAAATATTCAAAAATTATAATTAACTACGGAAATGTGCAACATTTCCTATCTCTAACAGGATGAAGATAATATTTACAGGAGGTGGTTCTGGTGGACATTTTTATCCAATCATAGCCATAGTTGAGTCAATCCAAAAAATCACTAAAGAGAAAAAAATAATTAGTCCGGAGATGTATTTCTTTGCTCCTACTCCTTACAATCAGGGCCTTCTTTATGACCATCATATTGAATACAAAAAAGTGACCACTGGTAAAATACGTAGATATTTTTCCTTTCTAAACTTTACTGATTTATTCAAAATATTATGGGGAACTTTAAAAGCCATTTTAGATATGTTTGATATTTATCCAGATGTAGTTTTTAGCAAAGGAGGTTTTGGTAGTTTTCCTGCAGTTCTGGCAGCGCGTATTTTGCGTATACCAGTTTTTATTCATGAATCCGATTCTGCTCCGGGCCGAGCCAACAGTTGGGCTGGCAAATTTGCTACTCGGATAGCCATCTCTTATAAAGAAGCCTCTCAATATTTTCCAGAAAATAAAGTTGCTTATACTGGTCAGCCAGTTTTGGAAGAAAGACTTACTCCTATCACCAATAGTGCTACTGAATTTTTTGGTTTTGAAGAAAGTGTGCCCACTATATTTATAATGGGCGGTTCTCAAGGGGCCGAAATAATAAACAACGCTATTTTAGACATCTTGCCAAACTTGCTCAAAAAATTTCAGATTATTCACCAAACAGGCACAGCCAATCTTGAAGTAATAAAAGAATCTGCTTCCGCAATACTTTTAGAAAATCCAAACAGAGATAGATATAAACCTTTTGGATATTTAAATAGCTTAGAAATGCGGATGGCTTCGGGTGCTTGTCATTTAATCATCAGTCGCGGTGGCTCAACTATATTTGAAATAGCTTCTTGGGCCAAACCTTCTATCATTATCCCCATTAGTAAATCAAATAGAAACCATCAAACTAAAAATGCTTTTGTTTTTGCCAAATCAGGCGCTTGCAGTGTTATACAAGAAGAAAATCTAAGACCCCATATACTTTTAGCCGAGATAAGTAAAATAATGGAAAACAAAGAAATAAGTAACAAAATGGAAGAAGGAGCCAAAAATTTCTTTAAATCTGGCGCTTCTGATCAAATAGCTCGCGAACTACTCTCTATTGTACTGTCACATGAAAAGTTGGATTAATCCAAGTAGAAAATAGCTAGTATTCTTGCTAAAATAGCTATATGAATAATAAGAAGGTTGTAGTACGATTTCCACCGAGCCCTACTGGTTTATTTCACATAGGCAATGCTAGAACATTTCTATTTAATTACCTTTTTGCCAAACAAAATAATGGTCAAATAGTTTTTAGATTAGAAGACACTGACAAAGAAAGGTCTAAAGAAGAATATGCTGAAGATATAATAGAAAACTTAAAATGGCTTGGTATTGAGCCTGATTTTAGAACAACCATTAAACAATCTGAAAGAACTCAAATATACAAAAAATACATAGAAAAACTGCTAGCCGAAGATAAAGCTTATTTATCAAAAGAAGAAACAGTCAAAGGCGGTCAGAGAACAGAGGTTATCAGATTTAGGAATCCAAACAAAAAAATAGTCTTCAATGACCTTATTAGAGGTGATATTGAATTTGATACCACCGAACTTAAAGATTTTGTTATTGCCAAAAGTTTGGAAGAACCCATATATCATTTAGCAGTAGTTATTGATGATTTTGAAATGAAAATAACTCATATACTCCGTGGAGACGACGGAATTTCTAATACTCCAAGACAAATCCTTATTCAAGAAGCTATTGGCGCGCCAAGACCTATATACGCCCACCTACCTATGATGCTCGCCCCAGACAAAACAAAACTTTCAAAAAGAAAACATGGTGAGCAAGTCTCCGTCTCCTATTATAAAGAAAAGGGGTATCTACCAGAAGCGGTTATCAACTTTTTGGCTATGGTGGGCTGGAACCCTGGTACAGATCAAGAAATTTGGAGTATGGATGAATTAATCAAAGTTTTTGATATTGCAAAAGTTCAAAAAAAGGGAGCTATATTTAATATTGAAAAACTAAATTGGTTAAACCGAGAATACCTTCTTAAAATTCCATTTGAAGAACAATTTTCAATCTTTAATTTTCAATTTTCAAAAACAAAATGGGGAAGGAGTGAAAAAGCAAAAGATAAAATATTTATAGAAAAACTTTTAAAAATCATTCTGGAACGCATTCATCGATGGGCGGAGGTAAGGGAGATTTTAGAGAAAGGTGAATTTGACTATCTATTTGAAAAATCAAAATTAGATAAAGAAAAAATATGTTGGAAAAAACAAAACCCAAAAGATGCAAAAGAAAACTTGGAAAAAATTTTGGAAATTTTGGATAATTCCCAAATATCTGATATTTGGAAATTATCAGAAAAAGAGGGCAAAGGGGAAGTCCTTTGGCCACTACGCTACACCCTATCGGGAAGAGAAAAATCACCTGACCCAATGACACTAATAGATATTTTAGGTATCCCAGAGAGCAAAGAAAGGATAAAAAAAGCTATTGAAAAATTAAAAAATTAAAAAAGATGTCATCCAAAAAAATAATAACATTAATACTAATATTGTTTTTGATGCTAAATATAAGTAGCATCTCTTTTGCTCAATCTATAGATGAACTCAAACAAAACATAAATAATCACGGAGATAAAATAAAAAAACTAGAAGAAGAAATAAAAGTATATGAAAAAGAAATAGAGATAGTGGGAGGACAAGCCAAAACATTACAAAGCGCTGTCCAAGTCCTTGATATAAATCAAAAGAAAATCGGAACTGAAATAAAAAAAACTGAAACCAACATTCAAAAAACAAGCTTGACAATAGATAGTCTTGGTGGCGAAATAGGAAATATAGAGCAAAAAATATCCTCCAATGAAGAAGCTATCGCAAAAATTTTAAATAATATGCGTCAAAGTGATGAAGAAACTCTTATAGAGAGCTTCCTTATAAATAAAAGTTTAGCTGATGTTTTTGATCAATACGAATCAGTCACTCAATTTCAAAAAAAAGTAAGGGACCAGTCAAAGGAGTTGGCTCTCTATAAAAATGAATTATCAGACAAAAAAATCATTACCGAAAAAGAGAAAAATAAATTAATCTCATTCAAATCAAATCTAGGCGATCAAAATAAAATCTTAGAGATAAACAAAAAAGAAAAAAGTAATCTACTTACGACTACTAAAAATAAAGAGGAAGAATACAAAAAAATATTAGCAGAAAGACAAGCCGAAAAAGAAAGATTTGAAAAAGAACTTTTTGAATATGAATCTCAACTCAAAAAAGCTATTGACCCTAAAAGTTATCCTTCTTCAGGAAAAGGTATTTTTTCACCGCCATTAGATAATATTTATATTACTCAATACTTCGGCAAAACAGTTGATGCCAAAAGATTATATTCTTCTGGTACTCACAATGGAATAGATTTTAGAGCTAGTAGAGGCACGCCAATAAAAGCCGTTTTAGACGGTATAGTAAAAGGTTTTGGCAATACCGATGAACAAAAAGGATGCTACTCTTATGGCAAATGGATACTAATAGACCATCCAAATGGCCTATCAACTCTATACGCCCATTTAGACTTAATAAAGGTGTCCGCTGGGCAAACAATAAAAACAGGTGAAGTTATTGGTTATAGTGGACAAACTGGATATTCTACTGGTCCACATCTTCATCTTACTGTTTATGCCAGTCAAGGTATTATCGGCATCCAAAAATATTCTTCAAGTATAAACTGCAAAAATGTAAGCATTCCAATAGCTGATGTGAAAGCTTATTTAGACCCAATGATATATTTCAAATTTTAAATTTTTATAATTTTATTTTAATTAAAAAAATGTTTAATCCAAATTTCAAAAAAAATAGAATAGGGAACTCCCCTAAGAAAAAAGCCGGTTTTATTCAGATAATTTTGATCGTTATAATCGCTTTAGTGCTTCTCAAGTACCTTTATGATGTAGATGTAGTCGACTTTTTGACTAAAGGAAGGTTTAAGGAGTTCTTGGATCAATTTTATAGTCTAGGGTCCAAAGGATGGCAAAAATACAGCGATACCTTAATCAAGGTCTGGAAATATATTTTTGAATTTGTAAAAAATATTTTTGGAAAATTAAAATAATTTTTCTAATTTTTCAGTAGGGGATTTTTAAAAAATTATTCCAAATTAATTTACTTCAAAAAATAAATTATATAACAGGGCAGGGGGTTTTGATTAGATAGTTTATATTAAGGGTTTATGTGCTTTAGAAGTATACTATATGTAAGACTACAAAGATATATTGTGCGACGTTCATACCTAAGAAAAGGTGTCGGGAGTCAAAGGGCGTCTTTGAACTGCACCGGTCTCAAAAGACGCCCTTTGACTCGCAAACAAAAATCCCCTCTCAAGTGAGCTAGGGATTTTTGTTTTGGAGTTTTTCAAATCTCTATTTCAAAGCCAATTCTTTATATTGAGAATAAGCAACGGTGCTTCTCCAACAAGGAGAAGAGGAGTT
>Ga0210057_1003486_pt1 | contig 21652 bp, 25 predicted proteins | sample CryGeyCG2114_010_2_FD_183968 | JGI IMG/M metagenome (GOLD analysis project Ga0210057, IMG submission 183968) | Groundwater microbial communities from aquifer - Crystal Geyser CG10_big_fil_rev_8/21/14_0.10 (SPAdes) (version 2) | ecosystem: Environmental > Aquatic > Deep subsurface > Groundwater ...
GAAACAGAGTGGTGAAAAGAAATATCAAGAAGAAAGGGCTAAAGCTGTGGAAGATCTTGTTTCTGAAAGCAAGAGTGGACAAAGATTTAAAGCGGCCCAAGCAAAACACGACGAGGTGTTTGGTCCAAGCCAAGAAAGAAAAGCGGAATTAATAAACAAAATTAATACTGATGAAAGGAAAGCTATTGAAAATGATCCAAATATAGTAAAACAAAAAGAGCTTGAGGCAAGTATTGAAAAATTAAATAAGAGCCTGGAAACGGCTAGTGGTGAAATTAAAGAACAATTGACTAATCAACTTAAGTTGGAGCAATCGGAACTCATAGTCGCCAAAGAAAAATCATCTGTTAGACAAGAACAAATTAAAAAAGAGTACGAGGCAGAAAGAGATAAGGTAAAAACAATGAAATCGGTGGCTGATACTAATAAAGAAGCTTATGCTAAGTTCTTGGAAAATAATATTTTTGCCAAGGTTTTTGGCTACAACTATACAGCTGCTGCCAAGATAAGAAAAGGTAAGGACCCCAAGGATGAGGGTATAGAAGCTCTCAAAAAAATACTAAAGGCTCAGGGTGAAAATTTTGAAGAAGATGAAGATAATAAAAAAGGTAGTTCTCCTAAAAAAGAGAACACCCCTAATGAAAATAAATAATCATGGATGAAAAAAGCAAAATAATTGAAGAGCAATTAACTAAAGTGCCCATAAACTTACGGAGGGCGATCAAAAAAACAGCGTGGGAAAAGGTTGCATCAGATATAAGTAAAAATAACAAGCTAAATGAGGCCCAAGAAAGATCTTTGGAACAAGAGACAATGCTTATCCTTTATCTATTTGATAATCCATCAAACTTAATCTCAAACATAATAAAAGAAGTTGGGGTTGATAATGTCAAAGCGGAAATCTTGGCAGAAGAAATTGTGAATAAAATTCTACTACCAATACAAAGATTAGTAGAAGCAGAATCAACACCTCAAGAAAAAGGAATGGGTAGTGACAAATTTCATACAAACCTTCCAGAAATCGCCCCAGAAATTTACCCCATGGTTGAGGAAGGGGAGGTGGTTCATGATGCTGGGCTAGAAGTGGGGAGTAAGAAAGATGAAGTAAGTGATACTGGGAATGAAGTAAGAAGTAAGGATCATGAAGTAAGTCCTGAAACCAATATTTCTAATACACCAAAAATCCAGAAACCACAAACACCAGCCCCAACACCCCCAATTAACCACTACGGAGGAGGCAAGGACCCTTATCGTGAACCCATTGAATAGCTTTTAGCTAATAGCTGTTAGCTTATAGTTTGATGAAAATACAATCTTACAAAGACTTAATTGTTTGGCAGAAATCAGTTTTGCTTTGTGAAAAAATTTATATACTTACTGAAAAATTTCCAAAGTCTGAAATGTATGGTTTAACTTCTCAAATCAGGAGGGCTGTCGTCTCCATACCATCAAATATTGCAGAGGGTAGAAGTAGGGGATCAAGAAGGGATTTTGCCCAATTTCTAAGAATCGCCCTAGGTTCTACGGCTGAATTAGAAACCCAGCTAGAGATATCTAGGAGATTAACAGATACAAAAGATCTTTATTATCAAGAAATTGATATACTAATAAGTGAGGTTTCTAAAATACTTGTAGTTATGATTAAGAAGCTACAAGCTGTAAGCTAGAACCTATAAACTATTTATGAGATTTCAAGTTCCACAATTTATAGAGGTAGAGGATAAAATTTTCGGCCCACTTACATTTAAGCAATTTATATATGTAGTGGGCGGAGGAGCTGTGGCTGTTATTTTGTTTACCCTTTTGCCCAAGTTTTTGGCCATTATTATCTCTACTCCGATAGTGTTATTTGCCTTGGCCTTGGCTTTTTATAAAGTTAACAACAAACCATTTATTGATATAGTGGAGGCTTTTTTCAAATATTCTCTAACAAATAAACTCTATATTTGGAAAAAAGAAGATAAAAGACCAGTTTCTAAACCAACAGAAGAAAAACCCCTGGAACAAGTCCATGTGCCCAAACTTTCTGAATCAAGACTCAAAGATTTAACTTGGAAACTAGATGTCAAAGAAAGTGAAAACCCTATCACTATAGAAGATGATTTAAAACTTGATAAAAACATTCCAAGCTAGCACAAGACTGGTGTATAATTAAATCATGTCTCAAAGCACAAGCGCTACTCAAGAATTTGTTCCTATTAAAGAAGTTAGAGATGGCGTCATTATCCTCAAAGATGGGGGGATGAGAGCCATATTACTGGCTTCTTCTCTTAACTTTTCTCTTAAATCAGAAGACGAACGCAATGCAATTCTCTTACAATTCCAAGATTTTTTGAATTCTTTAGATTTCTCTATAGAAATAGTGCTCCAGTCTAGAAAGTTGGATATAAGACCATATATAGCACTATTAGATGAACGATTGAAGGCTCAAAACAATAATCTTATGAAGATTCAAGTTAGAGAATATATAGAGTTCATAAAGAACTTCACCGAAAACACTAATATTATGACCAAAAGCTTCTTTATTGTGGTGCCTTATGACCCAGCAGTCATAAGTGGGGCCCAAGCTCAAGGTATAAAATCATTTTTGAGTTTTGGCTCTTCCAAAAACAAGAGCAAAAAAGATGGTGGTGGCTTTAGTGAGAATAGAAGCCAATTAGAAGAAAGGATGTCTATTGTGGAACAGGGACTCATCAGAACTGGCATACGAGTAGCAAGACTTGGTACAGAAGAGGCGATAGAGCTATTTTATAAAGCCTTTAACCCAGGAGAGACTGAAAAACCACTAAAAGTCCAATAATATGAGTATATTTGATAAATTACTTGGCCACGAGCCAGAAAAGAAAAAAGATATTCCCTCAATCTTACCTCAAGAGATATTTGAAGCCGGGGTCTTGGAATTAAAAGATATTATTGCCCCAAGCGCTCTTAAGGTTTCTCCCAAAGAAATCAATCTGGGTGAAAAGATTTTAAGAAGTTTTTTTGTTATTTCTTATCCTAGATTTTTATCTGAAGGCTGGTTTTCTCCTATTATCAATATGGACAAAGTCTTTGATGTCTCTATCTTTGTTCACCCTATAGAAACCTCAAAAGTCTTGAGACAGTTCCAGAGAAAAGTGGCCGAAGTTCAATCTCAAATCCATTCCAGAGAAGAAAAGGGGTTGGTCAGAGACCCCATGCTTGATGTGGCTTATCAGGACCTGGAGAACCTTCGTGATCAACTCCAACAAGCTCAAGAAAAGTTATTTGATGTTGGTTTGTATATCACCATATATGGAGAAAGCGATGATGAGTTAGATAAAATAGAATCTGAAATTAAATCTATCCTTGAAGCCAAGCTTATATATGTTAAACCTGCACTATTTCAACAAGAACAAGGCTTTAAAAGCACTCTACCATTAGGTAATGACCTTTTAGGGGTCCACTCCAAACTTAATTCCTCACCACTTTCATCACTATTTCCATTTACTTCATTTGACCTCACTTCTGACAAGGGGATTCTTTATGGTATTAATAGACACAACTCTTCCTTAGTTCTCTTTGACCGCTTTTCTCTAGAAAACTATAACTCAATTATGTTTGCTAAATCTGGTGCTGGTAAGTCTTATGCTACCAAACTAGAAATTCTCCGTACCCTCATGTTTGATACCGAAGTTATAGTGATAGACCCTGAGAGGGAATATGAGTACATGGCTGAAGCAACAGGGGGAAGATACTTTAATATTTCCTTGAATTCTGAGCACCACATCAACCCTTTTGAATTACCAGTTCCAGGCCCAGATGAAAGTAATGCCAATGTCTTGCGCTCAAACATTATTAACCTAGTTGGCCTATTTCGTCTCATGATGGGAGGTCTTACTGCCGAAGAAGATGCCATTATAGACAGAGCTATTACCGAAACTTATGCTTTGAAGGACATTACTGCTGATTCAGACTTTACCAACATTGAACCACCATTATTAAGTGACTTTGAAATGGTTTTAAGTGGCATGGAGGGCGGGGAATCTCTGGCTCAAAGATTAAGCAAATACACCAAGGGTACCTGGGCTGGTTTTATCAATAGACCATCTAATGTTGATATAAACAGAAAGTTTGTAGTCTTTTCTCTACGAGATATGGAGGATGAACTCAAACCTATTGCCATGTATATAGTGACCCACTATATCTGGAATGCTATTAGGAAAAACTTGAGAAAACGTCTTTTGGTAATAGATGAGGCTTGGTGGATGATGAAATCAGAAGATACAGCATCATTTCTCATGGGTCTAGTAAAAAGAGGCCGCAAGTATTTCCTAGGAGTAGCCACTATCACTCAAGATGTGGGGGACTTTCTCAAATCTCCATATGGGGTACCTATTATCACCAACTCTTCTATTCAAATACTTCTCAAACAATCTCCGGCTACTGTTGATGAACTCCAAAAAGTTTTTAACCTTACGGATGAAGAAAAATATTTGTTGTTAGAGTCTGATGTTGGAGAGGGAATATTCTTTGCAGGACTCAAACATGTTGCTATTAAAAACATTGCTTCTTATACCGAAGATCAGATTATCACTTCTGATCCATCACAAGTCCTTGCCATCAAAAAGGCCAAACAAGAAGCTCTTGATGACAAAGAGGAAGCTTATACGGCACAAAAAGAAGAATTAGATATGGCAGAAGCTAAAAACATTGAGCCTAATAAATCTTAAAAATGGAAGGGGAGGAAAATAAAGAAAAAGGTCTTACAGATACTACCGCTGTTTTTATGATTGTAGTAGCTATATTTTTTGATGTACTTCAATGGGCTTTGGCTTTTATATTAATGGGTTGGTTAGCTGGCATATTTGCAGGTTTAACTTTTTATGTATGGTTTAAAAGTAAGGGCATAAGTTTTATGAGACCCAAAAGATTAATGGTTTTTGGGGGATCGGCTATAATAGAAGCTATTCCCTTACTATCATCTATTCCTGCTTGGACCTTTGCTGTAAGTTATTTAGCTATAAGCTCTAAAATAAAGAAGGTTGTACCTATAGCAAATGCAGTAAGCCAAATTACCACCGGCAAAGTAATACCATTCAAATCTAGAGCTCGTGAGCAATCAACAGATGAGCTTAAGAAAGCTGCCTAAAACATATATAATGTATATATGAAAAAATTTGTTTTTATACTACTTTTTGTACTACTATTTTTTCCTCTATATTCAGTTAGATCTCAAACGGTAGATCTATTGTGGCAAGGTGATGTTTATACCCCACCATTTTACGAAGGTAAATCTCTTTGGTCCAAACAATCTGGAATTGTATTGATGGCTGTGCCTCAAGGTCTGGGTAATCCGAATAATATTAACTACAAATGGAGTAGTAATGGCACTGTTTTGGGTAGCATTTCTGGAATAGGTAGAAATTCACTTTATTTTACAGACACAATATTTTCCAAACCACAAAATTTCAAAATAGAGATTGTTGGTGCAGATGGTGGTGTTTTGGCTAGTAACACTGTCACCCTAGTGCCCACATCACAAGAATTACTAGTTTATGAAAACAACCCTCTTTATGGCCTCATGTTTAACAAGGAGGTTGGCAACAATTATAAGTTTAGTAATCAAGAAACAAGTTTTAGTGCTTTTCCTCTTTTCTTTAGTGTTGATAGATATAATGACAATAATCTTAATTACTCTTGGAGAACAGGCGCCGGTGTAAAAGAAAACAGCAATTCTATTACTTTTAGGGCCCCAGAAGGCAGTAACGGAAGTTCCCAGATAAGTATTAGTATCGCAAACACCTTGGAGATCGCCCAAAGAGTTAGTAAAAGCTTCTTAGTGGAATTCTAATATGAATATTAAAAAACTTTTTGTAAATAAAAAATTTCTTGGAATAATCTTCCTGGTAATGTTTGTATTTTCTGCATTACCAGCAATGAATAATAAGATACTTGCTCAAGAAGAAACTGGGTATGTTCCTTTGGTTGAATTGCCAACTAATTATGTCCCGGCCGATGGTGAAAAGAGGGTCAAGGCATCTGATTATATAGAAGGACTTTTTAAACTAATTATTGCTATAGCCGGCACTTTGGCAGTTGTTACTATAATAGTCGGCGGTATCCAATATATGTCTAGTGATGCTTTTCAAGGAAAAAATGATGCCAAGAACACCATCAGTAATGCTATATGGGGATTTATGTTGGCTATCAGTGCGTGGTTAATTCTTAACACTATTAGCCCTAAATTAGTTAGTTTTAATTTAAGTATTACACCAATAGAAACAAACGACACAAATCCAGACGGTGAAAACGGGGCGCCTGGTGGTGGCTCTGGTCTTAGTGGAGAACAAGTTCTTAGTGCGTTAACAGAAGCCCGTATTAAAGTTGTTGGTAATCCGAGATTAGATGGTTTGAGATTAGAAATTATAGACGAGATTGGTGGCCTAAAAAGAAGTTGCGATTGTAAGGTTATATTAACATCAGCAACTGGTGGATCACACAGGGCAGGTGATTATAGTCACGCTAATGGTTATAAGGTTGATTTAAGAAGCAATAGAGAAGGAGTAGATATGACTAGATATATTACTAATAACTACCAGACATTGCCGGATCGTGATGATGGCGCCAAAATGTACTTATCACCAACTGGTGGAATTTATGCTTTAGAAGCTGATCATTGGGATGTTGTTAAACATTAATTATGAAAAAACCACTTACCATTTCAATTATTATTCTAATAACATTAGTTATTGGATTTACTCTTTGGACTATATTTTCAAGAGACAGCAACACCACAGTAGGGGAGGCGGTAAGAAATGTTCTTCCTTTTGGATCAGGGGGAGATGTAAATATACCAATCCAAAACAATAATAATGAACTAGACAGTTCTAAATTCTTTGATGCCAAAGGTGTGCCCACTGAAAAACTTTTTACCTTGTCCCGAACTCCAATTGCTGGTTATGTGGTATTTAACAAAGATGGTGATAATGTTGTTCGTTATATAGACAGAGCCACAGGACACATATACGACAGTATCCTTCCCAAAAATCTAGGCACAGATCCTGTTGAAACAAAAAAAATTACCAACAACACCATACCCAAAATTTATGAGGCTTATTTCAACCCTAATGGTTCAAAAGTCTTAATAAGATCTTTGATAGAGAATACTGATGCCGTAGAAAACATCTCGTTATCACTAACTCCACCCAAGACTACAGCGTCAACCAGCACTAGTGAATCAGATAGTCTATACTCTATATCAAGCACCAACATACGCGGAAATATTTCTTCAGTAGCGGTGGTGGGAAATTCTCTTTTGTCTTTAGTTAAGGATAGTTCATCTATAATTTCATCTTCTTTTGATGGTTCAAACCAAAAAACAATCTTAAATACACCTTTTACAGATTGGAAAATTATTTCTAATGGGAACAATGTTTTAGCTCAAACTAAAGCTGGATCTTATTTCTCTGGATATGCTTACAAGCTAAATACCGTTAGCGGTTCTCTCACAAAGATAGTTGGACCTCTTGATGGGTTAATTATCTTACCAAACCCAACAGGTAGTTTTGTATTGTATTCATATAATCAAGGTGGGGAAGTAAAAGTTATAGCTAAAAATACTCAAAACAATAAATTAACACCAATTACTCCAGCAACACTGGCGGAAAAATGTGTCTGGAGCACAAAGAACATTGAAATACTTATATGCTCTTCACCAATAGAGGGACTTGATTTAAATGAGCCTGATAATTGGTATAAAGGTTTAACTCACTTCTCTGACAGACTATGGATATACGATGTAAATGAAAACATCTCTCAAGTCCTATTAGAACCAAAATTGGCTTACGATATAGATATTGATGCTATAAATCTACAACTTTCTCCAGACGAAGAGTATTTAATATTCACTAATAAAACAGACCTAACTCTTTGGGCACTTAAGATTGAGACTCAGATTTAATATTCTTTCTTATATATAGTTCCTGACCCGCACTAAAGAGGTTTGTGGTTAACCAATACAAAGCTATTACTCCAGAAATACTATAAGAAATAAAGAAAACAATAAGAGGGAAGAAGTATTTCATTTGAGACTGCATACTACGGGTAAGATTGTCCCCAAACGAATTACCAGTTGGCTTAGTCTGACCTCTAGAAGAGATGGAGATCTGAATAAAGGTAGATATGGCAGCCAAGAGAGCCAGGGCAACACTTTTGCTTGTAATATCTATTATTCCCAAAAAAGTAGGGTTGATATAGTCTGGTGCGTGCACAAAAGCATAAAGAACAGTTGAGTCTACTTGAGGGAAGTGGAGGAAAATCCTATATAAAGCAATAATAATAGGTAATTGAATAATAATAACCAAAATACCAGAAAACGGATTAACACTTTTTTCTTTATATAAAGCAAGGGTTCTTCTGGCTTGCTCTTCGGCATTATCTTTATAACGCTCTTTGATTTTATTAAGTTCTGGGGTTAATTCTGCCATCCTAACCTGAGTCAAAACAGCTTTTTTAGATAAAGGAAATATTATTAACCTAACCAAGATAGTTAACACGACAACCGCTAAACCAGCATCAATTATAGGCACCACATCAAACAAGAATATGAGAGCGTTATAAAGTGGATCAAAGAAAATGGTGTGGTAAAGAAATGACATCGGTTAATTTTAGCTTTTTAGTTGGCTCTATACAATAAATTTATTATTAATTAGAAGTTTTTTTAATTCCTCTTCAACTTCAGTACTATTTAATTTATCAATACCTGGTTTAGAAATAAACATAAAAAGGTTATTTGATAGGGTGGGGAATAGGGATTCAAAAGCCTTATAAACCCTTCTTCTGGTCCTATTTCTCACTACTGCAGACTTAGAAACTTTTTTGGAAACTGTTACAGCTACCATTACCTTAAGAGAAGGAGCTATTTTGAGAGAAAAGTGCTCTGAATTAAGGTAAATTCTTGAATCTAGGAGTGGTTTAAAGGCTTTGCGAGGTATCCTTTTTGACTTAGGGAGCATTTTGTTTTAAAACCGAGTAAAATCTCTAAACCGCGAGGCTGGCACGGCCCTTTCTTCTTCTGTTTCTAATAGTTCTTTTACCAGTAGAGGTTTTTTGTCTAGAAAGAAAGCCATGGGTTCTGGCTCGTTTGCGTTTTTTGGGTTGGTATGTTGTAGACATGTTTTATTAACAACTTATAAACACATTATAAACACTTTTCTACTATTTAACAAGTTTCTATAGTACCCCCGAGAAGGTACTATAGTAGTTAAAGAAAACTATGATTGACTACAAGGAACTATGGCAAAGAGTATTAGTGGAAATAGAGTTAACTGTTTCTAGTGGAAACTTTACTACATGGTTTAAAGATACGAGGATTGTAAAAGAAGATAGTGGTTTAGTTGTATTATCTGTACCAAATGCTTTTGTTAAAGAGTGGTTACTAACCAAATATCACAATACTATTTTAAGAAGTCTTCGTAATATTGATAGTTCTATACACGCAGTTGAATATGTCATAAACAAAGAAGAATCTAAGCGTAGAGATGATAGGTTAGGTAGAGATTCTTTCAATAATAAAGAACTTCCACTACCAGAAGTTGAGGTAAATAAAGATGATAACCTAAACCCTCGTTACACATTTGAGACTTTTGTTATTGGACCATTTAATGAATTAGCTCATGCGGCAGCTCAAGCTATTATTAAAAAGCCTGGCATTACTTATAATCCACTATTTATTTATGGATCTACTGGACATGGTAAAACCCACCTTATACAGGCGATAGGGAACCATATAAAGACTGTTAACCCAAGTAAAAAGGTTTATTACATGACATCTGAGCAATTTGGTCAGGACTGCATGAACGCCCTTCAACATCAAAAAATGAATGTTTTTAAAGAAAAATACAGAAAATATGATGTTTTAATAGTAGATGATATTCAGTTTTTCTCTGACAAACAGAAATTCCAAGAGGAATTATTCCATTTATTTAACACTCTTTATGACAATAATCGTCAGATTATATTTTCTTCTGATAAACACCCTCATTTTATTACAGGCCTTGAAGAAAGACTCAAATCAAGACTTTCTGCTGGTATGACTATAGATATTCCTCCTCCAGACAAAGAATCTCGTATTGCAATACTAACAGCCAAAGCCTCACAACAAGACATAACACTTAGTCCTGAAGTTATAGATTATATGGCTCAAACTATAAACGGTAATATTAGAGAATTAGAGGGGGCGATAAATACTCTGGTTTGCCATGCTCAACTTAAAAATAAGGAGGTTACAGTATTAGATGTTAAAAATTACATTAAAAGTAATGTAAAACCCAAAAAATCAGTTTCTGTTAAAGATGTTGTTAAAATAATTTCTGATTTTTATAACATTAAAGAAGAAAGTATTTATGAAAAAACAAGAAGAAAAGAAATTATTAAACCTCGTCAAATTATTATGTATCTTTTGAGAGAAGATTTTAATATTTCATATCCTTCTATTGGACAAAAGTTGGGTGGTAGAGACCATACTACTGTTATACACTCGTGTGAAAAAATTAAGAGAGATTTAAAAGAGGATGATGTTTTAACAGAAGAAGTTGTTCAACTTAGAAACTTATTAATGGTCTAATATCATGTGTAAAACTAACTTAAAGCATGTTAATAAAATGTTAAGAAAAAACCTCTTTAGTACGGTTCACTTAAATTCACTAAAAGTTATTATAAATTTTCCCCAAAATTTATTTTCTTTAATTATAAAAAAGTGTTTTGAAATAAGGGTTTCTCAAGTAATACACATATCCACACCCCTAATAGTATTAATAAATTTATATATATGAAAATAGAATGTATTAAGGAACAACTAGAAGAAGCTCTAGGTAAGGCTAATAAGATAGCTGGTAAGAATACAAACCTACCTGTTTTATCAGGACTTTATTTAGATGCTCAAAAAAATTCTTTATCTATAAAAGCCACTAATTTAGATATCGGTATTTCTATCAACTTACCAGTAAAAGTAGAGGAACCTGGAATAGTTGTTATACCAGCTAATATTATTTATTCATTTATAAATTCTTTAACTAAAGATAGAAATATTAATATTAATACCAAAGATCAAGTTTTAAATATTAAAACTCAAACCACTAAAACTAGTATTAAAACTCTTCCTAGTGACGATTTCCCTTTAATACCAGAATTAAATGATGATAAAGCTTTCTCTATACCAGCTAGAGATTTAATTTTTGGTTTAAAGTCTGTTATTTATTCAGCCGCTGTAGGAAGTATTAAACCAGAATTATCATCAATTTCTATGAAATATGAAGGAGAATTTCTAGTTTTTGCTGCTACAGATTCATTTAGATTAGCTGAAAAGAAAATTAAAATTAAAAATATTCCACATTTTAAACAAATTTTAATTCCTCAAAAAAATGCTTTAGAAATTATAAAAATATTTGATAAAGGAGAAGAAGACATCTCTATTACAGTAGAAGAACATCAATTAGCTTTGCGTTCACAAAATATTTATTTAACCTCGCGTATTATAGAAGGTAATTTCCCAGACTATAAACAAATTATTCCTAAAGAAGTTTCTTCAAAGGTAATAATTCTTAAACAAGATTTGATAAATACATTAAAAGCAAGTTTAGTGTTTTCTGATAACTTTAATCAACTTACTTTAAAAATCTTTCCAGTTAAGAAGATTTTTGAAATAGAGTCTAAAAACTCTACAGTTGGAGAAAGTATTCAAAATATTGACGCTGTTTTTGAAGGAGAAGATATTTCTATTAATATTAATCATCGTTACTTAGCTGATTGTTTCCAATCTATCACTACTGATAGTATTTCTTTGGAATTTAGTGGTGAAGCTAAACCTATAGTGGTTAAAGGTGTTGGTGATACAAGCTTCTTATACCTTGTGATGCCTATGAATAGGTCATAATTAGCTCTCTAAGAAGAGTTTTAAACAAAGATGAAGAATCTCTCGTTGTTATTAAAAAAGTTCTCTAATATCCTAGATAAAGACACTGTTGTAAAAGACTCAATATTAAAAGTAATAGAGGATAAAACTAAAATTAAACTCACTAAAGAAAACTTCTTCTTAAAAGATGGTTTATTAGAAATAAAAGCTTCTCCAGTGATTAAAAATGAAATAAATTTTAAAGAAAAACTTATTAGAGATGAATTAAATAATAGTTATAAAATTTTTATTTCTAAAATTATTTATAAATAACTAAAAAGCATTCGTGGTTGTTGAAGAGGTGTTTATATAAACATTATTATAACCATTTAAATTAACCCATTGTCTAACTCCATATTCCCAATTATTAAATTGAGCATCATTAGCACTAGGATTATTTGGAATGGGACCGTTAGGATTATTTTTATCCACCCAATAAAGAATAGAGTGTATACCACTGCTTGTTTGCCAAACACCATTTAAAACAGGTTTTAAATTATCTTCATTTGGTTCAGGTGGAATAAATGATTCATAAGGAAGGTTTGGAAGAATTTTATCCATCAACTCTCGCCACATAGGTGAAACTATAAGCCCCGCCACTTTTTTCTCCATAGGAGAATTATCATTATTACCAACCCAAGCACTAACTACTATATTTGGTGAATACCCAATAATCCAAGCGTCACGATAATCATTAGATGTACCAGTTTTTACAGCAACATCCCTATCGGCAATATATAAAGCTGAATTAGGTCCATAAGCTGGAGTTCTAGCTTCGTTATCAGAAAGAATGTTAGAAATCATTCTGCTGGTTTGGGCAGGCAAAACTCTTGTTGGGAAGGGATTATATTTATCAATAATATTACCCTGAGAATCCTCTATCCAAAGTAGGGGATTGTAATGGTTTCTAACACCATCATTAGCAAATACAGAATAAGCAGAAGTCATATCAAGTAATGAGACTGATCCACCTCCAAGAACCAAAGATAGACCATATTGGTTTAGTTCTGTAAGACTTTCTATACCCATACTCTCAGCTAGTTTAATAGAATTATTAAGACCAGCTAAATAAAGGGCTTTTACTGCCGGTATGTTTATAGATTGAGCCAAAGCATTTCTCACAGTCATTGGTCCACGGAAGACATAATCGTAGTTTACTGGAGCATAACATTTATCATCACTAATCAAATAATCTGGGGCACAAGCAGGAGAAAATTGAGTAGCAGTATCAAATAAAATTGTTTTATCGGTAAATCCTTTATTAAATAAAGCAGAGTAAACAAAAGGTTTGAAAGTTGAACCAGGTTGCCTGTGACCTATAGCGGCATTAAAGTTACCGTCTGTGTCTTGGTCAAAATAATTTCTTGAACCTACCATAGCCAAAATATCTCCAGTCTTTGGATCAATTACCACCATGGCATTGTTATCAGCATTAAATTTCTCTTTGTTTATAGAACCATATTTGAAAGCAATGTCTTCAGCTTCTTGTTGGATAGAATAATCTAGGGTGGTTACTATTTTAAATCCACTATTTTGAACTACATCCTCACCGTATTTATTGGCTAGATAATCCATAACAAAGAAAACAAAATGAGGGGCTTTAATGTTACCTGTAGATCTTGGTTTAAATTCAACTTTTTCACTCAAAGCTTTGTCGTATTCTTCTTGATTTATAAATTCATTTGAAAGCATTTCTTTGAGCACTAAATTCTTTCTGTTTTCAAGTTTGTCTGTGTGTTGTCCGTATGGTGAATAATATGTTGGGGCTTGTGGTATAGCTGCAAGATAAGCTGACTCTGCCAAGGTAATGTCGGAAGCTTTTTTATGAAAGAAGTTTTGAGAAGCTTCTTCTATACCATATATAGTTCCTCCATAAGGTAATTCATTAAGATAAAGTGAAAGAATTTCGTTTTTAGTTAAAACCTTTTCCAGCTTAAGAGCCAAAATTAATTCTTTTATTTTTCTAGTAGGAGTTTTATCTTTGGTAAGAATAGAGTTTTTAACTACTTGTTGAGTAATAGTAGAACCCCCTTGGCTAAACGATAATGTGGTGACATTTACTATAACCGCTCTCAAAAAAGAACTTAATTGGAAGCCGTTATGGGAATAAAAATCCTTATCCTCAATAGCGATGGTGGCATTTATGGCGTAAGGCGAGATGTCCTCTATAGCTATTCGCTCCTGTCTCACATCTTTAGCCATGTCGTATAACAGCACCTCTCCAGTGCGGTCATATATTTTGGTGGATTGATCTATTCGTCTTTCTGAAATACTTTCTAAGGCAGGAATACGAAGCGACGCCATCCACAATATAGAAATTCCAGCCATAACAAGCAGAGCTGTAGATATGGCTAAAAAGTATTTTGAGTGGTGAAGTTTTTTAAAACGCCTCTTCATTGCAAGCCCAATTTTACCATGTTTCTATTTAATCTCCGAACATGATAAATTACTATATATGGATAAACAGATAGAAGAGCTCTTAACTCGTGGTGTAGACGAAGTAATTGGCGGGGAAGAATTAGAGTCTAAATTAAACTCGGGTAAAAAGCTTAGGGTAAAACTTGGCATTGATCCCACTAGCCCAGATTTACACATTGGCCGTTCTGTACCTCTTCTTAAAGTGAGAGATTTTCAGGAAATGGGACACCAAGCCGTACTTATTGTGGGAGATTTCACTGGAGTTATTGGTGACACCTCAGATAAAGATAGTGAAAGACCAATGCTTGATAGGGAAGTAATAGAAGAGAATAAGAAAAATTACTTCAAACAAATTGGTAAAATTATAGATTTAGATAAAGCTGAATTAAGATACAACTCAGAATGGTTAGAAAATCTTACTTATCGTGAGATAGGAGAACATGCTAATCAGTTTTCTGTAGCAGACTTTATTGCTAGAGATAATATTAAGCGTCGTTTGGACAGTGGTAAAAGAGTTTCTTTGAGAGAAATGCTTTATCCTCTAATGCAAGGTTATGACAGTGTGGCTGTAGAGGCTGATGTTGAAATTGGTGGGGTTGATCAAAGGTTTAATCTTTTGGCCGGTAGAACCTTACAGGAACATTTTAAACAAACTCCACAGAGTATTGTGGCAACCACCTTCCCTATATTAGGGCTAGATGGCCGGAAAATGAGTTCAAGTTGGGGTAACACCATAAACTTTAATACAGAGCCTAATGATATGTTCGGTAAAGTAATGAGTATGGTGGATGAGCAAGTGGGGGAATATTTCAAGGCGTGCACTAGGCTTCCTCTAGAAGAGGTTTCAGTTGTGATGAAGGGTCATCCCAAGGAAGCCAAGATGCGCCTTGCTTTTGAGATTGTTAAAATTTATCACGGAGAAGAGCTAGCTCAAAGTGCTCAAGAAAATTTTAATCAAGCCTTTTCTAAAGGTGGAGTTCCTAAGGATATTTTAGAAATTAAGGTTTCAAAAAATGAATCATTGGTGGATGTTTTAATTTCTAATAATTTAGTAGATTCTAAAACAGAATGGAGGAGATTGGTTTCAGATGGAGCAGTTTCAGATATTGAAACAGGAGAGAGATTAAATTCTATTGATGAAAAGGTTTCAAATGATGTTGTTTTAAAAATAGGCAAACATCGGTTTGTTAAAATTATCACTAACTAAATTAAAAATCCCCCGGCTGGGGGATTTTTAATTGATTAACTATTTGTCGTAAACGTCATCAAACGGTTCCTCATCCTCTTCTAACTCATCCTCTTCTAGCTCGTCAATACTCTCAACGTCATCTAGAAGATCACCTTTCTTTTTACCAATAAGAAGATCATCTTCTTCTTCTGGTGTTTCATCTATATTATCCTTCAAATCGTCTTCTTGCATGTTTAAATTGGTTTAATTATTTTTAATCAACAATGTCTTAAAATTTAAGACATTTTTGAATGCACTTATTTGTATCAAATACCCTTTTGGCTTGCAAGGTGAGTTATACCCACCGCGATAGCATCTATTTCATCATCAAGCCTTTTGGTGGTTTTTTCTGGCAATTTTACCAATCTAGTTACCATATTTTCCATTTGAAGCTTATCTGCCTTACCGTAACCAGTGACCGCTATTTTAATAGCTTGAGGGCTATATTCAAATACTTCCAAGTGAGAATTTAAGGCTTCATAAAGAATAACGCCTCTGGCTTCTGCTACCCCAAGAGCACTACTAGTGTTGGAGTTAAAGAAGAGTGTCTCTATGGCCATGCTTAGAGGTTCCCATTCTTTTATAATTTCTCTCACCCTTTGTCCCAACATAAAAAGTCTCTTACTATGAGTATCTTTATTGTTTGTTCTAATGCATTCGGAGAAAAGTAATTCTGGTTTATTGGACCCAGATTTCATTATAGCTACTCCAATACGATCAAACCCAGGGTCTATAGAAATTATTCTACTATTCTGCATTAGTGTAGACATCTTGGACTTCATCATTGTCCTCTAGCTCTTCTATAAGTTTCTCTAAGATTAAGGAATCATCTTCTGAAAGTGGAACAGTCATGTTCGGTATCCACTCGCTATTTTCTTTGGTGAATGCCCATGTGGCTGAGCCTTGAGCCGCCAAAGCAAACCCATGCTTAGAGAGAATAAATTTTACTTCTTGAGCAGCTTTATTTCTGTTGCTTGTTAGAGCTTCTATAATTAAGGCAGAGCCTCCTGGTCCGTAAGCTTCATAAGTTATGGCGTCCATTGATTCAGCATCTACTCCAGAACCCTTTTTTACTGCGCGGTCTATATTATCTGCAGGCATATTAAATTCTCTTGCCTTGTCTATCGCAGCGCGTAGAGTGGGGGAATTAATATCTCCCCCAACTTGCTTTGAAGCAGTAGAAATAGCTCTCGCCATTTTGGAAAAGATTTTAGATTTAGCTGCGTCTGTGCCAGCCTTCTTATGTTTAATCTTTGACCATTTATTGTGTCCTGACATATGACTAGCTTATAGGTTTTAGCTTATAGCGTCTAGACTTGGGAATCATTACAAAGAAATCATTACAAAAGATATAATATAATTATATCTTAATAAACTACACGATCGTGAGTAATGTTAATATTATCTTCTAAATCTAATCTAATCTAAATTAAATCTCTCTCTGTTGCTCTAAAAAATCTTATATATTTTAAAATATCTATTTCATCTAAATATTCAACAAAACTTTTTGGTAAAGATGGTCCAAACCAGACACTTTTCTGGACTTGATCAAAACCAAGAGAAACTAGTTCAACTCTAAACCAGTCACGGTACCTCCTTTCTTTTTCTGGAATATCAAAAATAACAATCATTTTTTTATCTTCCTTTTTATTTTCATGATTTTGTGGAAAGTATCTTTTAATTTGAGATTTTTTGTGAGATAAAAATTCTTTACCTTCCGGTGTTATGGACCACTCTCCATCTTTATTTTTAAGGAGACCACCACTTTTCATTCTACTTAAGGTTGCTCTTAGGGTATTTTCACAACCTTTCTTTCTATCCTTATTTGGCGGTTTATTATCATAAAGAACATTGTAAATCAGCTTATAGCCACCAGGGTAATTGGAAATGGTATATAAAATTTCTTGAACTAAACTCATTGCTTTAATATTAACAAATTACACGATCGTGAGGAATGTTAATGTGTGGAATTATGTAAAGTTATATTAATCTTTTTTGTAACTCTTCTGGAATAGCCTTGCCGAGATGAGTATAACCATGACTAGTTAAAGATCTACCTCTCGGTGTGCGTTCTATAAAACCAAGTTGCAGAAGATATGGTTCGTTAAATTCTTCTATAGTGGCTTCTTCTTCAGAAAGGGCGGCTGCCAAGGTAGATAGCCCAACTGGGCCACCGTGGAATTTATCAGCCATTGTCTCCAAGAGCTTTCTATCAGAAGGAGACAGACCCTTGTCGTCTATACCAAGCATTTCTAGAGCGTGTTTTACTGTTTCTTGGTCTAGTGGTCTAGATTCTACCTGCGCAAAGTCTCTGGCTCTTTTGAGAAAATAGTTAGCGGTTCTTGGAGTAGATCTGCTACGACGAGCAATTTCTTTTTCGGCCCCAGAATCTATATCAATGCCAATTATTTTGGCTGAGCGACGCAATATTTCTTCAATTTCTTCCTCAGTATAAAATTCTAATTTAAAGACTCCTCCAGAAAAACGGCTTCTTAATGGAGAAGAAATCATCGCGACTCTAGTGGTTGCTGCAAGTAGGGTAAATGGTGGTAGTTCAAGTTGAATAGTGCGTGCTGATGGTCCTTTGCCAATAATAATATCAAGCACCCCTGATTCCATGGCGGGGTAGAGGATTTCTTCTATGGTTTTGTTTAGGCGATGTATCTCATCTATAAATAAAATATCTCCCGAAGATAAATTAGTGAGAATAGAGGCCAAGTCTCCAACTCTCTCTATTGCTGGTCCAGAAGTAATTTTAATAGCCTTACCAGTTTCTTTGGCGATGAGGTGGGCCAAGGTTGTTTTGCCAAGACCTGGGGGACCATAGAATAAAACATGTTCTGGGGGTGTGCCACGCTCTGTAGCAGCCCTAATAAGGATATTTAAATTGTTTTTGACTGCCTTTTGACCAATATATTCGTGCCACTTAGATGGTCTAAGCTCTTGATCTAAGAAAGAGGTATCATTTATCTCTTTTGTATCACTCTTCTTGGTCTCTGATGTTTTACTTGACATAAAAAGTATTATGTGCTAGACTTCAGCCTGAACAGTTACTTATATCCAGGTCATAAATCTCTAAGCAACGTGCCCTTCGGGGCATTTGGACTTTTCTTTGAGGGTGCGTTTGGTAGGCTTCGTGCCTTTCTGAGACACTCCTTGAAAGAATCGTTTAGCTTTTGGTGCATTCTAAAAGTGTTGCTTAGAGATTTATGTGCTGGATAACTCTCAAAACTCTCTTACCTATATTCATTATTCACGAAAAGAGGGTATTAGCAACTTTACTTTAAACAGTGATAGTTGTCTGAATTTTTATAATCAAAAACTGGCTTAATCTGAAGACTTTTCTACTGTTTACTAAACTTCTGATGATAAGTCTAATACTCTTTCTAGTTCTTCAAAGTCTGTAACACCAGAAAGAACTTTTATTACTCCATCTTCTACCAAGTTTAAAAGATTTTGACTTCTGGCAGCCTCGCGTATTTCATGCTCGGATGGATTAGAGTTAATCACTTGGCCTATATTGTCATCCACAAAGACAGCTTCATAAACACCTATTCTACCCTTGTAACCCAAGCCATTACATTTTGGACATCCTACAGGCTTCCACATTTTTTCGGTCTGGACTCCTTCAAGATAAGTTTTGTCAACAATGTTTTTTAAGACCCTATCAACCAAATCTTTATTCTTACCTTCAATAAGCGCCTCTTGTTTGCAGTCTGTGCAAAGCTTTCTTACTAGTCTTTGGGCAATAGAGACACTAAGGGCCGAGCTGATCACTTTGGAATTAATACCCAAATCTAATAACCTAGGGAATGTGCCCGCCGCATTATTGGTGTGCAGTGTTGAAAGCACCAAGTGTCCAGTCAGAGCTGCGTTTATAGCCACTCCAGCTGTTTCGTTGTCTCTAATTTCTCCTACCATAATCACATCCGGATCTTGTCTCAAAGCGCTACGCAGACCTTCCGCAAATCCATAATCATTTTCTGGGTCTGCCTGAGTTTGAACAATGCCTTCTAGGTGGTATTCAATAGGGTTCTCAATAGTCACTACTTTTATTTCTGGGTTATAGATTTTCTTCAAAAAAGCATAGAGGGTGGTGGTTTTTCCAGAGCCTGTTGGTCCGGTGGTCAGTATTAGACCATTGGGTTTTTTAATTTCTTTTTCTAATTCTTTTAGTAGAACAGGGTGGATACCAAGACTTCCAAGTTCAACAGATATCGCGTCTGGATTCAGGACTCGTAAAACCACCGACTCACCATAAGGCCCAGGTAACAATGATGTTCGTATTTCTATTTCTTCGTCACCGAGTTTGATAGAGAACCTTCCGTCTTGAGCACGGTTTTTAACATTTAATTTAAGCTCACTAATGAGTTTGATGCGAGAAAGTAGGAGTTGAAATGTTTCTGAATCAAAATGAAGCACATCTGTGAGTACACCATCTAAACGATATCGCAATCTCAAGTCAGCTTCTTCTGGTTCAAAGTGGATATCAGAGGCTTTGAGAGTTACGGCCCCGGCCAAAATAATTTCTAAAACTTTAGAAATACGGTAAGTTTTTTTCATTGATAAAACACCTTGCACCAGTTTTGTGACATCCTCCAGAGAATTAATTTTTTTTGTGGTTTCTGCTATCTCATCACTAGAAATATCTAACGCTCCAGATTTTGTTTCTGATGAATAAGAAAGATCTTTGTATCTTTCCCAAACCTTATTAAGACTAGCGTGTGAGACCATGAATATTTCTGGGTTGTAACCTCGTCTTTTGAAATCCTCTATCATTTCAAGAGCCTTACTGTTTTGGGGGGAGAGAACAGCTACATCAATATTTTTATCTGTAATGTTAAATACCGCCATCTCGGCGTCCCTGGCGTCTTGCTCTTTAATAACTCTAAGAGCGTCTATGTTTATGGGCTGGGAAGATAGGTCTAAATAAGGAACTCCATGGTGGCTGGCTAGAGTTTCTGCTAATTCCTCTTCTTCTTTGCCACGGAGGGTGCGAACTCTTTCGTTTTGTTTCTCTTCATCAAATTGAACTGACATAAATACATTATAGTGCCTATAACTCTTCCGGACTAGCTTATTTTATGGAAATTAAATATTAGTTGACCGAACAAGTGGTTTTATGGTGTAATCGGTATTGGAAGGAGGGCCACATGGCCAAAAAACTCGTCGTGCTGGTTCTCGCGATATTTGCGGGGGCCTGTGCTGTGAGGACTGTCAGGCTTCCCGATGGGAGCCTGGTCCAGCAACGGACCGCGATGTCCCAAGTTGGGGTGCAGGTTAGCTTCCTTAACCAATGCGCCCCCATCGTTGACCTGGAAGATGGCAACGGGCCAGTCTTTTTTGGGGTCAGGTATGGGGAGACTGTCGTGGTCCCCATATCTTCAACAGCTTTCAGTGGGTACAATCGCAATGTATTCCTGAGAGCCAAGGCCCATGGCCGAGACCGATCGGAGCTCCTGGGGTCCTCAACCAAGGAGTTCTATGTCAACATCCACTACGGGAGTCGGTCCGAGGAGTGGACTTTGGACCGGCTGGATCGGCCAACGCCTGGTGGTGGTTGTAAGCCACCAGGGCGTTAGAAACGAGGGGCAGGAGGACGAACGCGTTCTCCTGCCCCTTTTCGTTCCTAAAATGTTAAAATGTCTCCATGGCCATTTCCCAATCTCTAGAAGAAACTCATAAGGTAGCTTTAGATTTTTTATCTAATATTGTTTTTGGTGATAAGGCCGTAGTGGTTGCTTTGCAAGGAGATTTAGGTGCAGGCAAGACAGCCTTTACTCAAGAGGTGGGTAAAATTTTGGGAGTAGTAGAAAACATGCACAGTCCTACTTTTGTAATAGAAAAAATTTACGACATAGATTGGTATGGTTTTAAAAAATTTATTCATATTGATGCCTATAGGTTGGAGAAAGATTCTGAGTTACTGCATTTAGGTTGGGAAGAAATTATAAAAGAACCAGAAAATCTTATTTTTATAGAATGGCCAGAAAATGTGTCAGGTATTATCCCAGACGAAGCCAAGAAAGTTTATTTAAAATTTATAGATGAGAACACTAGAGAAATAAATTACGTGTCCCGTTAAAAATCACGAA
>Ga0210057_1003487_pt1 | contig 21651 bp, 26 predicted proteins | sample CryGeyCG2114_010_2_FD_183968 | JGI IMG/M metagenome (GOLD analysis project Ga0210057, IMG submission 183968) | Groundwater microbial communities from aquifer - Crystal Geyser CG10_big_fil_rev_8/21/14_0.10 (SPAdes) (version 2) | ecosystem: Environmental > Aquatic > Deep subsurface > Groundwater ...
ATAACCAGAAGCATCACAACCTATATATTCAAAACAAGATTCAGTGCATACTTCTGGATTTATTAAATAATTAAAAAGACTATCAAACTCATTGCTATAAAGTCCATTACATCCATCATTTTGAAAACAAGAGATTAGATCTTGCTCAGACAAATTATTATCTAAATTAGGATTATTGTAATAAGCATTTGCTTCCCCTTCAAAAGCAGCAAGTGTTGCAAAAGCCCAACAACTTCCACATTGCCCCTGGTCTTTTATGGAAGTAATATAATTTTTACTATGCTGTTCTCTCCAGTCAAAGAAATCTGGCAGATTTTCTGATGGATCAAGTTGTTGCAGTTGCCTTTTCTTAATTTCTATAGTTTCTTTTTGAGTTAATTTTATACCAAGTATTTTCTCTTTTTCTTCAAGAGACATTTCACTGAATTTATTTTCCTTTGCTGTCCATAAACCACCTTTCTTTTGTATTGCTTCATTCAGTTCAGAGATATCCAATTTATCAAAAATTATGGATTGAATAGTCTGTGTTGGAGAAAATACAATTTCATTATTATTCTGACTAGATGTTTTGGTTATAATATTTGAATCCATTAAATATTGTTGTTGACTTACATCCCTGCCAAAACCAAAATTATCTTTATAATTTGGTTGTTTTATAATCTCTTTCCCTTTAACATCCTTCTTAAATATATTTTTAATACCCTCAATCAACTTACTAAAAAAACCCACATCCTCTTCAATTGGAGGATCAGTTAAATTAATTTGCTCACCAACGAAATAATTTTGTTTTAAAGTAGCTACACTCAAATAGCCAGAAATAAGAGGCTGTGTTATACTTATAAGATAACAATCAGCATCTAATCCATCAATATCACCATCGCAGTCATTATCCAATCCATCATCACATTCTTCAGGTTCAGGGCTAGGAGCAATACACTCCCCCCAGAAGCCATTAATACAAGTTTGAGTTCCTTCACCGCAAACCCCAATCAAACCATTTTTACAAGTCTTTGTATCTCCAGAGCTGCATTGTGTTCCTACAATAGACTCCGTACCTAATAAATTTCTAAAGAAATTAAGGATACCATCAAAAAAGTTTCCATCTCTGACAGCATTGCCTGTGACATCCACTAATCTATCTTTTGTAAAATCAAAACCGTTCACTAAACTTACTGCAATTAAAATAACTAAAAATACAATTAAAACTCTTTTTTTCATAAAATAAATAAAACAAACTATTATTTAAATTTAATTAAAAACATTTATAATTCCAACAATTGGAACTGTAACAATAGCAATTAATTTTTGAGAAGTTGATTTATTTTTAACTATTTTAATATCAAAATAATTTTCAATTATTTGTGTAATTAGTTTTCCTCTAAAAGTAACAGGTTCAATTGTAATTTGGGTTATTTTATCAATCAATTCTTGATTTGTCTCAGTTAAAAATAAATTTTTTAATTTTTCTTCATCACTTTTAATTATAATGTCGGGATAATTACAAGGACCTAAAATACTAATTTTTCCAATTTTATTTATTATAATACAAAAGGTTTCATTATTTTCCAGTTCAACATTTAATATTAATGGTAAAGAAATCTTAATAATGCTTAAAGGCATTTCTCTTTCTATATCTTCGGTTTTATATTCTAAAACTTCTTTGAGGTTCATCTCTTTTAAAAGAATTGTTTCCTCATCATTAAAGATAGGGTTAACTCCAACAACTTTATTACAATTACCCAAACCAAATAAACAAAAAGCATTGGCATTAGTAGATAAAATTATTAACAAAATAAATAAGATATATAGCTTTTTCATATTAATATAACTATACATAATAACTTATAAATATTTCCTCAATCTTGAAATAAACTCATTAAAGTCTCCTTTTTTCACACAGGCTCCGCAGGCATAGTCGTGCCCCCCTCCATAGCCTTCCAATCCTTCCAATGCTTTTTCAATAACTTTTGGGAGCTTTTTCTTGGAGCTTCTCAAACTCATCCTAATTTCTCCAGATTTTTCCCTACCAATTATTATTATCCTATCCTTAAACCCATGTAATAATTCATTACTTAACATGGAAGTATAGCTATTTTTATTAGTAGTATAAATATAAATAATGAATTTATTTTTTTTATTGATGTTTTCAAGAATATCTTCTAATAAATAATCATACTCTTTCTTCATTTTTTGAGCTTGTTTGTAAATAAATTTCCCCCTTGGAGTTGTTTGATCTAAAATTTCGTAAGGAGATTCTATTCTGGTTAAAATGCCAATGGCTTTATTGATATCAGAGGTATTCCCCTTTAGGATAAAAGAAAATATTTTAACTAATTCTCCAAATTTACTTTCAAACAGAACATCATCTGGATTTTTGAATTTTATAGGCAATAAATCTTTGTATTTTTTGGAGAATTCTTGAACGTTTGATAAGCACCAGTCGCCAACAATCCCCACCATAGCAACCCACAAATCATTTTTAACTAGCTCATAACACCAGTAGCTGGTAGGCCTGTCGTCATTCTCATTTTTAATTCTTGGATTAAAATACTTAACTCCTTTGATTTCACAAGGTTTGTGATGGTCGATATAGATGATGGGGACGGTAATCTTATCAATAAATTCCTGGCTTACTTTGGGTTTATCTAAGATGATTATCAAATCAGGGCAGAATTCCTTTGCTTTTTTAACGTAATCCTCCCCGAGCTCTGGGCTGCTTTTTAGAAAAACACCGCATCCTTTTTTAAAGTACCTTTTAATCAATAAATAGGAACACAGTCCATCTGGATCATCATCAAAAAATATTAATGGATTTTCAGCATCCTCAATTAACTTTTTAATTTCTTCCAAAGATATCATTTTAAAATATTCCTTAATATAATATCCTCCTCATTTGTTCTGATAACAAAAACCTTAATTTTGGATTTTTTATCTGAGATGATTAGGTTATTTTTTTTGTTTAGTCTGTTGTTTATTTTTATTCCTAGGAATTTTATTCCTTCTAAAATCTTTTTTCTTATTTTAGGCTCATTTTCTCCAATGCCCCCAGAGAATATGATAGCATCTAATCCTTTTAAAACAGAATAATAAGCCCCCATATATTTAATAATCCTGTAAATAAAAATATTTAAAGCTAATTTTCCTTTTTTGCTTTTTAATAGGTCTGGGATATCCCCTGTAAAACCGGATATTCCAAGCAAGCCAGACTTCTTATTTAATAGTTCATAAATTTGGTTATAATTTAATCTTTCATGCTCCATTAAGAATGTAACAATGGCAGGGTCTAAGTCCCCGCATCTTGTTCCCATGACTAAACCTTCTAAAGGAGTAAACCCCATTGAAGTATCAACAGGAATCCCATTTTTAATAGCACTGATAGAACAGCCATTCCCCAAATGCAAGGTGATTAATTTTGACCATCTCTTTTTTAAAAGCTTACTGGCTTTTTCACTTAGATATCTGTGGGATTCCCCGTGAAATCCGTATTTTCTGATTCCATATTTCTCACTTAATCTTTTAGGAATTCCATAAATTGTGGCTTTCTCAGGCAAGTCTTTGAAGAACATAGTGTCAAAAACAGCATACTGTTTGCATTTTAATTTTTTAAATAACTCAATAACTTTTATCTCAGGAAAATCATGCAGAGGGGCCAACTTAGCGACTTTTTTTAGCTTCTTAATTAATTTATCATTGATTAAGCTGGGCTTTGTCAAATCTCCGCCGTGAACAACCCTATGGCCTATCAATTTGATTTTATAATCTTTTATGTCTTCTAAAATAAATTCAACACATTCTCTAAAATCTTTAATATTAACAGCCTTTTCTTTACCCCCCTCTTTCAAATAAGTCCCTTTTAATCCAATCTTATCTATCTCTTTTTTAAAAACAAGTTTTTTTTTAGAAAATAAACTGTATTTTATGCTTGAACTTCCAACATTTAAGATTAATGTCTTTTTATCCATCTTGCCTCTTTTTTATTGAGCTTGAACAACAGTAATAGCGCATAAATTTACTATATCCCTCACAGAACAGCCCCTTGATAAATCATTTACTGGTTTTTCTAAATTCTGCAGGATTGGTCCAATAGCTGTTGCATCTGTTAGTCTTTGAACTAATTTATAGCTTATATTGCCACAATTTAAATCTGGAAATATTAGAATGTTTGCATCCCCTTTAATCACATTAGATCCCTTTTTAATAGCAACGTCAGGGACCAAAGCAGCGTCAGCTTGCAATTCTCCATCTATAATCAGGTTCGGATTTAATTGTTTAGCAATTTTAACTGCATTTTTTATTTTAACTAAACTTTCATGTTCCGCACTTCCTTTAGTTGAAAAACTTAACAAAGCAACTTTTGGGGTTATCCCTGTTAATTTATTGAATTCTTTTGCAGAATCAACAGATATTTGGGCTAATTGTTTTTCATCTGGAAAAGGGATTATCCCAGAATCAGCAAACCAGAATATTTTCTTTTTTAAAATTATTAAAAATGCACCGGAGACTAAACCCCTTTTAAAATTAAAAGCTAATCTTGCTGTTTTAGATGTAGGGTGGGTAGCACCGGAAATGACCCCATCAGCCTCATTATTTTGCAGCATCTCTTTGGCTTTTTCCAGTCTATCATCCAGTCCCCCCTCTTCCAGCAATATAATTTTTGCTATTTTTTTTCTTTCAATAATTTTAGCGGCACTTCTTATTCTTTCATCCTCGCTCTCAACAAGAATGATTCTTTTAGGATCCTTTTTAGCTTTCTTAATTACCTCTTTTAAAATATTCATATAATTAAAATAAAATAGAAGTATTTAACTTTTTCCTCTTTTACCATGTGCCTTTAAACTTGGCCTGTTCTTTTCATAACCTTTCCCTTTACCACGAAGTCCTCTGCTTTTCCTGCCTGCACTAGTCAATCCCCTATAAACTCTTCCAGTGTGTTGCGATTCAGAAATCCACTTCAAATCTTTATCTTTTTTAATTGAAGGGTGATTTTTATCTGCTAATATTACTTCATAATAAGCATAACGCCCGTCTTTTGCCACGTTATAACTTCCAATTACTTCGCAATTGACAAATCTCTTATTTGCCCTTTCTTCGCAAATCCATTGATAATTTTTACCCACAATTCTTCTTCTTCTTCTATGCTTGCTTCTCCTTTCTTTTTTGATTAAAGGTCTTTGTCTTCCGCCACGTAAAACTTTAACTCTGACAACAATGATTCCCTGTTTTGCTTTGTATCCTAAACCTCTTGCTCTATCAATTCTGGTTGGTTTTTCTATTCTAACAACAGCACAGCCCTTTCTCCATTCTATTAATCTAGTCTTAAGAATATCTTTTAACCCAGCTTTTGGCTTTTTCCATAATTCTTTTACGTATTTTAAATATCCCATTCTTATGAAGATTCAAGATTTTAACCTTACATTTCTTCTAGGATTTTAAGAATTGATAGTTTTAAAAATGTTTCTAAACATATATTATTTTGTCAAAAAGTATTTAAATAACAAAGACTAATCAAAAATTGGAGGTACAAAATGGGTGCTTTAAAAGGATTGTTTAAGGTGATTATTGGTATTTTGCTTATAATCATAACATTGTGGGTGGCAACAGTGAATCTATTTGGATGGAATTGGGGTGAAGCAACTCTGGACTTAATAAAAGGCGGAATTATTATAACTGTAATCTTAATCGGTTTAATATTTTTGGTTTTAGGGTTTACTGATTTTAAAGAATGATAAAACAAAAAAAACAAGAAGAAATTTCAGGGGAGTTAGAAGAGTTATTCCGTGAGTTTATGTCTGAAGAACAAGAAGAAGACCAAGTCTGTGCGGCTTCTTAAAAACTTTTTTCTTTTTTTAAAAAAATGGAAATCACAAATTTATCAGAAATAATAAGTGTTTTAATTGTAACAGGTGTATTGGGATATATTTTTTCAGGATATATTAAATTTTATAAAAGAGATTTTTATTCAAACTTTAAATTCGCAATTTTAATAACAGCTCCAGCAGTTATTTTGCATGAGTTTGGGCATAAGTTTGCTTCAATAGCTTTTGGGGTTCCAGCTTATTTTCAAATATGGCCTTTTGGTTTGGCTCTTGGAGTAATTTTAAGGATATTCCATTCGCCTTTTCTAATTCTGGCTCCAGGTTATGTAAACTTACAGCAAATAGCTCCGCCTTATCAATTGGCAGCTATAGCTTTTGCAGGACCTCTAATTAATTTGATTTTATGGAGTGTAGCAGCGATTATCTTAAAGAAAAGAAGAAATCTTAAAAGAAGGACTATGATCGCATTGCATTTAACTAAGATAATAAATATGTGGTTGTTTATTTTCAATATGTTGCCCATCCCACCATTGGATGGCTCAAAAGTATTTGGATATCTTTTGGGATTTTATTAGAATCTAATTTTCCTTTTTAATTTGCTAAAGAACCCTTTTCCTTTTTTTACTTCTTTATTTTTTGTTTTTTCTTTTTTAACAACCTTCTTTTTTATGGAAATTTTCTTTTTAATAACATTTTTATTTTTTCTGCTCTTCTTCTTAATCTTTTTAGCTATCTTTTTCTTAATTGGGCTCTTCTTCTCAATTTTCTTTTTTGTTTTTGCTTTAATCTTTTTTTTCTTAACAACCTTCTCTTTTTTAAGTGTAACTTTAATTGGCTGTTTTAAAATCTCTAACTCTTCACTAATATCCTTAACATTCTTTTTTATATCTTCTAAAGAAGCAGTATTATCTTTATGAATTAATAACTTTTCACATTCTGGACATCTGAAATTATGAATTAAGGCTTCTTCTAAACTCATTCTTATGCATTTATTCTGGCATTCATAAAAATCAATGTTTTTATCATTTTCTAACACGTCTTTTAATTTATTCATCTTTTTATTGTTCTTTAAAATTAAAAGATCTTTTGCATGATGGAAATTAAAGCTCCAATAATAGATATACCATCCTTTTTCCCTGTCTTTTTTTCTTGTGGAATAAACTAAATTATAAGCATGCAATTTGTATAATAAAGATCTGACTTCATTTACCCCTATTTTTAAATTTTCCGCTAATTTTATCTCGCTGACATTCTCCTTATACAATAATTCTTTTAATAACCTTAATGCATTAGGGCCTGCTATGTTGATAACAAGCCTTTCAATCATAGGAAGAATTTTTTCCATTTGCTATTTTATTAGAAAGTAAATATTTAAAAATCTTTTTTTATTGGTATTCACTACATTAAAATAACAAGAAAAGATTTAATAATTAACTTTTTATACATATTATTGGGTGATACATGATGGCTTTATTTAATAAAAAAAGAACAAATATTCTTTCAGATTTGCCAAAACCAAGTTTTGATATACCAAGGTTTTCAGACGCAAATAAAAAAGAGAGTTTTCCAGAATATAAACCAATTATTCCTGATTTTTCTTCAATAAAATCAGAGATTAGTAAACCGCAGCAGCAGTTTAATGAAATTGAGGAAGAACAAAGCATGGAAGCGCCATCTATTGAACAACCTCTGATGAAAGCAGCAGATTCGGATTTGTTTGTTAAGGTGAATAAATATGAGCAGGCTATGAAAGCGCTTGATGAGTTGAAGGACAGTTTTAATAGAACAGAGGGAATCCTGAAAAACTTACAGGTTGTTAAACAGCAAGAAGACAGGGAGATTGCAAACTGGACTTCTCAAATACAAAAATTGAAAAATAAAGTAATATCTATTGATTCAACTTTATTTGAATCCAAAAAATGATAGTGGATGACAATTTAATGTATAAAACAATTAAATCACCTAATTATATAAGGAGGAATATTATTGGTATGGGGATTGATTTAATAGGATTAATGCAGCAGCAGGATAAGATAAAAAAAATAAGACAGCAAAAAAATAAAATTATGGGGGTGCTGGTAGATGAAGTAAAAACAACAGAAAATTTATTAGAAGAGTTTTATAATTTAATTCCAAAAGTAAAGAAGGGAACACCAAAAGTAAGTCCAGTCGTAAAATCCATAGAAAAAAAGAGAGTGAAACAGGAGCAACAACCAACAAAAATAGATTCTTTGCATCAGGAGCTGTTTGATTTAAAGGCAAAATTGGATAGTCTTTAACTAAATTGAGTTCCTGCAGTATTCACGATTTAATTTTGCTCTTTCAACAGAAGATCCAATATATCTATGAATTTGACCACTTAAGATAAATCTTTTATTCTCACTTAACTTTTCATAAAGGATTTTAAATTCATTATCCTCTAAACAAACCCCTAATAAACGTCTACTTTCTCTTTTTGATTTTTTCCCCATCTCTTTTACAAAATCATGACCTCCGCCATACTTTGGATGAACCCACCCCTCCCCTCTCAAGATAGCAACCATTGCTTCACTGGGATTTTCTTTTATAGGTATCAAATTTTTCCCCAATACATCTTCGTTAAAAGATAATTCTTCCAGTGTTTTATTTAATCTTAAAAAAGATTCGTAAATTTCTGTCATCATCATTTGTGGTTGATATCTTGCTGGCTTTGAACTTCTTAAATCTCTTTGGAAATCAGACTTAATCATAAAATAAAGGCTTCTCATCCCCCCCTCTAATAAAGATTCAGTTCCTCCGATATTTTCCCAATTTATTGGATTATTCTTCATTGCATCTGCACTAGAACCCCCCAATCTTTCTGCATTATCTCTAGATGTAACTTCTCCTATTGCAGAAGAATACATAAGCCTGATATCATTTGCAAAATCGCTTAAAACATGCATTAAACTTACTAATCCATGCCCTACATCAGATAACCCCTCTTTTTGTACTACTTGGGTTGCAGAGTAATCTGGTTTTAATCCTAATTTATTTAAAACAGCTAATTCAAAATCCAAAGAGGTACCTTCTCCAATAACCATTTCAATTCCTGCTCCAGTACCTACCATGCCAGAAATCTTACCTTTTAAATCATCAAATGATATATCGCATTTTTTCATTCTTTCAGCAAGTCTTCTAGCATAAATTGAAAGTGTTAATTCTAAAGGAACAGGGGAAGTATTTTGAAGATGGGTTCTTCCTACTTGTAAAAGATTTTTAGACATTTCAGAAAGATCACAAAGAGTTATTATTGATTTTGATACCTCGGGACGTAAAGACTCATACCAACATGATTTAAACAAATAAGATCTTCCAGTATCTAAAATATCATAAGATGTTGTACCAGGATGTAATAATGCTTTTGTTTCATCGGAAACAAATCTCCCTATTTCTTCTATGACAGCTAACTGGTCATGTTTAGTGACCAAAGATTCTATTAAAGACATATTTAAAGGGTCTAATTTTTCCATAATGGCATCTAATTCCTCTAAGTGTTTTTTATCAGCTTTACCAAATTCAACCCTTGTTTCAAGAAGAACTCTTTGAACTTTTGCACAAGCTAACCATTCCGCACCTGAACTTAAATATTTTGCTAGATTTTCTGAAGTTTTTATATACTTCCCATCATCTGGACAAATACAATTTAAAGAAAACCTTCTTCTTGTTTCCTCATTTTTATCTAATTTAGAAACTAAATTCAGATTCATAAAAAACAAATATTTAATTAATTAATAAAGATTTATAGAAACAAAAATAATCATTCTAAAATAGCTTTTATTCTTCTCACACCTGCACTTACACTATCCTGTTTTTTAATTTTAAAATTACCAAGCTCCTTGGTGTTTTTAGCATGCGGACCTGCACATATCTCCTTGCTGTAACCCCCGATGGAATAGACACTTACTTTCTCCCCGTATTTATCTTCAAAGATTCCAAAAGCCCCTTTTTTCTTTGCTTCAGAGACGCTCATCTCCTCTTTAACAACTTTTAACCCTTTCTTGATTTTAGAATTAACTAGATCTTCCGCCTTCTTGATTTCATCTTCGGTTAATTTCCTGTCAAAACTAAAGTCAAACCTTAATCTTTCTTTGGTTATATTGCTCCCTTTTTGTTTAATATTCTTATCAAGGACTTCTTGCAAGGCTTTATGTAATAAGTGAGTGGCAGTATGCAGTTTCATAACTTCTATGGAATTGTCAGCTAACCCGGATTTAAACTTAATATCGCTTCCTTTTCTGCTAACTTCCTGGTGTTTTAAAAATTCTTTGTTAAATCCTTTTTCATTAACTTTCAATCCTCTTTCTTTAGCCAAATCTTTTATGACTTCAATAGGGAACCCAAAGCTCTGATATAAATAAAAAGCATCCATCCCGCTAATAATTTTATCAAATTTCATTTTATCAAACTCTTTTAAACCCCTTTCTAAAGTAATCTTAAACTTATTTTCTTCATCTCTGGCTTCTCTTAGAATAAATTCTTTATCCAAATCAAACTCTTTGTAATCATTTATTATAACTTTTAAAATATCACAAACAAAATTGTCTTTTATTCCCATCAATTTTCCGTATCTGATACTCCTTCTTAACAATCTCCTCAAAATATACCCCTGTTCAACATTGCTTGGCTTTATTTTCTCATTTAAAATAAAGCAACTAGCTCTTAAATGGTCTGCAATTATCCTTGCATGGTTTTCATTATAATTTTTGCTTAATTCCTTTATTATTCTAATAATATCTTCAAATAAATCAGTTTCAAAAACATTTTTTTTATTTTGTAGCATCATTAATATCCTTTCAAAACCCCCACCGAAGTCAACAACTCTTTTTTTTAATCTTTCAAAACCTCTTGAAGTTTTATTATATTCCATAAAAACATTATTTCCCAATTCAACATACTTCCCGCAATTACAACTTGGATTGCAATTTGGATTGCATTTTTTCTTTCCTGTATCATAAAATATTTCAGAACAGGGTCCACAAGGACCATGCTTGCCAGCAGGCCCCCACCAGTTTTCTTTCTTACCTAAAAAATAAATTTTTTCATCAGGGATGCCTTTTTTTTTATAATTATTATAACTCTCTACATCTTTTGGAGATTCCTTATCCCCTTTAAAGCAGGTTACATTTAGCTTGTTTTTATCAATTCCTAAAATTTTAGTAAAAAATTCAAAAGTATAGGTTATTGCTTCTTCTTTCCAGTAATCCCCCAAACTCCAATTACCAAGCATTTCAAAAAAAGTTAAATGAGAATTATCACCCACTTCTTTTATATCATCTGTTCTCAGGCATTTTTGGGAATTAACCAGTCTCTTCCCCTGAGGATGCTCTTGACCTAATAGATAGGGCACTAAGGGATGCATCCCGGCTGTCGTGAATAAAACAGTTGGATCATTTTCAGGTATTAATGAGGAATCTTTTACCTGTTTATGGTTTTTCTTTTTAAAGAATTCAATATATTCCCTTTTCAATTCAGAGGATTTCATAGAAATGAGTAAATTTTGGTGTTTTAAAAGTTTTCTTAATTTTTTTGATTTTCTTTAATCAAATTAATTTCCCCAAAACAATAATTTAATATATCTTTTCTTTTATATACTATTTCATGAATCATTTGGTGATAGACATAGAAACAGTGCCTTTAGAGCTCAAGGATGAGACCATAAGGGAATATCTGATGGACAAGCAGATAAGCAAGGAAATGAGGTCGTTGAATCCTTTGTATTCTAAAATTATATGTATCTGTTTGAAATCAAAAGATAAAGAGGCTGTTGAAATTGCGGGTGATAATGAAAAGGAGCTCTTAGAGAGATTTTGGTTTACAGTGAGAGACTACTCTTTATTTGTAACCCATAATGGTTATGGGTATGATATCCCCTTCATAATGGTGAGGTCAATTATAAATAAAGTCAAGCCAACAATAAATATAAACCTCAACAAGTTTCAGATGAATACCTCTAATCATTTTGACACCATGCTGTTTTTCAGTCAAAACGGGGCATTTACAAATCCCAGGTTGGATATAGTAGCTAAAACCTGTAATCTTCAAATTCCTGAGAATAGGTTTGACGGCAGGGAAGTTGAAAGATTATATAAAGAGGGAAAAATAGAACAAATAAAGAAACACTGCAGGGAGGATGTTGAGATAACAGAGAGGATATATTTATTTATAAAAAATGGATAATAAAAAACTAGGTATTATTCTAATCTTGGTATGCTTAATCTTAGGCTTATTAATATTTACTTTTGATCGGAAATTGAATGAACAATCAGATTCTGCTTGTAGTTGCGAATTTATGGATTCCGGGGGAGTTTGTCCCGCAGAAGACCATCCCCATTGGCAAACTTATTTAGCTATTATCCTATTAAGCGGTATTGTTGCATTGGGGATATACCTTATCTTTTTTGAAAAATCTCAGAAGGAGATAGTCTCAACATTAAACAGGCAAAAGCAGATACAAACGCAGGAAGAAAAATTTGAAATTCTTTTAAAAGGTTTAAATGAAGAGGAGAAAAAAATAATAAAAGCAGTTAAAGAGCAGGAGGGGATTACCCAGCAAACATTAAAATTAAGGGTGGATATGCATAAATCTAAATTGAGTATAGTTTTAGATAGTCTAGAGAAAAAAGGATTAATAACCAGAAAAGAGAAGGGAAAGACCAAGCAAATATTTCTTAAAATAGCTCTGTAAACGGTAATTCTTTAAAATTTTAGGGTTTTAGCCTTATTTTTACTCTCAGTTTTAAGGCTAAACTATATATAAAACAACATTTTCTATTTTCATACCAAAATTAAAATTATAAAAATGTAAAATGGCAAAAATCAGTATTATGACAGGAGGTATGCATTGCCCAAGCTGTGAAAAGCTTATCAAAGATTGCCTTGATGGGGCGGATGGGGTGATTAAAGCAGATGCTTCCTGCAAGAGAGGTATAATCCTAGTTAAATTTGATGAAAAAAAGATTAATGAATCTAAAATTAAGAAAATAATTAAAGAAGAGGGATACGAGGTTAAATGAAAAAGATATTAAATGTAAAAGGCATGCATTGTTCAAGTTGTGAAACAATTATAGAAAAAAGCGTGAGTAGGATTTCTGGAGTAACAAAAGTGAAAGCAGATTATCCCTCTGAAACTGTGGAAATCACCTTTGATAATAAGAAGACAAACATAAGTAATATCTCAATTATTATCGAGAAGAAAGGATATGAATGTTCTTTAAAGCAGAATAATAAATTTCATGCAGCAAACAAAAAAATTATTGGATCTGCATTTGGGATTATTGGATTATTGATTCTTGGTTGGTTTCTATTTAGGATTGTAGAGGGGGTAAACCTTCCAGGAATAAGCCAGAACATGGGGTATGGGTTGCTCTTTCTTGTTGGATTGTTAACTGGGTTCCATTGTATTAGTATGTGCGGGGGGTTTGTTATAGGTTATACTGCTAAAGATGCTGAAAAAGGAATCAAACCAGCAAAATCACATTTTATGTATGGATTGGGAAAAACAATCTCTTATACAATTATTGGAGCAGCATTTGGATTGGTTGGATCAATAATAGCTTTTACCCCCATGATGAGGGGGGTTGCAGGAATAGTTGCAGGATTATTTCTTATAATCTTTGGTATTAATATGCTTAATATTTTTCCATGGTTTAGGAGAATAAGAATTAAAATGCCTGGTTTTATAAATAAATTTGTAGGCAAAGAAACACAAAAACAGAGCAGTCCGTTAATTATTGGATTGCTAAATGGGTTAATGATCGCTTGCGGGCCTTTGCAGGCAGTTTATATTATGGCTGCAGGGACAGGAAGCATGATAGAGGGGGCTAAACTATTATTTGTCTTTGCTTTGGGGACTTTGCCTGTTATGCTTGGTTTTGGGTTTGTTACAAGTATTATCTCAAGGAAAGCCACAGACAAAATCCTTAAAATTTCAGGAGTAATAGTGATTCTCTTAGGTATTATCATGATAAATAGGGGATTAGCATTGACAGGAACAGGTTTTGATACAACCTCTTTGCTGACTTCAGTGTCAGCAAATACGAAGGAAATAAATGGGGATTCAATTGCGATTCAAAATGGGTATCAAGTGATAAATATGGAAGTCAATAAGTACGGATGGGAGCCAAATAAATTTGTATTAAAGAAAGGAGTTCCGGTAAAATGGGTTATTAATGGAAAGGAAATTAATGGGTGTAATAATGCAATACAAGTGCCAAAATTGGGATTAAATTTTGATATAAAACAGGGTGAACAGATTATAGAATTTACACCAAACCAGGAGGGAGTAATCTCTTGGAGTTGTTGGATGGGAATGATTCCCGGAACATTTATAGTTAAAGAGGATATAGATTTAGATAATGCAGAAATAATCCAAGAGGAGTTAAATTCAGTAAATATCCCGCAAGGAGGGAGTTGTAGTATGGGCGGAGGTTGTGGTTGTGGAGGAAGAAGATAAATGAAAAAAATAGACCTTAGTATCACCGGAATGCATTGTCAAAGTTGTGTTGCTATCATAGAAAGATCTATTAAAAAACTTGATGGAATAAAAAACGTTTTTGTGAATCTCACAACAGAGATTGCAACAATTGAATACGACGAGTTAAAGCTAAAAGAGCATGATCTCATACGGGCAATAAATAAGGGGGGGTATAAAGCTTCAATTATTGTCAAAAATGAAAGCCTGGACAGATTAGACCATAAAAAAACAATTGAAATAAAGAGGATGAAAAGATTGTTTTATTTCAGTCTTCTCTTTTCAATACCTGCATTTTTCATAGGAATGGTTTTAATACAGGCAGGAATAAAAATTCCTTATGAGGATTATATCCTGTGGGTATTAGCAACACCCGTGCAGTTTATTGCTGGGTGGCAGTTTTACAAAGGAATGTGGGCTGCATTAAAAAATAAAAGTGCAAATATGGATACTTTAATTGCAGTTGGTACAAGTGCTGCATACTTCTATAGTGTTTATGCGGTTTTATTTGCTCCTGGAAATAATCAATACTTTGAAGTCTCTGCTGTATTGATCACTTTGGTTATAATGGGGAAATTATTGGAGCTTATAGCAAAAGGAAAAACATCAGAAGCAATAAAAAAGCTTATTGGACTTTCCCCAAAGATTGCAACAGTAATAAGAAACAACAAGGAATTAAAGATTCCTGTAGATGAAGTAAAGGTGGGGGATATTATTCTTGTTAAGCCAGGAGAAAAAATACCTGTTGATGGCGTTATAATTTACGGAAACTCTGCCATTGATGAAAGTATGGTTACTGGAGAGAGCATTCCAGTTGAGAAGAAGATGGGTGATAAAGTAATTGGAGCCACAATTAACAAGACAGGGTCGTTTAAATTTAAAGCTGAGAAGATTGGGGCTGATACAACTTTATCCCAAATCATAAAATTAATAGAAAATGCACAAAGTAAGAAAGCACCAATACAAAGATTTGCAGATACCGTCTCTGCTTATTTTGTTCCAATTGTTATTGTTATAGCAATGCTTACTTTTATATTATGGAATTTTATTCTTGGTAGGGAGTTTTCATTTGCGCTTATTTCGGGAATCGCTGTATTGGTAATAGCGTGTCCCTGTGCTCTTGGCCTTGCAACACCAACAGCAATAATGGTTGGAACAGGCAAAGGAGCAAGTAAAGGAATTTTAATTAAAGGGGGAGATTCCCTGGAGACAACACATAGGATAAGCCATATTATTTTTGATAAAACAGGAACAATTACGAAAGGGATACCCTCTGTTACAGATGTAATTGGGATAAATCCGCATGAAGACGTTTTACAAACTGCTGCATCAATTGAACAGCTTTCAGAGCATTCTCTTGCAGAAGCAATAGTTGAAGAAGCAAAAGAGAAAAAAATCAACTTAAAAAAAGTAAAAGAATTCAAAGCAATTCCCGGTTATGGGGTTATAGCTGAAATTGAAAAAAAAGAGTATTATTTTGGTAATGAGAAGCTTATGGAAAAATACAAAATCAATATTTCATCAATAAGGGATAGATTATGTGCTTTAGAAGAACAGGGAAAAACAGCAATGATTCTTGCATCAAAAGGAAAGGTAGAGGGGATTATTGCTGTCGCAGACGTAATAAAAGAAACTTCTAGGAGTGCAATAGAAGAATTGCAGAAAATGAATATTAAAGTTTTTATGATAACGGGGGATAATGAGAGGACTGCAAAGGCAATTGCAAAACAAGCAGGAATAAAAAATGTATTTGCAAGCGTTCTTCCTGAACAAAAAGCAGATTATGTTAGAGAACTTCAGAAAAATGGAGAATATAAGGTTGCAATGGTCGGGGATGGAATAAATGATTCCCCGGCTTTGGCACAGGCAGATATAGGGATAGTAATGGGTTCTGGAGCAGATATAGCCATGGAAGCAGGAGATATAGTTTTAATGAGAAATGATTTAAGGGATGTCCCTAAATCTATAAAACTTAGTAGAATGACCATGGCAAAGATAAGGCAAAATATGTTTTGGGCTTTAATCTATAACCTAATTGGAATTCCGGTTGCAGCATTAGGATTTCTAAATCCCATGATTGCAGGAGGAGCAATGGCTTTAAGTTCAGTTTCAGTTGTATCAAACTCTTTATTATTAAAAATAAAGAAGTTGTAAAATGGAAAATAAAATTTTAATAACAATCTTCATCGCAGCTACTTTATTTATTATAGGATGCGGGAGTAACAGTACAGGGGAGGTTGTTGCAGATACAGAATTTATAAAAATTCCTTTAGCAGATGTCTCTAATGCAGTTAAATTTTATGAGTATAATGGTGGGGGGGTAAATATAAATTATTTTGCAGTGCTTGGATCAGATGGAAAACCAAGAACCGCTTTTGATGCTTGTGATGTCTGCGGGGGTTATAAAGGATATAGACAAACTGGTAATGATATTACTTGTAATAATTGTGGCAGGGTATTTAGTATAGATGGATTGGGTGCTAAAAATAAAGGATACGGGTGTTGGCCAAGTTACTTGCCCCATAAGATAGAGGGGGATAGTCTATTGATCAAAATAAGCGACCTCAAAGCAGGAAGGTCAAAATTCATTTAAGGAGGGAAATAAAAATGAAAATAAAATCAAATAATATATTGAAGGGGGTTATAGCTGTCTTAGCTATATTGTTTATAGTTTCTATATTTACAGAAGGTTTTAATTTTGATTCTAAAGAAGTAGAAATACAAGGAGCAGTACCAACTCAACAAGCACAAAATGCAGTCCCTATAGATGCTGCCTCTTTAATAGATGACGATGAAATAAAAGGAAATCCAAACGCTCCAGTAACAATAGTTGAATGGAGTGACTTTGAATGCCCTTTTTGTGCTAGATTTTATAGTGAAACATTGTGGCAAATAGATGAAGGATATATTAAAGCAGGAAAAGTAAGGTTTGTTTATAGAGACTTTCCTTTAGGTTTCCATTCTAATGCTCAAAAAGCAGCAGAAGCAGCAGAATGTGCAGGAGAACAAGGAAACTACTTTGAAATGCATGATAAACTATTTGAAGAAGGGGTAAACGGAGGGGTTAGCTCGTTTAAACAATTTGCATTAGACCTAAAATTAGACGCTTTAAAGTTTAATGAATGTTTAGATTCAGGAGAAATGGAGTCAGAAGTCAAAAAAGATATGTCAGATGGAGCATCTATTGGAATAAAAGGAACGCCAGGGTTTGTGATTAATGGACAATTAGTCTCAGGAGCACAGCCATTTAGTGTATTCCAGCAAGTTATTGAATCAGAATTAGCTAAGTGAGGTTTAAAATGAAAAATAAAATTTTATCTATTTTTTCTTTTGTTGTACTGGCTTTGCTAGTTCTAAACGGATTTCAAAAAGAACTCTCTCTTGAAGAGAGAAGAGAAAAAGTAATATCGGATTTAAATTTAGCTATAAAAGAAGCTGAAGAAGAAGGAAGATATAAATGTTGCATTGAACCTGCATGTACTATGTGTTATTTGGGGGGTTGGATTTGGGATGATGGAAGTTGTTATTGTGATGATATGATTGCTGAAGGAAAATATGATAAAGTGTGTCCCCAATGCAAGAAGGGATTAGAGGATGGTTTATGTAAATCAAGTGAAGAAGAAAAGTGTGATATAAATAGTGGGGAAAATTTCAAAAAAATAGATTAAGGAGGTTAAAATGAAAAAACATCTTTTGTTGGGTCTCTTGCTTTTTAACCCGTCATTTGTTAAAGCAGATACAGGATATTGCGGATTTGGTATGATGGGTTTTGGAAATTGGGGTTATTTTGGCATGGCTCTTGGAGTAATTTTCTGGACTGTAATATTATATTTGATATATCTTTTAATTAAAAGATTAAGCGATGGAAATCTCACCTCTTTAGAGATAGTTAAGAAAAGGTATGCTAAAGGGGATATAACCAAAAAAGAGTATGAAAAAATGAGAAAAGAATTAAATGGATAGGGGCTAATAGCCAACCCAAAGGCTTATATATCTTTGATTTTTAATAAAACTTAAGCTTATTGAGGAAAAACACCTCTTCAGTGGCTTAGTTTAGTAGGAGGAAAAAAACAAAATGGAAGGAGTAGTTAAATGGTTTAATACACGAAAAGGCTTTGGTTTTATCAAAGGCGATGATAATGAAGATTACTTTGTTCATCATTCCGCTTTAGCACAAGGCACCTTTTTAAGAGATAATGATCGTGTATCTTTTGAACCAGTTCAGACAGATAAGGGGAAGCAAGCAAAAGATGTTAAATTGCTTCAAAAAGGTAGTGAGATGGCAGGTAGTGGGATGGCAGGAAATCACAAAACAAGAAGAAAAGAACCTGAAATGGAAGAAAGGGAAGAAAGCGAAGAGTTCTAAGAGCATTAAATATATTTCTTTTAAATTATCTTATTCTTTTTTTATTATATATCAACGTTTCTTATTAATCTTAATATTATTCTTTATTATATAGTAGTAAAATAATGGAAAAATTTATAAACCCTGAAATGTTACTACTATTATGGAAATAATAAACTCAGGGGGAACAAATATAGCAATATACCAAAAAGGCGAATATAAAGTAGGTATGCCTATAAGATCATTAAATGCACACTTAGAGAAGCACCCAGACGTTTCACCAACACCTGAAGACTATTTAGGGAAAGCTATTGATATTTTAATAAATGGTAAACCCTACAAGAATGGATTAGTGTACGAAGGCATATTCTTGGGAGGTTATGAATCACAAGAAATTGAAGGTTTAATGGTTAGTACAATACATAGAAAATTCAGCCAGTAATTTATTTGTCATTATGCTCCAGAATATAGTCAAAGAGACAGGTGGGGTCATAGAATTTATAAATAAATTAGTTTTAATTATATCATGAAAAGGGAAGATGTTGTATTCTTTAGAACAAGAAAACTGGAAAACCTGGATTTTTTCTCAAATTCCCCGCCACAGGTGTTCATAGGCTCTAAATTATATCCAAGAGCAAATATAGGGGTTTTAAGCCCAAGTGAGCCAATAGACAGAGTTCAATTATTATATGCTCCAAACAAATGGACAGAATTGGGGTTGAGCATTAAGGAGATATTGGGTTTAAGAAATCAATTGATTAACTCAAGGTTTCAAGTAAGCTCTATGAAGGAAAATACAATGTTTTTGGATAGGGCCAGGGAGGTTGGGATGGCTTATAAACCAACAGATTTGGAGATTCATCTCAAAAAAATTCCAAAATATCAGAGAGAAAATGACAAAATCATAGTGCCGATTAGTTTGACTGCACCTTTAAAAACTTTTAAGCTGACAGAAAACCCCAAAATACATACAAAGGTAGATAAAGTTGTGGATGATATTGACCTGAAGGCAAAAGATGCCTTGATGTATTTATATAAAAATGATTTTAATGAACACTTCCTGCAGCAGTTATTAAGCATTGGTGTCTTAGGATTAAAGAAAAATAGGAGGCTTGTTCCAACCAGGTTTTCAATTACAGCTACCGACGACACAATAGGCATGGAATTATTGAAAGAAATAAGAGATTATCCTGCAATAGAGGATTACAGGTTATTTTATGACGAGTATTTAGGAAATCATTATTTTATCTTATTATTGCCGACATTGTTTGGATATGAATTATTTGAGTATGGGACAAGATATGGAAAAATAACAGGAGAATGGACGGACTTTGAGGATTATTTTGGAAGAAAAAATTATGCTTCTAGTTCTGTTGGGGGTTATTATTCTGTGAGATTGTCTGTATTGGAATATTTAAAAAAAATAAAAAGACAAGCATCTGTTTTTATTATTAGATATGAAACAGAAAAATACTGGGCTAATCTTGGCGTTTGGTGCACACGTAATTGCGCAAGAAGGGCTATGAATAATAAATATATTAGTTTTTATAGCAGAGAAAATGCATTGGATTTCATGAAAAATTTTATCTTCAACAGAATGAAGCAGGATACATCCCCAATAATGAAGAAAAGCAAGTTATTAAATCAAGTAAGAGAGCAAAAAGCACTGAAAGAATTTTTTTAAACTCTCTTTTTATGAATTGATAAATACCTTCTAATAGAATACTTAACAAAAGATTCCTCCTCCTTTTGAAGGGCCTTATAATAAGATTTTCTTTTTTTATATTCTATTATAATCATAGGATAACCAGCATACCACAAAATATGATTCGTTAATAATCTTCCAATTCTTCCATTTCCATCTCCAAAAGGATGGATTTTTTCAAATTGATAATGTGCTCGTGCGGATAATTCCACAGGATTCATTTTTTCTTTATTAATAAAATAAATAAGATTATTCATCATGATTTTAACATTCTGCCAATCAGGAGCTATATGATATCCTACCCTTACCAAATAATCCCTGTATTTTCCAGCAATATCTGATTTAGTTTCTGAAAATATTTCTCTATGCCATCTTAACAAAATTTCATTGGATATTTCTTCTTTTTTATCAAGCATTTTCAAAAAAACTTTAGAATGCGCTTCTGTTTCCTTGACATCCCTTAATGGCTTGTTTGGGGAAATTTTATCATGAATTATTTCTCTTGCCTCTTCCAGAGTTATTGTAGAGCCTTCAATAGCATTTGTATTATAAGTGAAGGCAATTGAAATCTCCTGCTTTTCTTTTTCCTTTGCTGTTTCAGGCAGTTTTTTCCATTCTTTCTGAAAATTATTTTTTATATTTTCCAATTTTTTGTATAAATCTTTCTGAAATTCTTTTTTTATTTCTTCTATATTCTCAGGGATTTTTTTCCCAAGATATTTCTCTTTGGTAAGAACTTTACTTCCTTTTCTAAAAGAGCTTTTCAAGTAAAAATATTCCCCCTTTCCTTTCTTTTTCTTTATAATTCTCACACACTTATTACCCTTACAAAGTATTTAAATTTTACTATTTTAACAAATGTAGGGGTAACCTGACTAAAGAATAAAAAAATTTAAGAAAATTTCTCTAAATAGAAAGTTTTATAAATAATTGTCATTTTATTATTACAAATGTAAACATAAAATAACAAATGTAAACTTATAATTACAATGAAACCAGAAAGCACTAAAGAAAAAATATTGGAAATGTTGTATGATTATCCTACAAAGCGATTTCATATGCGAGAAATAGCCAGAAAAATAAATGTTTCAGCAACAGCAGTTTCTAAAGCAGTAAAAATTCTTGAGAAAGAATCACTTCTAACTTTTAAAAGAGGGTTTATATCTGAAATTCAGGCAAATATAAATGATATTTTTAAAAATAAAAAAAAGATTAATAACCTAAAAGGAATTTATGAATCTAAACTATTAGATTATTTAAAAGAAAAATTTCCATTAACGACAATAGTTCTTTT
>Ga0210057_1003488_pt1 | contig 21649 bp, 17 predicted proteins | sample CryGeyCG2114_010_2_FD_183968 | JGI IMG/M metagenome (GOLD analysis project Ga0210057, IMG submission 183968) | Groundwater microbial communities from aquifer - Crystal Geyser CG10_big_fil_rev_8/21/14_0.10 (SPAdes) (version 2) | ecosystem: Environmental > Aquatic > Deep subsurface > Groundwater ...
GCCCAGTCAGTTCCGTTCGGATATTTTCAAACAGACACTGCCGCTCGCTGACGCTCGCCGCCCTCCCTTTGGCTGGCGAAATTTTTTGCGGCGGAATTTGAGGCTGTATTTTGCAAAGCAAAATGCGCCACCAAAAGAGATGTTGCCATTGTCCCACCCGCCCATACGCGGGCAACGATAAGGAACTCCCTAAAATACATAATCCCATTTTGGGATTATACCATGTTAGGATATGCAATAGGTATGAGTAAATCTATATTCACAAAAGATTATAAAGAAATAATAAATCGCCTAAAACAGGCGAGGGTTGATGCTGGGCTTTCCCAACAAGCGGTGGCAGATAAGCTCGGAAAACCCCAATCTTATATTTCAAAAATTGAATCCGGTGAAAGACGGCTTGATGTCGCTGAAATAAAAAAGTTTGCAGAAGTTTATAAAAAAGAAGTTTCATATTTTATCAAATAATATGGAGACAATAACAAAAAAAATTTACTTAAAGTCAGGGATATCTGAAAAAGAGATTTCTACTATCAATAAGGAATTAGCACTTATAGCGGGGCTTAAATTAAGTCCTTTTGCCAGATCTCGCCGCGCAGAAATGCTGAGAGAGGCGATATCTTTTCCAAAAGGTAAAAATCAAGAGAAAAGGAAAATCACAGAAATTTATAAAAGCGGCGATTTTGTGATTGCTGTTGGTAAACCAGGGAAAGAAGCTGCCCCCGATTTCAAACGAAAACATTATATAACAGGAGAAATCACTAATAATAAAAACGATATGAACCCTTTTATAATGATAAATGGGAAAAAGGTTGGTAATGACTTAACTTTTGGGGCGTTATTTGAACAAATTGAACATCTTATGCGAGCGGATATGTTTGGACTAGAAATTTTTGGAATGCTTATATTCCGAATGGCTTTTATGTTGGATCACGACCGAAACCAAGAAAATAAATGGAGATATGCTCCGCCAAAAGGAGCTTTAGCCGTTCTTAAAAAACGTCTTCCCGAAGTTAGCGGCGTTCCCGTTGATGTATTTTTATATTTTCTAGATGTTTTGGCCCTTAATGAAGATGTCAAAATGCATACACTAGGCCACGAAAACGCACAGTATGATTATGGACGAGTTAATACTTTGCTGACTTTTGCTCATTTGGTAGCGGTTTTATTAAACCGCCGATCTCTCGCAAAATTTTCTCTCGCCTTCGCTTACCCGCCGTTTAATCAATCACCACTACCACATACCACCAAAAACATATCTGCCATCTTTCCAGTTTTGTCGCCAAGTTTGTAATTATTCTTATCAATAAAGTGCAGTGTACTTGATCTTTTCTGCAAAAGGGCTAAATTGGAAAAGTATGTTACAAACTTCTCCAATTTACAATTCAAGATATTATGACGGCACAAATCTGACACAATTACGCCCGCGCGTTTTAGCTTTCAAAACCTACAAAACTCACGACGGTACGCTAATCGGATTATTTCAAGGCAGTCGGGGCGCGAGACCAGATATTGATTTTGTGATAAAAATCCTAGTGCCGGGAGAAAATAAAAGGCTGACACCACCGACACATACTTTTTGGGTTGTAGATTTATTGCTTAAAATTCCACAATATAGAAAAGAAGTAAGAGAAATTGTTCAGTATTACATTGATTATTATGCAAATACTTCTCCATTTTCTTCAGTTCAAGAAAGAAATAATTATCAACTAGAAACAGTAACAAAAATTACTGCTAGTTATTCTCACATCGAGCAGCCATATACTTTATCGCTGGATTATGTTGCCACTATAATTGAGCTATTTTGCAAAAACGAAAAAGCTACACCCGGGGCATATATGTTTCGGAATCTTTTGCAAACATTGAGAGATTATATAGACGAGAAAAAACACTATACAGAAGTTTTAGAATCAGCATTACCGCTTCGGAGATAAAGATTGTATTTCTTTAAATCTTCTAATTGAAACATCTAAAAAATCTCGTTCCGTATCAATTCCAATAAATTTTCTTCCGCCAATCATCTCTGATGCTACTCCGGTAGTTGAACTTCCGGTGAAAGGGTCAAGAATCACCGCTCCGGATTTTGTTGAAGCAAGAATAATTCTCTTTAATAGTTCAACTGGTTTTTGTGTTGGATGTTTTCCAAAAACTTTTTCCGACTTTTTAGGTGGATAAATTGCCCAAACCGAACGCATTTGCAGGTTTGGTTTCTTGATAAAATCTTCCGACCAATCTCCATTTTTCATCAGGTTGTAGTTGAAAAAATGTTTTGCATTTTTGTCTTTTCGCGCCCAAATTAAAGTTTCGTGCGATGCTGTGAAATAACGACAGCTCAAATTAGGTGAGCCGTTTGGCTTAAACCATGTAATATCATTCATAATATGGTATCCGAGAGATTGAAGAGCGTAACCACATTGATAAATTGAATGATATGTTCCGCTAACCCAAAGAGTGCCATTTGATTTTAAAACTCTTCTGCATGCTTCAAGCCACTTGTAGTGAAAATCATAATCATCTTTAAATCCTTTGCTTTTATCCCAATTGCCCTTATTGACGCTTACTCTTTTCCCGGCATGAAGAGAAAATCCACCATTGGAAAGATTGTATGGCGGGTCGGCAAAGACCATATCAATTGAGTTTGGTGGTAATTGATTCAGTATATCAAGACAATTTCCGTGATAAAGGACGAAGTCGTTGTTATTACTTTGAAAATAAGGACAGATTTTGTTCCATACGGCTGTCTTAAATTTAACAGAAGGCAAAACAAAGGTTTGGAGTGGCTGAATTGTTTCGCTAGTTTTTATTACATCAAACAAAACTCCTTGCAAAGAAAAATCTTGACCTCTTTTTACTATAATTGGTTGATAATTTTTATTTGCCGGTTGTAATCTTATTTGATTTTTTTCTTTATAAAAAGTTTTGAGCGTTGCCTCGTTTCCATTAAGAAGCGCGACCACTTTTTCTCCGTTCTCGGCTATATTTTGTTTTTTAATTAAAATAGTATCTCCGTCATTGATATTTTCATCAATCATACTGTCGCCCTGTACGCGCAGAGCATATACTTCGGTTGCTCGCGGTAATTTACTTTTAGGAACGACGATTGATTCTTTGTTTTCAATAGCTTCTATTGGTTGGCCAGCGGCAATAATGCCCAAGAGCGGGATTTTTACTAACGGTTCTTTTTCGGGAATACTAATTGCCCGCGCTTTATTTTTTATTTTTTCTAAATATCCAGCCTTTTTTAATTTAGAAATATAAAAATGTGCCGTTGAAACGGAAGCCATTTTAAAGTTCTTTTGTATTTCCGCGAGAGACGGAGCATACCCCCTTCTTTTTGAGTAAGTTTTCACGAAGTCCAAGATTGCTTTTTGTTTTTTTGTAATCATAAATTTAACTTCATTCTTATACTAATATAATAATAGAAAGAAAGTAGAAAATCAATGACGAAGTTATCCACAGCTAATATGGATTTTATAAATTCGCAAAATTACAAAAAAATATAGGTGTTTTGTATACACACCAAGCAGAATGTAAGCCAGTCGTATGTTTAAAAATGATAATGACCTGAAAGAGCCGGATATTTATTATCGGTACATCGCAAAAAGCGAAAGAATAAAATATCCAGAACTTAAATTACTGCTTGACCAAATCAAAACAGAAGGAAGAAAAAGGAAAACCTGTATTGAAATTGATAGGCGATGTAAAACCGGTTTCTGTAGTCGTAGGCAAAAGTGGTAAAAAATCTGTTGGTGATATTGGTATGCAAATAACAGACGGTCCAAATGCCCCCACAATTAGATTAGAGGAAGAAGAAATTTTAGAAAAAAAATACAAACTTGATTATGACGCTTTAACCAATGGATTGCGTGCAAGATATACAAATTTCAAAAGCAACGATTGTCATCAAAAGTTCGGATTTTAACCAAAAGGCACCGCCAATTTTCAGAATTCAGATTTTGGGCGATTGTTGCCTCGCCCATTCAGCCCCCAATACGAAACTGTTTCAACTAGACGCATGAAAAAATAACCCGCTAAAGCAAACACAATTACTAACGGTACAGAAATTTGTGTACCTGCAATTGAAGTACTCGCAACTATTCAAATAATTTCAAACTAATCCCTGAGCAATCATGCTGTCTGCAACTCTTTTAAATCCGGCAATGTTAGCACCGGCAACATAGTCTATAGATTCGCCTCTATTACCATACTCTAGAATTTTACCGTGTATTTCAATCATTATTTTTTTAAGATTTTGATCAACTTCTTCTCTCGACCATTGAACCCTAGCGCTGTTCTGGCTCATCTCTAAACCGGAAACAGCAACTCCGCCAGCATTTGAAGCCTTCCCTGGAGAAAAAAGGATTTTATTTTCCTTGAAAATATCAATGGCTTCAGATGTACTGGGCATATTAGCGCCCTCGCCAACTAAAACAATTTCATTTTTTACAAGAGCCATCGCGTCTTCTTTGTTTATTTCATTTTGAGTGGCGCAAGGCAAGGCAATGTCAGCTTTAATTGACCATGGGTTTTCAGACTCTAGATATTCAACATTATATTTGTTTGCATAATCTTTTATTCTTCCTCGGTCTATGTTTTTAATTTTTTTGATATACTCAAGTTTTTCTTGAGTAATACCATCTTTATCATAGATTGTTCCTGCCGAATCGGACATAGTCAATACTTCAGCGCCTAATTGTATCACTTTTTCAGCGGCATATTGAGCCACATTGCCAGAGCCGGAGATAATAACTTTTTTGCCATTAATGCTGTCATTTTTAGCCCGCAACATTTCTTCTACAAAATAAACCAGCCCATAGCCGGTAGCTTCGGTGCGGATATTACTTCCGCCCCAGGGCAGCCCTTTGCCGGTTAAAACACCAGAAAAGTCTTTAGTTAGTTTTTTATACTGTCCAAAAAGATAACCGATTTCCCTGGCACCAACTCCAATATCTCCAGCTGGCACATCTATATTTGGACCGATATATCTATATAACTCAGACATAAAACTCTGAGAGAATCTCATTACTTCAGAATCTGATTTACTATGAGGATCAAAATCGCTCCCTCCTTTTCCGCCACCCAATGGCAACCCGGTAAGACTGTTTTTAAAAACCTGTTCAAATCCTAAAAATTTTAAAACACTCAAATTAACAGTTGGGTGGAAACGCAGTCCTCCTTTATAGGGACCGATAGCGCTATTAAATTGAATTCTATAACCTCTATTGACTTTAATCTCCCCATTATCATCAACCCAAGGCACTCTGAAAATGATTGTTCTTTCTGGTTCAACTAAACGCTCTAAAATTCGGTTTTCGAGATAAATCTGGTTAGCGTTTAAAAAATCCTCCAAAGAAACGGCAACCTCCTCAACCGCTTGTATAAATTCCGATTCATTATTGTTTCTCTGTTTTACATATTCAATAAAAGATTTTGCGTTGAATTTCATAATTTGCAGGAATTACTCCAAAGAAAAATATTTGGAAGCAAAGGACGAGGCTTTATCAAGTACCGTCTCCGGCGGAGTATTCACATAAGTTAAATGTTTTTCTAAAACACCTCTCACCTTCTCTGCATCCTTTTTGTCCAAAATCATATAAAGCCTGCCGGGGTAATACTTTTTTGTGGCCACATTCAAAGTTGTTCTCCCACCTTTTTCCGTAAAGAAAAAAACCTTTAGCTCTTCGTAAGAATAAAATTTCCCGCCGCAATAATTTATTCCTTTAGCCGTTATTTTATGAGAAACATCCTCCGGCTCAATTGCCGATAAGGCGTACATCAAAAAAGCAAGCGCTACTATAACCGCAATTAAAACATATTGCCCAGAAAGAGCTGAAAGGAGAGATACCACCAAAATAACGGTTGCCACAGTGGTGAAAAACCTGCGGTCCCGCTTTTTAAAAACTCTGCTCGGAGATGTCCAAACAAACAACTCCTCCTCCCTAGTTTTGGGTTTTGCAACGGCAGTAGATTTCTCCATATTGAAAATAATAGTACTACATCCCAAAATACCAAACAAGGGGAAAGCATATTTGATATACTATAATTGTGACTGCCCAAAAGGAGTATTACCAACAATCAGTAAAGGAAATTTTCACTACATTAAACACTACTAATAATGGCTTGCGCACACATCAGGCCGGAAAACTGCTTTCCGCGCATGGCCCAAATTTACTGCCGGAACAAAAACCCCCTTCCCCAATCGCGGTTTTTCTATCCCAGCTAAAAAGCCCCTTAATAGGAATTCTAATTTCCGCCGCCTTTATAACCGTGTACTTAAAGGATTTCGTTGATTTCGCCGTTATAATTTTCGCCGTTTTCATAAACACTGTCCTAGGATTCATTCAAGAATATAAAGCGCAAAAAGAAATTTATTCATTAAAAAATTTGTTCACCCAAACCGCAAAAGTATTTCGGGGAGGAAAAATAATTGAAATCCCCGCAAGATACCTTGTGCCAGGGGATATTATTCTTTTGCAGGCGGGGCGCAAAGTACCCGCAGATGCAAGAATTATAAAAGAAACCTATCTTAAAATTAACGAGTCTACTTTAACAGGTGAATCCGCCGCTGTTCAAAAAACCTCCTCTTTGCTTGCCGCCACAAAAATTTTAGCTGAAAGAAAAAACATGGTCTTTTGGGGAACCTTTGTCGTGGGAGGTTCCGCGCAGGCGATTGTTGTTGGAACAGGATTAAACACCGAAATAGGAAAGATCGCCCAAAGCATACGAGAAACCAAAGAAGACCCCACACCTCTCCAAAAAAAGCTTTTTGCATTAAGCAAATCTTTATCTCTTCTAGTTGTTGGCATAGCGGCACTTGTATTCGCAATAGGGGGGTTTTCTGGCATTCCTTTAATTGAGATGTTTAAAACCTCCGTAGCGCTTGCCGTTGCCGCCATTCCCGAAGGTCTTGCCGTTTCCCTAACGGTAATACTCGCAATAGGTATGCAAAGAATATTTAAGAAAAAAGCGCTAGTGCGAAAACTTTTGGCGGCAGAAACATTAGGCTCTGTAACCACAATTTGCACCGATAAAACCGGCACTTTAACGGAAGGCAATATGCGGGTGGTTAATTGGAAACTTACCGACCTTTCCCAAACCTTAAAAGCAAGCGTGTTGTGCAATGACCTGCAAAACCAAACGGAAGTAGCTATTTGGGAAAAAATGCGCTCAATAGACAACTTTGACCCCCAAAGGGTGGTGGAAAAGTACAAAAGGTTAGCGGCTATACCCTTTGGTTCCGAAAGAAAATATATGGCAGTTTTAATAAAGGAAAACGAAGAATCTTTAATATATGCAAAAGGCGCTCCCGAAAAAATGATTAACTGGTGCAAACTTTCTTTCAAAGAAAAGGAGGCGTGGCTATCTATTTCAAACAAATGGGCTAACAAGGGGTTAAGAGTTTTGGCGCTGGCGTACAAAAAACCCGCTCCAAAAACTCAAACTTTAACGGAAAAAATGTCAAAAGATTTTTTGCATAGCCACATAGAAAAAGGTTTTACATTTTTGGGCTTAATTGCTCTAACCGACCCAGTGAGAGCGGGAGTAAAGGAAGCCCTTGTGGAATGCAAAAACGCGGGAATAAGAACCGTTGTTATAACAGGGGATTTCAGATCCACCGCCCAAGCGGTTATGCAGGAGCTTGGCATTAAAGTTTCAGCTGCGGAAATTATGGAAGGCGAAGAGCTTGCAAACATAAGCGAAGCGGAACTTAAAAAGAGGGTATTAAACATAAAGTTATTTGCGCGCGTAACACCATCGGACAAATTAAAAATCGTAAGCGCCCTCAAAAGTTTGGGGCAGGTGGTGGCTGTAACCGGAGACGGCACAAATGACGCCCCCGCCCTTAAAATTGCGGATATAGGAATAGTTGTAGATAATGCTACGGAAGTGGCAAGAGAAAATGCGGATATGGTGCTTTTAGACAGCAATTTCAACACAATTGTAAAAGCAGTTGAGGAAGGAAGAGCCATTTTTGACAACATAAGAAAGGTTGCTCTTTATCTTTTAAGCGACAGTTTCAGCGAAGTGTTTCTAATTACTGGGGCGCTCTTACTCAAACTACCCCTGCCTCTTACCGCAGCGCAAATTCTTTGGATAAATTTGGTAACAGACGGCTTCCCAAACCTTGCTTTAACGATAGACCCCAAAAGGTCAGCTTTAATGAAAGAGCGTCCAAGAAAAGAAAGCGAGCCTTTGTTAAATTCCGAAATTAAACTGCTGGTCTTTATCATAAGCTCTGTAACGGGATTAAGCGCTTTGGCAATTTTTTCGTTTTTTATAAAAATCTCAAACGATGTCGCTTTATCCCAAACCCTCGTTTTTGCAATTCTCGGCATAGATTCCCTGCTATATGTTTTCTCTTGCAAAAACCTTAGGAAACCGCTTTTTAAGGACAAAACCGCTTTCTCAAATAAGGCGTTGTTGGTAGCGGTAGGAGGAGGAATATTTTTGCAGTTAATAGCGCTATACGCACCCTTCTTCAAAAAATTTATGGGGCTTGTCACCTTAAATTTCTATCACTGGCTGATTGTGCTTATTACTTCCTTTTTAGTTATACTTATAATAGAAGGCGTGAAAGCGCTATATCATAGATGGGCAACCGAATAAAATTTTATGGATTATAAAGCTTTAAGAGAAAAAATGGTGGGGGAGCAGTTAAAAGCGCGAGGAATAAAAGATGAACGCGTTCTAAACGCATTCTTGGATATCCCAAGGGAAATTTTTGTCCCGCAGAGTTTTGCCAATCAAGCTTACGCAGATAGCCCTATACCTATAGGAGAAAACCAGACGATCTCCCAGCCATATACCACTGCCTTTATGACAGAGCTTTTAGAACTTAAAAGCGGGGATACCGTTCTGGAAATAGGCGCGGGCTCCGGTTACGCCGCTGCTATTCTGGGAAAGTTATGCAAACAAGTTTATACCGTTGAGGTTATAACAGTTTTGGCTGTAAAAGCGCGGGATAAATTGAAACGGCTAAATATCTCAAATGTTACTGTTATAATAGGAGACGGCAGTATAGGACTTAAAGATAAAGCCCCTTTTGACGCAATTGCAGTAACCGCCGCCGCGCCAAAAGTCCCAAACGCCTTAATCAGCCAACTGAAAATTGGAGGAAGACTCGTTGTTCCTGTGGGGAATAATTTTTTACAGAAAATGGTAAAAATAACGAAAACCGAGCAAGGTACAAAACTTGTAACCTGCGGAACTTTTAGATTTGTTCCTCTTATTGGAAAAGAAGGGTGGAAAAAAGTATTGATTTAACGGCAGGTATTTGGTGAAATGAGAAGGTAAGAATTTAAGCGGAGAATCCTGTCTTCGATCGCGGAGTTTAAACGGACTTTTGCGTAACCCCTATCTCGGAGAGAGAGCTGGGGACCTGCGTGTCGCCCAAACCGGGGGTCACCTACCGGACCCTCCCCCCTTGAGGACAGGATCCTCCGCTCCTAAAATTATGCAAAAACATCCTGAAACTTCTTGGGACTTAACAACAATTATTCCAAAAGAAGCTTCTCTTGAAAAAGAAAAACAAAAAGTGTTTTCCAAATCCTATGAGTTTATAAATAAATGGAAAGGCAGGGAAGATTATTTAAAAAGCCCGGATACTTTGAAAGAAGCGCTTTCAGATTATGAGGGCTGGCTTGCGTTTTATGCAGGGGGAGGAAACCCGGGATATTACATAGGGTTAAAACATTCATTAGACCAAAGGAATTCCAAAATAAAAGCCGCACTTGCCAAAATAGAAGAACAAACTGTAAAAATAGAAAACGATATCCAATTTTTTGAATACCGCCTCTCAAAAGTTCCTCCGAAGCAACAAAAGATATTTCTGAAATACCCCCCTCTAAAAAGATACAATCATTTCTTAAAAAAACTCTTTGAAAACGCTAAATACCTTTTATCCGAGAAAGAGGAAAAAATATTAAACTTTACACACAAATCATCCTACTCAAATTGGGTGCAAATGACTTCAAGCCTCCTTTCAAAAGAACAGGCTATGGTAAAAGACGAAAAAGGAAAAAAACGAAAGGCAACCCTTCCTGAAATAACAAGTTTTCTAAACAGCCCCAATAAAAATGTGCGGGATACCTCCGCCAAAGCCTTTAATAAACTGCTTGCCAAAAATGCGGATATTGCTGAAAACGAAATGAACTCAATACTCCAAAGCAAAAAAATTATAGACGAATTAAGAGCCGTACCAAGACCTGACCTTATAAGACACCTTGAAGACGATATTGAAACAGAGGTAGTGGACACCTTAATTAAAAGTGTGGCAGATAATTTCTGGCTGGCTCATAAATATTACGAACTCAAATCAAAACTTCTGAAAGTGAAAAAACTTAAATACCACGAAAGAAATGTGGAGTACGGAAAAATAAATGTCATGTTCAAATACGAAGGAACTGTGGAATTAATCGGCAAAGTTCTTCGCACCCTAAATCCTCAATTCTCGGAGATTTTTTCGGATATGGTAGATAACAGACATATTGATGTTTATCCAAAACTCGGAAAAACCGCCGGGGCTTTTTGCGCGGGAGGGCTTATCAGCCAGCCAACTTTTATACTCCTTAATCACACAAACCGGTTCTCAGATGTTTTGACGCTCGCCCACGAAACGGGACATGCTATACACAATTTCCTAAGCAAGAAAACGCAAACTCCTGTAAATTACGAGATTTCTCTTGCTACTGCCGAAACGGCAAGCACTTTTGTAGAAGATTTTATCGTTGAGGAACTTTTAAAAACCACCGACCCAAAGAATAAACTTGCAATAATAATGCATAAATTAAATAGCGATATATCCACAATCTTTAGACAAACCGCCTGTTACAAATTTGAGCTGGAACTGCATAAAAATTTTAGGGAAAGAGGATACCTTTCCAAAAGCGAAATCGGAAAGCTATTTCAAAAAAATATGCGCGCTTATATGGGAAATTTTGTGGAGCAGTCCCCCGGCAGTGAAAATTGGTGGGTTTATTGGAGCCACATCCGCTCTTTTTTCTATGTATATTCCTACACCAGCGGGCTGCTAATCTCCAAAAGCCTGCAAAGTATGGTAAAAGAAAACCCAAAAAACATAGATAAGGTAAAAAAATTTTTGTCCGCGGGCAGTTCAAAATCTACATACGAGATTTTTGAGAAGCTGGGAATAGACATAACAGATAAAAATTTCTGGCTTATAGGCATAAGGGAGGTAGAAAATCTTTTAGAAATTGCAAATAATCTCGCGCAGAAATTATAAAAGAGCCACCACCTGTTCATTGAATTATTTTTTATTTTTTACATTCTGCAGAGGGGAAAGATGAGAGCCTAATCTTAAAACTATGGAGATTAAAAAAGCATTAAAATTTCCCAAAGGCTTTTTGTGGGGAAGCGCAGTAAGCGCGCATCAAGTTGAGGGTAATAATGTTAATTCCGATTGGTGGGAATGGGAGCAAAAAGGCGGGGGAAAGGAACACTCAGGAACAGCCTGCAACTTTTACAACAGATACGAGGAGGATATAAAAATTGTTAGAGACTTAAACCAAAATGCTTTCCGTCTATCTTTGGAATGGGCAAGAATAGAACCTGGTATGGGGGAGTTTTCCAAAAAGGAAATGGAGCACTATAGAGAAATTCTAAAATCCTTAAAGGATAAAGGAATAACTACTTTCGTTACTATTCATCATTTTACAAATCCTATTTGGTTTGCCAACCTAGGAGGCTGGGAAAATTGTAAATCCTCAAAGTATTTCTCCCGTTATGTAAAATACTGCGCCCACCATTTTGAAGACTTAGTGGATCTTTGGATTACGGTGAACGAGCCCACCGTTTATGCGGGACAATCGTATCTTCTTGGATTATGGCCCCCTCAAAAGAAAAATTTTCTGCGGGCATGCCGTGTATTTCTTAATATGATAGAGGCTTACAATAAAACATCCCTTTCTTTAAAAAAACCGCACGGAATAGCCCACAACATACCGAGATTTACAGGTTCTAAAAACCCATTGGATCTCTTACTCGCAAAATCTCTTAACTTTATTTTTTTAGATATTCCCATTTTGCTATGCTTAAAAAAGCAGGATTTCATCGGTGTAAACTACTACTCGCAATTTAAAATAAAAAATGGAAAATTTTCTTTTGACTACTTGCTGGGAAGAACTGATATGGAATGGCCCATTGCTCCAGAAGGGCTTTATAAAATACTGCTTAACTTAAAAAAGTACAAAAAACCTATTTACATAACCGAGAACGGATGCGCCGATTCGCAGGATAAAATACGAAAATTTTATATCAAGGAACATCTAAAAGCGGCGCATATGGCTATTGAAAATGGAGTGGATGTTCGCGGATATTTTTATTGGTCCTTAATAGACAATTTTGAATGGCATTGGGGATTTAAACCAAGGTTTGGATTGGTAGAGATAGATAGAAGAAACAACCTTAAAAGAAAAATTAGAAAAAGCGCTAAATGTTATTCTAAAGTATGCGAAGAAAATCTAATGAAACCATGACCATTGCCCAAGCGAAAAAAATTTTAATACTCTCCATCCGTTGGACGGTTCCCGTCCTTGCAATATCCTTTATCTCCTTAGTAACGCTTGCTCTTTCATCAAAACCAAAAGGCGATATGGAGTACGGAATTACCTTCTCCCACAAGTATGCAAAGGAGCTGGATTTAGACTGGAAAGAAGCTTATCTTAATATACTGAATGAGCTTAAAGTTACAAACATACGGCTTGTGGCGTATTGGGATGATATAGAAAAAGAAAAAGGCGTTTACGATTTTAGCAATATGGATTTTCTGCTTAAGGAAGCGGAAAAAAGGCAAGTTAATGTAATTTTAGCGCTGGGAAGAAAACTGCCGCGATGGCCCGAATGCTCGGAACCCACTTGGGCAAAGAAAGAAGGCGAAGATTTTATTAAAACACGGCTTTTAATTCTTATTCCAAAAGAAATAGAGCATTTCAAAAAATACCAAAGCATAAAATATTGGCAGGTGGAAAACGAACCTTTCTTCCCTTTTGGAAACTGCCCAGCAATGATGAGCCAAGATTTTGTTAAAAAAGAGGTGGATATTGTTAAATCTATGGACGCAAGACCTGTAATCGTATCTGACAGCGGGGAAGGGGGCGCGTGGATATTTTCTTATTCCATTTCCGACTATTTGGCAATATCCATATATAGAAAAGTATGGCTTTCTTTTTGGGGATATTTCAACTGGCCTTTTCCAGCGGAAAGTTATAAAGTTAAAGCCGCCCTGCTTAATATCCCTCTTGAAAAGATATTAAATACCGAGCTTCAAGCCGAACCGTGGTCTAATACATCTATACTTAAAACTCCCGAGAGCGAATTGCAGAAAACTATGACACATCAGGATTTTATAGAAATAATAGAATACGCCAAAAAAACCGGGATAACTAAAACCTACCTGTGGGGAGCGGAATGGTGGTACTACAAAAAGCAAAACGGAGACGCGTTCTATTGGGAAACCGCCAAAAAATTGTTTAACAACCTTTAATCAGGTTTTAAGCTCCAGCTTTAAATATAACCCCCAAACCGCAAACAGCACTGCCAAAAGTATCCACTGAGTAGACGCTAACACTACATCTGTATAAAAAGAGCCTATTCCTGCAAAGACTGTGCAAATGATTGACAACGCCATAAAAAGCGCCGAAATACTTTTCTTATCCGCGAACGAAAGCTTTGTCAAATTTATCACCTCCTTTTTCCTATTCTAAGTAGTCTTTCAACTTCTTGCTTCGTGAGGGATGCCTTAATCTTCTTAAAGCTTTGGCCTCTATTTGCCTAATACGCTCCCTCGTTACTCCAAACTCCTTTCCCACCTCCTCAAGCGTTCTGGACTTGTTGTCTTTAAGGCCAAATCTCAACTCCAAAACTTTCTGTTCCCGTTCATTTAGAGTGTGCAAAACTTCGCCAATCTGCCCCTTTAGAAGCTCATAGCTAGCAACATCCTCTGGAGATTTTGTTAACTCATCGGGAATAAATTCTTTAAGGGCACTGTCTTCATCTTTACCAACTTTGGCTTCTATGGAGGTGGGCTCCTGAGAAATTTTAACAATCTCCAAAGCTTTCTTTTTATCAATCCCCATTTCTTTAGCGACCTCTTCCGGCTTAGGGGGTCTTTCCAACTCCTGCTCAAGTTTTCTTTCAATTCTTCTGAATTTATTTATGGTTTCAATCATATGAACTGGAATCCTAATGGTACGCGCTTGGTCGGCAATTGCTCTGGTTATAGCCTGCCGTATCCACCATGTGGCATAGGTAGAGAATTTAAAGCCTCTCCGCCATTCAAATTTTTCAACCGCGCGCATCAATCCAACATTTCCTTCCTGTATAAGATCCAAAAAGGTGAGTCCCCGACCAATGTATTTCTTAGCAATAGAAACAACCAGCCTCAAATTAGATCTAATAAGTTTTTGGCGCGCCGCCATCTCATCTTTTTCTATCCTTTTGGCAAGGTCCACTTCCTCCTCCCGCGTTAAGAGTTTAATCTTTCCTATCTCTCTAAGATACATTCTAACCGGGTCGGTGGTGATATCTTTATCCAAAGCGGCTACTATTTCTATATCTTTTTCATCCGACACCGCCGATTCTTCTTCGGGAGCATAGGTATCCAAAACATCTATACCCTCATCAATAAAACGGGAATATAATTCGTCTATTTGCGCTATATTGTTTTCAGCATTGGGAAAAGTTTTTAATATATCCTCTTGAGTTATAAAACCAGTTTTCTTTCCCTCGGCAATCAGCTTTTTTATGTTTTTCTCAAATTCTGGATTGTTCATTTAGTAACCTTTTTTGACAACCTCAAAAACTCCTCCTGCAATTCCGAAACTAGTCTTTTATCTGACCTTTTCTCCGCCTGTTTCAATAGATAGCTCACTTCCCGCATCTTTCGGCGCAAAGTTTCCTTGTTTATTATATCAAATATCTTTTTTATTTCCTTCTCCAAATAAGCTTCGTCCTCCTCTAAGAATTCCAAAACTGGGAGCTCCATTAAATGGAGTTTCTCCACCAGCTCATTTTCGTGAGGAGAAAGTTTTAGACAAAAATTTCTTAATAAAAAACGCTCCTTGCTCAACAGATAATCCTTCAATTTAACAAAAACCGCATTGGCTATCTCCTGTGTAAAATCATCGGAAGAAAGCTTATAAAGCGTTTTCTGAGCAAGCTCTTTAGGAGAGCTTAAAATCAGGGCTAAGATATATTCCTGAGAAGAAATTTTAGGAGAACTAACTTTTTTTTCTAGGGAATAGCTCCTCCCCGCGCCGAAATTTGTTCCATACTTTTTTAAGGATTGGACGATGGTTTCCTCCGAAACATCCAGCAAATCTGCAAGTTCCTTAATATAGTGGGCTTTATGCACCGTATGGGTTATCTCTGAAATAATAGGAAGCAGGAAATCTGCCGCTTTTTTCTTTTCAAGAGCATCCTTCACATTGTGCCTTTTTTTGGCATATTCAAAATAAAAATCATATACCGAAGCGGCAGACTCTAAAGCTTTTCCAAAGTACATCTTATCTTTTCGTACCGCCTCATCCGGATCTTTGAATGCATCAGAAAGAATTCCCACTTTTACATCCATCCCCGCACTTTGCGCCAAATTCAGCGCCCGTTTGGATGCCTCAATACCGGCGGTATCGGTATCATAAAAAATAATTAAAGTATCGGTAAACCGCTTGAGCAAACTTAACTGCCCCGATGTTAAACTGGTTCCAAGCGAAGCCACCACATTCTTAAAACCTTCCTGAAAAGGCGTTATGGCATCAAAATAACCTTCCACCAAAATCGCCTCTTTCTTTTTTTTAATTTCACTTCTTGCCAAATCCAAATTATATAAAAAGCGCTCTTTCTTAAAAACCAAGGTTTCCGGGCTATTCAAATATTTCGGTTCAGAAGCGCCCAAACTTCTGCCGGAAAAGCCCACCACTTCACCGCGTTCGTTTCTTAAAGGGATTATAAGCCTTCCTCTAAAACGGTCGTAAAAACCTTTGTTATTATCTTTTGGAACAACAAGACCGGATGCGGCAATCAAGGATATGTCATAACCTCTTTTCAACAAAAATCTGATCAACCCGTCCCAAGAATTGGGGGCGTAGCCTATTTTGTAAATATCTATAGCGGCATCTTTTATATCTCTATCCTTTAAGTAGGCAAGAGCTTTTTTTCCGAATTTGTGGTTTTTTAGAATATACTGAAAATACTCAGCAGCTAAACTATTTAATTCCAAAATTTTTTTTGCTTTCATTTCCTCGGGGGAGCGGGTAAAGGCGCTTGTTTTTAACGCGACCCCCGCCTTCCCCGCAAGAAATTCGAGAGCCTGCCTAAACTCAAGTCCTTCTATTTCCTGAACAAATCTTATGGAATCCCCTCCTTTATCACAGCCAAAGCATTTAAAAATTTGAAGCTCTGGAGACACCATAAAAGAAGGGGTATTCTCCTTATGAAATGGACACAGCCCTTTATAATTTTTTCCGCCTTTCGTTAAAGGCACATATTCGTTAATTAAATTAACAATATCAACACGGGATTTTATCTCCTTAATTGTATCTTCCATATACCTTTATTTTATCACGGATTCACGGACGGGGTTTTCTAATAGTTTAAGTAGTTTCTATACGCGGGACAGATTTTACTAAAATCGCAGTAACGGCAATGCTGTCCCGCTTTCGGCTCAAAAGAGGAGGTTCTAATGGATGTTATAACTTCATCTATTGCGCCTTTTTCTTTCTCCAAATCCTTTTCTGTTCTTGCGGTATTAATTTTTACATTGTCCTCAATAAAATACAGGGCAAGCGTTTTGGCTGTTATACCAAAACAATCTTTCGCCGCCATAGCGTATATGGTTAACTGCTCATTTTTATCCACAAAATTTTGGTTTTTGAGGCTTCCCGTTTTATAATCAATTATTTCGTATTCTCCGTTCTTATAATCTATACGGTCTATAAAACCCAGGAGAGGCACCTCAAATTTTGTTAGTTTAAACTTTTCCTCAATAAATTTTGGAACGCCAAAGTTACCTTTTCTAGTTTTGACATAATTTAAAAGCATTTCTTTTCCCTGCTCCCGCCTTTTTTTTATATGCGCAGAGTTTTCGTATCCAAGCGGTATGAAAGCCTTCTCAAATATTTTTAGTATGTCCAAATCCCCTGTTAAACTGCCCTTTCTTTCCTGGGTATGGAAAATTTTTAAAGTGTTATGAATGCTTTGCCCAAAGGTAAGGGCGTGGCTTGGTTTGGTGGGCATTTTTAGCACATATCTATATTTATACTGCAAAGGGCATTGATTATAAGTATTTATTTGGCTATAGCTTATATAGGTTGGGGCAAAAGCGTTCTCTTTTTCGGGGTAAGGATATTTCTTATATTTAGTATTCTGGAACAAAGGCAGTCCTTCAGTTGGTTTTCCCGGCAAAGAAATTTCCAACTCGTTAATAAAAACGGAAGGTTTTTTATCCTTTACCCCACCATAATTTTTGGCATAGGTTAAGTATAGAAAATCTTTTGCTCTAGTCATCCCCACATAAAAAAGGCGGCGTTCCTCTTGGATGTGGTAATCCCCGATAGGCAGGGTTTCTTTAATTAAGCTTTCCGGAATTTCAATAGGATCGCGGCGATTTCGTGTTGGGAATCTGTCGCTTGTTAGATTAACCATAAAAACCACGGAAAACTCCAGCCCTTTAGAGCCGTGCACAGTTAAAAGGTTAACGGTGTCTATATCTTCCAAAACCGCCTGGGCAGGATTTTCCCCAGCAGGTATCATTACATCCAAAAACTCCACAAAAGAGTTTATGGACGAAGCTTTTTCACTGCTTTCATAATTTTTAATATACCTGAAAAACAAATTTAAATTGTTTGTTTTTAAGGTGTTTTCTACATTCTCGTTTTCCAATAGTTTTTCGGGGTATTTTGTATTTACAATAAAATTGTACAAAACTGCGCTTACAGAGTTTTCTTTGGAGGAATTCATCGCCATCTCAACTTCTTTTGTTATAAAGGAGAAGTATTCCCTTTCTTTTATACTTTCCCACAAAGTAATATTTTTATATTTTGACGAATTTAACGCCGATAAAATATTTTGGGGGTTATAATCCAGTATCTCGCTGTTAAGAAGCCCATAAAGGGACGCGCTGTCGGAGATATCCTGGCATACTCTTAAAAAATTTATTAATTGGCTTACCTCAGGCTGATTAAAAAGACCGCGATTGCCAATTATTTGGTAGGGAATGCCATATCTCTTAAGCGCCCACACAAAATTGTCTAAGTGGTTGTTTGCCCTTGCTAATATAGCAAAATCTTTGTAGGAATAGTTTTTGCTTTTTATAAGTTTTCTTATTTCCTCAACCACCATTTCCGCCTCTTCCTCCCCCGTTTGGGCAAGCAGGATTTTTGGGGGATGCCCCTTTTCTCTCCTTTCGCTTGTTAAATTTTTGCTAATGCCAAGTTTTGATTCTAATGTGTCGGGATTATTATGTTTTATAAGTTTATATGCCCCACCAAGAATATTTTGGGTTGTTCTGTAATTTTTAAGAAGGTACACGCTTTCTGCGTTTTTATATTTCCCCATAAAATCCAAAATGTTTGAGATAGCGGCACCTCTAAATTTGTAAATGGACTGGGAATCGTCTCCCACAACCATCAAATTAGGCTTATCTTTTGGGGGCGCCAAAAGCTGTATTATCTCAAACTGCGCGAAGTTGGTGTCTTGAAATTCGTCCAAAAGAATATATTTAAATTGGTTTTTATACCGGCTTAGAATTGAAGGGCGCTCCTTAAAAAGCTTTATAACCCAAAGTATTAAATCTCCAAAATCCATAAAGCTTTCTTTTATTTTTATTTGCTGATAAATTTGGTAAGCGGCAGACAACTCTCCCCACCGCCCATCTTCCTCTTTAGAAGAGTTTAATTTTTTGCGCCATTTTTCAAAATCTTTCGGGTAAACCTCCTCATCTTGAAGGCGGGAAAAAAATGTGAGGATGGCGTCTATAAATTTTACAGGGTTTCCCAAAGGCAGAAAATATTTAAGGTTAAGGTTAAAAAGATTTTTTTTAACAAGCGCGAAGCTTTGGGGTTTGGTTAAAATAATATATTGGGGGTCAAGCCCTATTTCTAAGGCCTCCTCCCGCAGAAGTCTGTCGGCAAAAGAGTGAAAAGTGGTAATCCACGGCTCTTCGTAACCTAAAGGCATTATTTTATCCACCCTTCCAAGCATTTCATTTGCCCCTTTTTCTGTAAAGGTTAAGGCTAATATCTCTTTTGGTTTAGCAAGATTATTGGATATTAAATATTTTATTCGCTCAGTTATAACGCGGGTTTTGCCTGTTCCCGCCCCGGCAACAATCAGAATAGGTCCATTCTTATGCTCTACTGCCTCTTTTTGCTTTTGATTTAGGACAATTTTTTCATCCTGGTTCATAAGTGAAGTATAACATTTTATGATAGCACCGGAATCTAAAGTTGAAACCATTGACATCCGGGACTTCTATGTAAATGTAACCCTGCCTAAAGGGGTGTAGAATAAGGATATGCCAAAGTTTTTGTACACACTCTTTTTACTTTTTTTTGGAAATGTCCTGTTCTTTTTATACCTTCTGCTCTTTGTACCACCTCAAAAGCCACTTGCCATCTTATTGTTTTTTGGCAGTCTGCATTTACTTTTATCTCTTTTCGCATCTCTAGCTCTTTTCTTGGCAAACTACAAAAAATACAAAAAGTTTAATATGCCAAATAGAATTTTCAGAAGAATGTTCAGAAGAATCTTTATTTTCATAGCTTTATTTATCGGCATTAAGGCGATGAAAACTTTTTCTGTACATAGCCTATTAAATACCAGTGTTTTCTGCCTTTTTATCGTAGTAGTATATTTGCTAACGGAGTTGAGAAATCGCCTACCATCTCACAGCGCCATCTGATAAAATAGTTATAATGCCAATGAACGAGGAACAAACAGCGCATCGTCAACACCCGGTACCCCAAAACATTATGAGTGTTGAGTTTAAACTTGTAGGGGACCTCACTGTCCGCCAGTTTATGTATTTAATAATTGGGGGGATAACGGTATATCTAGCATTAATTTCAAAAATCTCTTTTCTGTGGAAAGCCGTTTTAATTGTTTTCGGCGGGCTCGGAAGCTTAGCCCTTGCCTTTGTGCCCCTTGGAGACAGAGGATTAGACCAGTGGATTAAAAATTTTATAAAAAGCATTTCCACCCCCACGCAGAGAGTATGGCAAAAGGCCTTGGAGTCACGGGAGTATTTTTTGGCGGATTACGCCGACTCTTTGAGAAAAGAGGTAGTTGCGCTCGCTCCCGCCAAAAGCAGAAAAGCTATAACGGATTATTTAGGGGGTTTTCCCGCGCCAGCAGGAACCTTTATGGACAAAAGGGAGGAAGATTTTCTAAAAAAGATTAATTTTGATGTGATCGTACCTCCTACTCTAAAAAGCTCCGTTTCTACTGTAACAGCTCCCGCCAAAACTGCGGTCTCCTTGGAGGAGCCCCCCAAAGAGGAGAAACCGGCAAAAAAAGAGCAATTCAAGGAGGATATTTTCGTGGTTAGGAAAAAGGAAGATTTAAAAAACATCTCAACCGTTACCAATGTTTCGGTTGGAAGAACATTAAAACACATACCCCTGGAAGGGGAAATCATCCTACCAAAGCGAACAAGGCCTTTGAGAACAATAACTTATGTGGAACCCTCATCTCCCGTGTCGGATAATCAACATAGGCAGGAGCTTTTAAGAAAGGCGCAGGAGCTTAGAAAAGTTCTTAAAAAAGCCGAGGAAAAGTTTTCTCCGGAGGGCGCTGTTCTTCCCGCCAGCGAACTTATACTAGGCGATAAAGAAGAATCTCGGGCAAAAGAAAAAGAATTAACGGAGATAGTAAATACTTTAAGAAAGGAAAACAAAAAACTATCCACAGAAATGGAGAGTTTGAAAGCGCAGATGCAAGGTTTGGACAAAACCAAAGAAACTTATAAGACCCAGCTCTCTTCCTATGCCGAGAGAATAAAAGAGCTGGAGAAGAAAAAGGTTTTGGTAGAAGAAACCATCCAAATAAAGGAGCCTTCAAAAACGGAGGAAAACCCCCCTAACGAAAACGAGGAGATAGTTAGAAACCTAAGCCGTTCGGTTGTTAAGGAGCGCAAGGAAATCCCCTCAGAGAAGGCGCAGAAGGAGAATAAGGAAGACGCCCATCCCAATATTATTTGGGGTATGGTTAAAGATAAGGAGGGTTTCTTACTTGAAAATGCCACCCTTATAATAAGAGATGATAACGATTCACCTATTAGAGCTCTAAAAACCAATAAATTGGGACAGTTTATAAGCGCAACACCCCTGCCTAACGGAACTTATAAAATAGAAGTGCTAAACAGCGAGAATTATTTTGATATAATTAATGTAGTTTTAACAGGTAAGCCGTTAAAGGCGCTTGACTTTTCGGCAGTTCGCAAATGACAAAAATACTTGCCACAACACAAGACCACTTAGATATAGAAGATATAAAAGACAACTTGCTCATTCTTAAAAACGGCGGGGCGGCTATGGTTTTGCAGACAACCTCGGTTAATTTTGACCTTTTATCCGTCAGAGAACAGGATGCCGCTATAGCGGCGTTTAGCTCTATGCTAAACTCTCTATCTTTTCCGATG
>Ga0210057_1003489_pt1 | contig 21646 bp, 23 predicted proteins | sample CryGeyCG2114_010_2_FD_183968 | JGI IMG/M metagenome (GOLD analysis project Ga0210057, IMG submission 183968) | Groundwater microbial communities from aquifer - Crystal Geyser CG10_big_fil_rev_8/21/14_0.10 (SPAdes) (version 2) | ecosystem: Environmental > Aquatic > Deep subsurface > Groundwater ...
GTCCCCGCCCGAATTTCCTTCTACGGAATGGAAGTTAGAAGAGCCAAAGAATAATTTCCTAAGCTAATTTCCCTAAAATTTGATATAATTGTCTTTGCGCCGAGGTGCTGGAACTGGTAGACAGGCGGGTCTCAAAAACCCGTGGTCCCTAAAGGACCGTGTGGGTTCGATTCCCACCCTCGGCACCTATGATTTCTGTAACTGAACTTCGGGCGGGGAGGACTTTTGAAGAGAATGGCGAGCCTTTTGTGGTTTTAAAATATGAACACACAAAAATGGGGCGGGGGACAGCTAATATAAAAGTCAAGGTGCGGAATTTAAAAACTGGGGCAGTTCTTGAAAAAACTTTTATCTCTGGAGCCAAAGTTTCGGAAATTTCTACTGTCAAGCGTAAACTTCAATATCTTTATTGCGAAGCATCAAGCTCTGCTTATTGCAAAGCATCAAGCTCTGCTTATAAAGATAAAGATAATTTTTACTTTATGGACCCGAAAACTTTTGAACAATTTTCAATTTCTTCAGAAATAATTTCCGACCAAGCGCCCTTTTTACGAGAAGAGGCCTTGGTTGATGTTTTATTCTGGGAGGAAAAACCTTTATCGATTGAGCTTCCGCCAAAAATGGAATTTGAGGTTAAAGAAACTGGACCAGGGGTGAGAGGAGACAGCGCCACCAATATCTTTAAACCCGCAACGTTGGAGAATGGCTTAAAAATTAAAGTTCCTCTTTTTATAAATCAAGGAGAGAAAATTTTGGTTGATACAAGGACTGGGGAGTATATAGAGAGAGTGAAGTGAGCTTTTTGTTGGGTTCGGGTATGAACTTGTTGCTTGGTTTCGTCATGGCATCCCCCTTCGCCGAAGGCTTCGGGGGGACCGCCCTCGGATTCAAGGTTTCAAGACTCAAGATGAAACCTTCACAAAAGTTGTACCCTCACCCACCTTAAATCCTTCGCAAGGGTTTTGCGGAAATGCTTTTCTGAATATCTCTTGGGCCTTTTTTTCGAACCATTCATGGTTTTTGCTTTCAGCTTTTCCGAATTTTTTTCTTAACATGTCATTAGCGTGGAAAAGTTCATGAATTAAAATTTTAAGAGAAAATCCTTGCCTTTCTAGAGTTGGAAAGAGAATGATATACGCCTTATTTTCCAAGCCAAAGGTATGACACTTTTGATCTTCCTCAGGAAGTTTCCAAAATATTTCTCTTTTGGGAAAGAAGCCAATTAGAATTTCTCCCTCTTTCCATGGGTTATAAATTCGTTCAATTTCCGAAAGAATAAAACTCTCTTTTGGCCTCCATTTTCTTATAAAGTTTTTAATATCTATCTCTTTTTTAGGATAATTTTTCAAAAAATCTTTTAACAGATACTTCGTTTTAGAAAGAATGCAAGCTGCTTTGTAAACTTCAACAGATTTCTCCCTTTGGGAAAGAAAAATTAGTCTTACCATTGAGTCTTAAGTAAAAAGGAAGAAAAAACAGATTCCGATGAGAATAATTTGGGAGAGAATTCCGGGGATTGGGGAGACGTTCCACTGGAATCTCCGCTGAATAGAAATTAACTTTAAAATATATTTGTTTTTTGAACCCAGGAAAAAGTAGGGGGCTTCTAAAACATCAAAGAGAACTGCTAGGAAACAGCCTGCTAAAATTACCGCCACTTTTCCTAAATTTGGATAAAATCTTAAGGCTAAAAGCAAGCCTGTTATTAGAGCAAGACTGGAGTCGACGATAACAATTCTTTTTGATTTTGGGGAAACTTTGCCATTGTGATTCATTTCCGTATAAATGTGAGGATTCCAGTGAGGGAGAAGGTCAATGAGGAGATTTGAGATTAAAGCAAATGGGAGGGCGAGGTAGGGATTGCCAATCTTGGTGGCGATGGTGGCGCCAACAATTGTATGCGGCAGTTCAAGCATGCAAGGAAAAAGTATAGTATGATATAATGAGGTTGTCAAGCATGTTTCCTGTCCTTTTAACACTTGGGCCAATAATAATCTCAACCTCCAGCTTTTTCGCTGCTTTATCTTTCGTGTTTGCCTCATTTTTTCTTTGGCAAAGACTTAAAGAAGACTGCCTTGAAGATGATATTTTAAACTTCACCATTCTTCTTGCTCTTGGCGCGCTTTTAGGAGCAAGGCTTTTCTATGTTGCCGGAAACCCAAGCCTTTATCTTCAGCCTTTGAAATGGTTTTCTCTAAGGGCAGAGCCTGGCTTTTCTTTTTTAGGAATAGTAGTTTTTCTGCTTTTAATTCTTTTTCTTTGGTCAAAGAAAAAGAATTGGGATTTTTGGCTGGTGGCAGACAATCTAACAGAAGCATTTTTTTTGTTTTTAGTAATTTTTGGCATTGGTTTAATACTGGCAACTGGAGAAAAATTCATTCTTGCCTTTTTTGCCTCCTCTCTTCTGGCTTTAGTTTTATCTTTTGTTTTTGCCAAAGTTTACCGAAAGTTTATTTGGTATAAAAGCGGAAAACCAGGCTTTGTCGCTTGTTTAACCTTGGGGATATTCTGGATACTTTTAGGTGTACTTGAAATCATCTTTCAAAAAAGTATATACTGGGAGAGGGTAGGAATTTTCATTTTGGCACTTTTAAGTCTTGGATTTTTGTATCGAAGATCAGAGAGAAGCTTAAAGGAGGATATTTTAAATTTAAGAAGAAAAAAATGAAAGCAAAAATTTCCTTTCCGGCAAGCGTTTTAAAACCAATAAAACAGTTTCTTCATCTTGAAGCAAAAAAACTTGAAGAAAGAAAAAAGGTTCTTGAAAAAGAGGACCCATTCGTCGATACCGAAAGACTTACCGATAATGCTGCTACAGATTCCGACGCCAGGGAGCAATTTGGCCACGCTCGGGTTGAGGCGATGAAAAAAGAAATTGATAGGAGACTGATTGATATCAGGAAAGCCTTGACTAAAATTAAAATTGGCAAATATGGGATTTGTGAAAAGTGTGGCAAAATGATTGATACCGACAGGTTAATGATTAAACCCGAAGCCACGCTTTGTATTGAGTGCGAAAAAAAGAGGGAAAAGTAAAAATTATTTTTGAAGACGACCAGATTCTGGTTTTGGAAAAACCAGCAGGAATGGTGGTCAATAGGGCAGAGACGACTGGAGAAGAAGAAACGGTCCAGGACTGGATTGCGCGGAATTTCCAATTTCCAATTTCCAGCGACCAATCACAGAGAAATGGAATAGTTCACAGACTTGATAAAGAGACTTCGGGAATTTTGCTTGTTGCCAAAACTCCGGAGGCTTTTTTAGATCTTCAGAGACAATTTAAGGAAAGAAAGGTAAAGAAAAAGTATTTGGCTCTGGTGCACGGGAAGGTAGAACCTGGCGAAGGTGAGATAAAAGCACCGGTCGGCAGAATTCCCTGGAGCCGGGAAAAGTTTGGAGTGGTGCCAGGAGGAAGGATAGCTTTGACGAAATACAAAGTATCTAAAATCTATAATCTAAAATCTAAAATCTATACCCTCGTTGAGCTTACTCCCGAAACAGGTAGGACTCATCAGATTCGGGTTCACCTGAAATATCTGGGGTATCCAATTGTCGCTGATGAAAAATATGCTGGCCGAAAAACCTCAAGAGAAGACCGAAAAATTTTTCCGAGAATGTTTTTGCATGCTTCGTATTTAGGATTTTTTCACCCTAGAACTGGAAAGCTGGTTGAATTCTCCTCGCCGTTTCCCCCAGATTTAAAAATTGACGAAAAGGCGAATATCTTCTAATATTGAACTTAATGCCGGACCTAACTTTGGTTTTTGACCTTCTGATAATTTTGGTTTTAGCTTTTATTGGAGGATTTTTAGCCAAAAAATTTCGCCAACCCCTAATTTTAGGCTATATTTTGGCCGGGGTAACCATTGGTTCCTTGGCGGTTTCGGCGATTGCCGGAAGAGGACAACTTGAGTCTTTGGCCGAAATCGGAGTGGCTTTACTCCTTTTTTCTTTGGGAATTGAATTTTCTTTTGCTAGACTTTCCCGGGTTCGGGAGGTGGCTTTTTGGGGAGGATTAATCCAGATTCTTAGCTGTATTTTTCTTGGGATTTTAATTTTTCCCCGTTTTGGATTTGACTTTTATTCTTCTTTATTTTTAGCCTCCTGTTTTTCCCTCTCCTCAACCGCGGTAGTGACCAAGATTTTACTTGAAAAAGGAGAACTAGACTCTTTACCTGGAGAAATTATGGTTGGTTGGCTCCTGATTCAAGATTTGGCGGTTTTGCCAATGCTTTTAATCTTGCCAAGAATTGCTGTTTTAGAAAGCCTGCCTCTTTGGCAAATTCCTTTAATCTTGGGGAAAGTCGGAGTCTTGCTTCTTTTGGTCTTTATCCTTGGCCGGGTGGTGGTGCCGAAAATTTTAGATCGGGTGGCAGCCGTAAATTCTCGGGAGATTTTACTTTTGGCCGTGGTTGCTTTATGTTTTTTGGCTGCTTCGGGAACTTACGCCTTGGGTCTTTCTTTTGCTCTGGGTGCCTTTTTGGCGGGCTTAATCGTTTCTGAATCCTCGCAAAATCATGCGATTTTTTCCGAAATTAGGCCTTTGCGGGATATTTTTTCAATTGTCTTTTTTGTCTCCTTGGGAATGATGCTTACACCCGGATTTTTACTTTCTCATCTTGGCCAGATTTTGGGGCTCGCCTTTGTGGTTATCATTATTAAGCTGATAGTTGTTTTGGCTTTGGTTTTGTATCTTGGCTATCACTCAAAAACCGCCTTTCTAGTTGGGGTGGGTTTAGTTCAAGTTGGCGAATTTTCTTTTGTTTTGGCAAGGACTGGAATCTCCCAAAATCTCATAACCGCAGATGTATATTCTTATATTTTATCCGTTGCCCTTTTAACGATTGTTTTGACCCCATTTTTCTTCAACTTGGCGCCGAAAGTTTATACCAAAGTAAGAAAGACAACTTCAACCAGATTTCCCAAAATTTATTCTTTAGTTTTTGCCAGATTTGATCGAAGGCAAGCTTTGGAAGAATTACCGCTTGAAAATCATGTAGTTATTTGTGGTTTCGGCCGGGTTGGCTCCTGGCTTGGTCGGGCTTGTCAAATATCAGAAATTCCCTTTATTGTTGTCGATTTCAATCAAAAAGTTGTTTCGGAGTTAAAAGAAAAAGGAATTTCGGTCGTTTATGGAGATCCGGCAGATTTAGAGGTTTTGGATTTTGCCCAAGTTGATAAGGCCAAAGCGATTGTTATCGCTATTCCAGACAGACATACCCAAGAGTTAGTTATCGGTAACGCCCTGACTTTAAACTCTAAGATAAATATTATCTGCCGAAGCCACTTTGAGGAAGACCAGGCCAGACTTAAGGCTTTAGGGGTACAAACAGTGATTATGCCGGAATTTGAGGCCTCGCTTTCAATGATTCACCGAATTCTTCAAGCCTTTGGAGAAGAGAAAGAAGAGGTGGCCGGGAAAATAAAAAGAATTAAGATTGAACACGGGATGGGGTAGAAAATTAAAATGGTTAAAGCAGCAAACCAGCCTCGGTGGCAAAAGGAACAAAAAGAGAAAAAGCAAAAAAGAAACTTTTTGGTTATCCGTTTGTGGTTATTCGTTATTTGTCTGCTTCTTCTGGGAGGAATCACTTTTAAGGTATTTCAGTTGGTGCGGAGAAGCCTCTGGAATGGCCGAGATAGGATAAATTTTGTACTCAAAGGACAGAAGGTAGTTTTGGCCTCGTTTGAGCCAAGCCAGGAGAGTCTAAGCTTAATTTTGATTCCCGGTCAAACCCTGCTTGAAGTTTGCCATGGTTATGGAAAATATAAAGTAGAGGCAATCCCAAAGCTTGAGGAGATAGAGGAGAAAGAAGGACTTTTGGCCGAAAGTCTCCAGGAAAATTTTGGGATACCGGTTGGGGGATGGATGGGAGAAATGTCAAATGTCAAATGTCAAATGTCAAATGTCAAAGAAAAAATTCTCTGCGAGATGGAAAATCAAATTTTTCAGAAAAAGATGACCAATTTCAGCCGGTGGGACTTGCTGCGGCTTTGGTGGGAAATTAAAAAGGTAAAAGCAGGAAACACCGAAGTTTTGGATTTAGGGAAACTTAATGTTTTAACCCAAAGTAAACTGCCTGATGGAACAACTGTTTTTGAGATTGATTCTTCAAGACTTGATCCCTTAATTCAGAAATATTTTTCTGATTTAACCTTAAAACAAGAAGGATTTTCAATTGAGGTTTTAAATGGAACAACTCACTTGGGCTTGGCCGAAAAAGGAGCAAGAATTTTATCCAATTTAGGTGGGGAAGTGGTTTGGGTAGGGAATTCGGAAGCGAGTAGTGAGAAGTGTGTAGTGGGTAGCGGGAAGAATAAAAAAGAAACTTATACGGTAAGAAAAATTATTAAAATCTGGAACTGTAACTGGCAGGAGAAAAAAGAGGAGGGGAAGGCGGAGATAACTGTTATCTTAGGCGAGGATTATTGGCAGAAACTAAACCAAAAATAAACCTTCACAAAAATTCTACCCTCACTTTAGTTACTCTGTTGTGGTAAAATATTGTTGATGTCTGGACATTCAAAGTGGGCGACGATTCATCGCCAAAAAGAAACCACTGATGCAAAAAAAGGTCTAGCTTGGACCAAAGTGGCTAATGCCATAATTGTTGCCGTCCGCCAAACCGGGATAACTGACCCTGAGAAAAACTTCAAACTAAGGTTGGCAATTGAAAAAGGCAGGGCTTTGAATATGCCCAAGGAAAATATCGAACGGGCCATTTTTCGGGGAAGTGGAGAGGCAGGGAAGGGAAAAATTGAGGAGGTAACTTATGAGGGATTTGGGCCAGAGGGAATCGCCATTGTCTGCGAGACAGCTACTGATAATAAACAAAGGACTGCCCAGGAAATTAAAAATATTTTTGAGAGGGGAGGGGGGAAGCTGGTTGGGCCGGGGTCGGTGTCTTTCCTGTTTGAAAAGACCGCTCTTATAACCCTTGAGAAACCCCAAAATCCGCAAGAAAGCATCTTGTCTATTATTGACCTTGGGGCAGAGGATGTTGAGGAAGTGGCTGATGCCATCGAAGTTTATACTAAAGTTGAAAATCTTGAGGAAATGAAGAAGAAACTAACCGAGGCAGGCTTTAAAATCTCAAATTTTGAAATAACGATGAAACCAAAAACTACTGTTCCGATTTCCGATAAAGAAACTGCCCAAAAAGTTTTGGATTTTCTGGAGAAAATCGAAGAACAGCCGGACGTTCAAAAAGTTTTTGCCAATTTTGATATTCCGGTGGAATTAGTTAATCAGCTGACTAGCTAATCAGCTAACTAGAAGACTATCTATGGCAGAAAGTTTTGAAGATTTAATAATCTGGAGAAAGGCCCATAAACTTATGCTTAGGGTTTACGAAATCACAGAGAAATTTCCAAAAACTGAATTTTACAACTTGACGTCGCAACTCCGAAGAGCAGCTCTCTCTGTTTGCGCTAATATAGCCGAGGCCCACGGACGTCATCATTATGCCGAAACAATCCATTTTCTCTTCAATGCTCGGGGTTCAGCTGAAGAGGTTAGAAGTCTTCTTATGGCGGCCCGAGATCTTTCGCAGGTAAAGTTAGATCCCAAAACATTTGAAGAGTTAAATCTAGAGTATATAGGATTAATTAAAGGAATTAATGGATTTATTAGATCAACTAAAAAGAAAACTAGTTAGCTAGTTCGCTAATTAACTGGTTAGCTAACCCATGTCTAAAAGACAAAAATTTATTATCAGTTCTTTGGTTTTGGCTGGCGGGCTTTTGGCAATCCAAACTCTTGAACCAGAGTTTCGTTATCAGGCAATTTTTGGTTTAACCGTTGCTTGCGCTCTTTTAACTCTTTGGTCGCTCCGAGAAGCCTTGTCTGGAATCCGTTTTCTGACCACTGCCATCCTGCCGACTCTTTTTACCGCCGGAGTTGGACTTTTTTATTTCTTGTTGCCGGCAAATATTTTTTCTCAACTGCCGGTGGTTGCCCTTTACGCAGTTGGGATTTATGCTTTACTTTTAACAGAAAATATTTTTTCGGTAGCGGCAATTCGGACAATTCAACTTTTGCGGGCAGCCCACGCCGTCGGATTTCTCTTAACCCTTTTAACCGCCTTTTTTCTTTTTGACACTATTTTTTCCTTTAGAATTTCCGGATGGTGGAATTCTCTTTTGGTGTTTGGGGTCTCTCTACCCCTATTTCTTCAAGGACTCTGGAGTGTTAATCTCGAGGAGAAATTAACCAGAAGAATTCTTGATTACACTTTCTTTTTGTCTTTAGTTTCTGGCGAACTGGCTTTTATCATTTCCTTTTATCCAGTGACCATTGCTATGGCTTCGCTTTTTCTAACCACCTCAATTTATGTGACTTTAGGCCTGGTTCAGGCAGAATTTCAGGAGAGGCTTTTTAAGCAAACAATTTATGAATATCTTGGAGTTGGAATTGTGGTATTGGCAGTTATGCTTGGAACAGCAAAATGGGGAGGATAGGAAAATTTAAAATGGAAGAAGAAAAATCATTAATAAGGGAGAAAGAAAAGAGAGAACAGCCTTGTATTTTTACCCTTAAAAAGGGAACAAGGTTTTATTCTGGTCCTTATCCGGATGGCGGAGAGTTTATCTGTAGAGCAGAGGAAGATATAACCACGGGGGTTTATACCGATAAAAAACATAAAAAGCAAAGCTCAATAGGCTGGATTTTCTTTCCCACCACGCACCAAGTTCCTTACGGCGGAGATCCAAAACGCCAAATTCCAGCCTGGGTAGCAAAGACGCATTGGAAACAGCAAGGTTTTGTGAAAGGTTAAAAAATTTTCGTATATCATATATTAATATATGATATAATGCGAAAACTGCCCGAAGGGCATTTTTATGTCCGAAACAAGAACTGAAACAAAAATTCCCAAAGATATCCCCTTAAGAAAAGAAAGAAGATGGTTAAGAGGCGAATTTTGGCAACTAGCTGGCGAAACAGACGTAGTAGACTGGGGAACAGAAGAACATGGAAAAGAAGTTATAAAGGAGGTTTGTCGAGTAAGGGATGAAGTAGTCATCAAGGCACACTGGGAGAAACATAAAGAGCCAGTAAGCCCAGGAGACATCGAGACCGAAAGAGAGATGATGCATTTACTTGAAAAGACAGAACATTGGGATAATCAAATTAAGGGAAAGGTAGTGCGAATTTTTGAATATGTTCAGCGCCACCCCGACATTATTTATGCTTATCCAGAAAAAAATTATTTACTTGAGATAGAAATCAAAACTTCGGTAGCGGAGTTAACAACAAAAAGGTTTTTAAGAGAGGATAAATCTTTTTACCTAGACCAGGAAGGATTTAAATCAATCTCTTTGCATTTTCCCAGAACCGAGATGGGTTTTTGAACAAAGACCCTGAAGTCAAATTTTTTTGACATCCATCCACCAGGGGAGAGGAGATGGGAAAATTTAAAAATTAAAATTTGATAGTATCCTATAATAAGTGCGGGAATTTTCACGAAAACTATCGGTTATTTTTCACAAAACGGCAAAAGGAAGAATAGACTGCTAAGTAGAGATTACTTAATCCTGCGATAAGACCTGATTGAAGCTTATATTTCGAATAAAGAGAAGACTACACTCCTCCCTAAATTCCGCCTCATAAATTAAGAAATGCGCCTAAATAAAGCCCCAAAGTCTTGATATAGTTTGATATAGTCTTGTGGATAATTCAGGTTGGGGAGAAAGGATATTCTCTAAAGAAGAGTGAATATAAAAGCAAAACTTTCATCTCGGTTTAATCGGAGGGCAGAGTCTTAAAAAATCCTTTTTCTCTTATTCCCCACAAGGGGACGCCACCTAAAAATTTAGAGAGACACGGAAGATAGGGAGTGAAGTTCTTACACTGTCGCACAATAATACTTTTGCGACGTACCTCCTGTCTCCTTCAGAGGAGGGTTAAAATAGGTCTTTATCTTTTATTCATAAAAAGAATTTATTTATTTAGTCTTGAGATTAATAAGATGTTTTCTATTGTTCTCCATTTATAAGAGTTTTCCAACTTTTCTAATTTCCGAAAAAAACCCAAAGCCTATGGGGTATAAATCTGATAAGAAGTATGACAAATAGAACTTCCCTGTCCCCCAACATTTTAAGACGACTTTTTATACTTCTTGTCCCTCAAAAAGCCGTTCTAGAGCCTCTGGTGGGCTCGTTAGGTTTAGAGAAGATTTCTTTCCAGGTTTTATCTGGAAAAAATCTTTCTTTTAATCCTTTAATGCTTTTCAGCAGAAGTTCTTTTTCGGAAATTGTGTGTCTGTGTTGATATATCACCAGAACATATCCTAGTCTTCTTATAGCTTCAAGGGCAGCCGCTTTTTGATTTTCTAAAGTTTCTTTTTCTTTTCTCACCTTTAGAATAATTATAACGCCAGTTAACAAGTTGTGTCGCACAATGTTGACAACCGTGTTTGACGCGGTGTAAACTTTAGTTAATGCCAAAGTCTGCCCCACTTTCTCAACTGGTTGAAGAATTTTTGGAATATTTAGAAATTGAGAAAAATTGTTCACCCTTAACAATTAGGGATTATCGACATTATTTAACTCGTTTTTTGAACTGGCTCTCCCCTGCTCCGACAAAAATAACTCCGGAAAAAATTGATTTAGAAACAGTAAAAAAATACCGAGTTTTCCTGGCCCGCTACACTGATAAATCTGGAAGAACTCTTTCTCGCCAAACCCAGGCTTACCACGTAATTGCCCTTCGGTCTTTTTTGCGCTGGTTGGTCAAAAACGATTACCAAACTTTAGTGCCTGAAAAAATTGATTTACCAAAAGGAGAAAGTCGGAGTTTAAAGTTTTTAGATGCTTCTCAACTGGAGCGTTTGCTTTCTCAACCAGATATTTCCAAACTGCAAGGTTTAAGAGATAAAGCGATACTGGAGACCCTGTTTTCAACTGGACTTCGGGTTTCGGAACTTACAAAACTTAATCGGGATTCGATCAATCTGGAGCGAAGAGAATTTGGGGTGATTGGCAAAGGAGGAAAATCTCGGGTGGTGTTTTTGTCCGAGCGGGCAGTTTCCTGGATTCGTAAATACCTGGATGAACGGGATGACCCTTGGGAGCCTTTATTTGTCCGTTTAGCTGGAACAGTTGATCCAACTACCAGTGGTGAAAAGATGCGTTTATCTGTCCGTTCTGTCCAGCGGATTGTTGAAAAGTATGTTAAAAAAGCCAGACTGCCAGTCAAAATTACTCCTCATGGTTTGCGCCACACTTTTGCGACCGATTTACTGATGGCTGGAGCCGATATACGTTCGGTTCAGGAAATGTTAGGACACAAAAATATCAGCACCACCCAAATCTATACCCATGTCACCAATAGGCAACTCCGCGAAATCCACGAAACCTTTCATGGAAAGGGAAGATGAAGGTCTTTCATCTTTTCCGGTATCGTTTTAGTGTAGGAAAGACCCAAGGTTGAGGCAATCTCAACGGGCATGGCTGAACCACCGCCGACAAAGGGCCAAAATGCAATTGCTTTGGAGAGCCTACTGAACTTCACCTTAAATAATTTCTCGGTGGCTAATATTGAACCTAGCCGTAAAGCGCTGGGTAAAAGATTAAGCCCTAGGGCCAGAGGATTCTCGGTTGAAGCAACCATGGCGGCGGAAGCAGGACCAAGGACGAATCCCAAATTGGACAAAACAGCATGGACTCCCCAAAGAGGAAAACAAAGAGCAAGTTTTTGCCTATCTTTTTCCGAAAGTAAACCCAATCTTTCGGATTCCTCGATTATTTTCAGGAGCTGCCCCTTGGCTGGCATCTTCGGTTTTAATTCAGTTCTTAATTCACTCTCAGGTGGTAACATTTTTTAAGGAAGATAACTTATACGATATATTAATATATGATATACGAGTTAGGGACGACCGCCGGCGGCGCGGATACTACGACGAGCGACTTCTAAAGCGAGTAATTTTAGCTCTCCAAGGAGTTTTTGTTTTTTAAGTTTGGTAATGGCAATTTTGTAACCTGAACCCTTCGTTTCATACCAGAGTTTTATTCTTGAGACAGTCGACTGAGTTACCAACAGAGTTTCTGAAATTTTGGTCTCTTCTACCGCTTCGGATAAAAGAAAAACGATCGCTAGTCTTTTGGCTAACATTATTTTTTCGGTATTCGATAAGAAGGCATCCAGGAATTTAGACATTTCCTCCTTTTTCTTGGTGCTGGTTAAAACAAACAAAAAAGAGTCTAAAATCTGTCGAAGAACTTTATTTGGTAGTTTCTTTCTTGAAACATGTGTCATATATCATATATTAATATATGATATACAAAGGGTTGTCAAGTGGAAAATTGGAGGTGTTTGTGGTAGGATGCTCTTATGAGCAATGAAACTGGGGAGGTATCAAAAACTCAAGAACTGCAGGTTGTAAGCGAGGTCGTCGAAAAAAAGTTTACCACAGCCGCTCGAGAGTTCCTCGAGTTTTTAAGAACCCAATCCTTAGGAAGCGAAGCGCTCCAATATCTTCGATTTTCAGAAAATGATATCCGGACTCGCACCGATGCCTTGAGGGCCTTAATTCCATTAATGGAAGCGTTTGCTCAATCGCCAGAGAAATTCAATATCTGCGATTTTCATCTTAAGATTGAATACCCGTCCCTAAGAGGAAGATGGGGTTGCGACAAAGAAATCTGGGTTTTAAGAAGACTAGAGGACCCGGAGCCGTCAAATGATCCCGACAATCCAACTCTTCAGTTCGGATTTATGATTTTGGAAGAGAAGGTTTCCATTGAAGAGATAAAACAGATTGAAGATGATTTAAAATTTAGAAAATCTCCCAGAGAAATTTTGGAGGTCAAAGACGAGAGAATTCCTGGAAAAAAGTTAATTCTTTTTGCTGCTGGCGTATACCGAGAAAGAGCCGTAGAAAAAACAGATTATTACGCGGGTGTTCAATATGAATGTTCTTCAGTTTTTGAACAATGCTTTAAACCTGATGGGGTGGTTCTGACAGGAGGCGAGCCTTATAAAACACCCTTTGCTTTAACCGAAGTTAGAATTACCAAAGAGGAAGCAGAGATTCTAGGAAAATTTTTTCGGGGAATAAAGGTTCCAGGGTAGTTAGTTTTGAGATTTGGGTGATTACTTAAGACCGATTTTATAGACTCCTACGAACTCTTCTCCGAGAGGCTTTTTGAAAATTGCCTTTTGGGAAAGCCAGTCTTCCATATTTAGAAACTGCGGACCGCGACTGACAAAGAAAATCGGAAATTTTGATAAAGCCTTAAGTTCTTCCAGTTTCGGTTTTTGAGTCGCTTGAGCAAAAATTATATTTTTATTTTTTCCCAAGAAAACAAACATCCCATCTTCTGGATTGCCGCTATCAGCCCGAAGAAGAATAATTATTAGACCTTTTTTGGATTCCTCTACCAAAAAATTGGCCGCTTCCCTAACCCCATAACCTGAAGTCCAACCGGTAAAATATTGTTCTAAATCTTGGCCTAAAATTTTGTTCTGGGACAAGGTTTTAAGGGTTGAGAAAGGACTAAGAACAAAAGATAGAGTAAGAGTTACTGGCAGAATGAAAGTAAAAATGGCAGCGATTTTTTTCCATTTTTTAATTTGCTCAATTCCATAAGCGGAGAAAATAAAAATTGGCAAGATAGCAAAAAGAAAATAGCGGGAGAGGAAAGACCGGGCGAAAAAAATTTCAAAAGCAAGCGGGAGTGCGGAAAACAAAAATAAAATCAGTGCCGATTTTTTATCTTGGCGAAAGAGTCGATAACCCCCCCAAAAACTACAAATGATAACAAAAGGGGTAACTAAAAGGATAAGAATGAGAGTAAAGAGTAAGAAATGAGAAGTCCAGTTTGCTGGATTTATCGCCTGGGATAAAGGCAAAAGAAAATCTCCTTCTCTTTTGGAAAAAACTGGGAAAAGCGGTTGGAGACGAATTGGTAAAAAGAGAATTTGGGCAAAAAGAAAAGAGACGGTGAATGAAATTGCCTCATTTTTGGCTTTCCTTTTATTTTTGTCAAGGAGAAGAGTTAAAACTGGAATTATAAACGGAAGAAAAAGAAAAAGGCGGCTTGTACCTTTAATCCAGAGACCGGCGGCCTGAACGGCTCCCAGTAAAACAGTAGACAGGAGAGAGAAGACGGTATCTTGAGAGATTCTTAAAGACAAATAAAGAACCCAAATAAAAATGGTGGAAACTGGACTGTCAAGGAGAGCCAGGCGGTCGAAAAATAAAGTCAAGGGGCTTAAAATATATAAAAGACCAGCAATAATCTGGACTCGCTGAGAAAATTTAAGGAGCTGGCAGATTTTTAAAACTCCCAGAAGAGTTAAGGTCCCAAAAATAATTGAGATTAATCTTCCAGCGACTAGCGGATCAATTGGAAATTTTTGGATAGTTCCCAAAACCCAAAGAACAAACGGTGGTTTGCCGTCAAAAAGTGAATAAAAAGCCTGACCTGGAACATTGGTCATGATTTGACCCCAATGAAGGTAAATTGATTCGTCGTTAAAGATTGGTAAAGAAGAAAGAGCAAAAAGTCTGGTTAAAAAATAAACTAAAAAAAGGAGTAGGAATTTCACTTTTCTTTTTCAAGACAAGTAACGGCGGCGATTGAGTCGGCTGGGTCGGAAAATCTCATCAAAATTACCCCTTGGGTGGCCCGGCCAAGCTTAGGAATATTTTTCAAAGGAAGTTTTATCACCTGGGCAAATTTTGAAGTTAAAATTACCTGGTCGACTTGCTCATTGACCATTTTGGCGCAAGAAACCTTACCGGTTTTTTGAGTAATTTCCGCTACCTTAACTCCCATGCCTCCTCGCTTTTGTAAAGGAAATTCTGACAAATCAGTTCTTTTTCCTATCCCCTTCTCCATTATCACCAAAATGTTTCGAAAAACCTTTTTCCGACCATCTTTAGGTTTTTCTATCCTTTCTGGAAAAATTTCCATCCCGACGACATAGTCTTCTTTCTTAAGTTGAATTCCCCTAACTCCCATAGTGTCTCGGGCAGTCGGTCTTATATCTTTTTCGGAAAATTTAATTGATTTACCCTGGTAAGAAACAAGTAAAACTAGGTCTGATCCTTGAGTGACATGGGTCCAACAAAGAGCATCTCCCTGAAGAAGCTTAATGGCGATGAGGCCAGAGGAGCGGATATTTTCATAGTCCTGAAGACGAGTTTTTTTAACGGTCCCCTTTTTGGTGACCAAAAGAAGAAATTTTTGTTTATTGCGCAGCAACAAACTTTGTTTATCTTTTTCTAGGGCAGAGGTTGTCAAAATTGACTGAATCTGTTCTCCTGATTCAATATTTATCAGGTTTATAATTGCCTGACCTTTGCTCTGGCGGCTTCCTTCAGGTAAGTCCCAAACCCGAAGCCGGAAGACCCGACCCTTATCGGTGAAGAATAAAATGTTGTCATGGGTTGAGGCGGTCAAAATCTGGGCAATTTGGTCTTCTTCTTTGGTAGTCATACCAATAACTCCTTTTCCACCTCGGCGCTGAACCCGAAAAATCCCCCTGGGTACTCGTTTTATATAACCTGAAGCAGTAATGGTAACAATCATCTCTTCTTTAGGAATTAAATCTTCCTCGGAAAACTCGCCTAGTTTTTGGGCATACACTCGAGTTTTTCTTTGGTCAGCATATTTTTCTTTAAGATAAAGGAGTTCTTTTTTTATAACATTTAAAATTTTTTCTGGGTGGGCGAGTAAATCTTCAAGATATTCGATTGTCTCCTTTATCATCTTGTATTCCTCTTCAATTTTTTGTCTTTCCAAGTGGGCCAAGCGGCGAAGTTGCATATCCAAAATTGCGATTGCCTGGATTTCTGATAACTTAAATTTTTCCATTAAGTTCTTTTTGGCCTCATCGGCATCCTCGGACCTTTTGATGGTTGAAATGACCGCATCCAAATTATCAAGGGCAATTTTTAAGCCTTCTAAAATATGAGCCCGGGCTTTAGCCTCTTTTAGTTCAAAAATACTTCTTTTGGTAACAATTTCCTGACGGTGCCTGATATATAGGGTTAAGATTTGTTTAAGATTTAAGGTTTGGGGTACGCCATCAACCAGGGCGACAAAGTTGGCGGGGAAAACCGTCTGAAGGCTAGTTAATTTGTAAAGATTGTTTAAAACCGCCTTTGGTTTGGCGTCTCTTTTAAGTTCCAAGACGACTCTTATTCCATGTCTGTCTGATTCGTCTCTTAAATCAAATATTCCCTCAAGTCTTTTTTCTTTAGCCATGCTGGCGATTCTTTTGACCAATTCGGCTTTGTTGACTTGATATGGGATTTCAGAAACTATGATCTGGAAACGGCCTGACTTTGCCTCTTCAATTTCTGCCTTTCCTCTGATTAAGATTCTCCCTCTTCCGGTGGCGTAAACTTCGGTGATTTGCTCCTGGTCAAAGATTTCTCCACCAGTTGGGAAATCAGGACCTTTAAGGTATTTAAGCAAATCTTGGATTGAGACGTCACTTTCAAAAACCGAAGTCTCTTGGGGTTCCCTATCAAGTTTAATTTTTTGAAAACCCTCTTCTCCCAAAGGTGTACCCGCTCCTTTAGAAGCCCTACCCTTTTCAATCATAAAAGTTAGGGCGTCAACAACCTCAGAGAGATTATGAGGAGGAATTTTTGTGGCCATCCCAACCGCAATTCCATCCGAACCCATAAGGAGCAGATTTGGTAATTTTGCCGGAAGAAAAACTGGTTCAGTTAAGGTAGCGTCAAAATTTGCCAGTTGGGGAACGGTTTCTTTTTCCAAATCAGAAAGCATCTCTTGGGAGATTTGGGCCAGTCTGGTTTCAGTATAACGCATGGCTGCCGGAGGATCACCATCAACTGAACCAAAATTTCCCTGCCCTTCAACTAAGGGATAGCGCATGGAAAAATTCTGGGCTAAGCGTACTAAGGCCTCGTAAACTGACATGTCGCCATGAGGATGATATTTTCCTAAAACCTCACCTACCACCTTGGCTGACTTGGAAAAATGGGCTTGGTGGGTAAGATTTATCTGATGCATGGCAAAAAGAATTCGGCGATGGACTGGTTTTAAGCCATCTCGGACATCGGGCAGGGCTCGGGCAACAATGACCGACATGGCATAGTCCAGATAGGACTTCTGCATCTCCTCGGTTATTCCAACTGGTTGAATCTTGCCAATATCCATAATGAAGTTTTAGGAGACGCCAAAAATTTTCCGGTAACTTTCAACTCCTTCTTTTATCATTTCCCAGGCTTTTTCTCTGCCGCTCCAACCCAAAACTTTGATTTTTTTCTCGGGTTGAAGTTCAGAGTAATTTTCCCAGAAATTTGAGATTTCTTTTTTGGAATGAGGCGGTAAATCCGACAAATCTTTAACTTGTTCAAAACGAGGATCATTGACAGGCACGGCTACAATTTTATTGTCCTCTTCACCTGTGTCTAAAAGCCTGATAGCGCCAATTGGTCGACAAGGAATAACGCAGCCTGGGAAAGTTGGAAAAGTTGATAAAACCATAACATCAAGAGGGTCTTTGTCTTTTTCGCTCCAGGTTTGGGGAATAATTCCGTATTCAGTTGGATAAAAAACTGCCTCGTATAGAACTCTGTCAAGCCTGAAGGTTCCCCATCGAGAATCATATTCATATTTATTGGTCCCCCCTTTGGGAATCTCGATCAGGCAGTTTATTTCTTGAGGAATTTTTTCACCAGAAGATACTTGTTGCCAAAGATTTTGTTTTGCTAATTTTTTTGTTTCCATCATATAATCATTATATATCAAGTGTGGCAGTTTTTGCATGGGTTTGGATAAATCTCTTTCTGGGAGGGACCTCCTCACCCATGAGCATAGTGAAAGTTTGGTCAGCCAAAGCCGCGTCCTCAATGTTAACCTGTTTTAGGGTCCGATTTTGCGGGTTCATGGTTGTTTCCCAAAGTTGTTCAGGGTTCATTTCTCCTAATCCTTTAAATCGTTGAACAATTGGTTTGCCGTTTCCGTGCTCCTCAAGAATTTTCTCTTTTTCCTCGTCAGAGTAGGCATAAAAGATTTCTTTGCCAACTTGGACTTTATAAAGTGGTGGAAGGGCAACATAAAGGTATCCCCGCTCAATTACCTCTCTCATGTGACGATAAAAAAAGGTTAAAAGTAAAGTTTTGATATGCTCGCCGTCAACATCAGCGTCGGTCATGGAAATTATTCGGTGATAGCGAAGTTTGTCTGGACTGAAGGTCTCCCCTATTCCCGCCCCTAAAGCAATAATTAAGTCTTTGAGTTCTTCAAACTCAATAATTTTGTCAAGTTGGGCCCGTTCAGTATTTAAAATTTTTCCTCCCAGAGGCAGAATTGCCTGGAATTTTCTATCTCTTCCCTGTTTGGCTGAGCCGCCGGCTGAATCTCCCTCAACAATATAAAGTTCAGAAAGCGAAGGGTCTTTCTCCTGGCAATCTGCCAGTTTCCCAGGGAGAGTCATTCCTTCCAAAGCGCCTTTGCGCAAAACTGCGTCTCTGGCCGCCCTAGCAGCCAGTCTGGCTTTGGCAGCCAATAAAATTTTTTCAATAATTCGTCTGGCATCTTGAGGATTTTCCTCAAAATAGGTATCAAGTCCATCTTTAACCGCTGCCGCTACCAGTCCCTGAATTTCTGGATTATTCAGTTTGGCCTTAGTTTGTGATTCAAAAAGAATCTTGTCTTGGGACATTTTGACAAAGACAACTGCCGTTAAACCCTCGCGCGTATCTTCTCCGGTTAGGGTATCGTTATTTCCTTTGATGGCGCCGATTTTTTGGCCGTAGTCGTTGATAGCCCGCGTTAGGGCGGTCCGAAAACCGGTAACGTGAGTTCCTCCATCAACGGTTGAGATAACATTAACAAAAGAATGAATGTTTTCCGAGAAGCCATCATTATACTGAATTGCCACCTCAACCGCGCTTAAATCTTGTGTTTTGGTGATATAAATAGGTTGAGTTAAAACTTTTTTGTTTCTGTTTAAATGAGAAGTTAGGGAGCGAATTCCTCCCTCAAAATAAAAAGTTTTTTCTTCGTTGGTTCGCTCGTCTTTAAGATGAAATTTGATTCCTCCAATTAAGTATGCCCGTTCCCGCAGAGTTTGTTCAACGATTTTGTAGTCAAAAGAGAGGTTTCCAAAAACTTTTTTATCTGGGAAAAAGATAGTGTGGGTTCCGGTCTCATCCGAAGTACCAATTTGTTTGATCTCAGAAATCGGCTCGCCCCTTTTGTATTCCTGACAAAAGACCTTCCCATCTCGTCTTACCTCAACCCTTAGATATTCTGAGAGGGCATTGACAACCGAGACTCCAACTCCATGAAGACCACCAGAAATTTTATAAGCCCGGCTGTCAAATTTGGCGCCAGCGTGGAGTTTGGTCATGACAATCTCCAGAGCCGATTTTTTATATTGGGGCATAACCTCAACTGGAATTCCCCGACCGTTATCTAAAACCGAAGCCTTGCCATCGCCGCAAAGGGTGACCCAAACATTTTTAGCAAAGCCTACCAGAGCCTCATCTACGGAATTGTCAACTACCTCGGTTAGAAGTCGATGGAAACCTAAAGTATCGGTTGAGCCAATATACATTCCTGGTCGTTTCTTGACCGGCTCAAGACCCTCTAAAACTTGAATTTGTTTAGCCGTATAATCCGAGGCTTGTTTTGAAGTTTTTTTACCCTTCGCCATACTCTTAAATTATACCTTTTTATTACCTCTTTTGCAAGCCGATTTGAGGATACGAAAAGAGAAGATTCTCTAGGGCTAAACGATAGTTGACGTTAGCCTTAAGAAGTTTTAGGGTTTTTTGAATTTGGCGAATAATTTTGGAAATTTCTGGACTTGGATTTTTAAGAAGAATTTCTCGCCACAAGAAAAGTTGGATTTGGCAAAATTTTTCTGCTTCGTCTCTGGTTCTTATATTTTCCACAAATTTAATCTTTTCGCCGGGTAAGGATTTTAAAATTTTTTCAAGGAGAGACTGGTAGTCTTTTTTTTCTTCCTCCGAAAGGCTTATTTCTGACTGGGGAGGAAGGTTTACTGTCTGGCATCTTGAGGAAATTGTTGGCAAGAGAGTTTCAAGATTAGGACTGGCCAAAATTATCATTGTTTCGCCTGGCGGTTCTTCTAAGATTTTGCCCAAAGAGGCTTGAGCCTCAGGGGTTAAATTTTGAGCCTCAAAAATAATGACAACCTTTGGGGGAAGACTATATGGTTTTAGAGAAAGCCAATGTTTTAAATTTCTTATTTGGTCTATTCCAGTACTTTCTTGCGACTCAAGGATTGTAGTATCAGGATCTTTTTCAATTTTTTGAGATTTTTCCTTTTGATAAATTTCTTCAATTTTCTTTTGCCGACTTTTAAGGTTTCCGCCAACGATTAAAAAGTTTGCCATTGTTGACATTCTAGCAGAATTTACCTTAAAATGTTAATAATGCCCGATATTCCTGTCCAGCCTCAAGAGGCTCCATCTAAAACCATTGCTGATATTTTGGTAGCTTCGGGAAAACTTTCTCCTGAGAAAGCGGAAAAAGTTAAACTTGAGTTCTTAAATACTGGTAAACCGATTGAACAGCTAATCACCGAAGGCAAACTTGTCTCGGAAAGCGATTTAACGCAGGCTCGAGCCCAGTTTTATAACATTCCATATGTTTCTCTTTCGGAGACTCCTTCTTCTCCCGAGGCTTTAAATTTGGTTCCAAGGTCAGTCGCTGAAACAAATAATCTTTTACCATTTTCCTTTGACAAAAAGAAAAATGAACTTTCTTTGGCCATGGCCGACCCTCTTAATTTGGAGACGGTTGAGTTTGTCGAGAAAAAAACAGGAGCCAAGATTAAGCCTTTTATGACTACTCCCTCGGAAGTCAAAAATGCCATTGTTGAACGCTACGGAGCAGGACTGGCCACCGATGTGACCGCTGCTTTAAAAGAAGTCGCTCCAGAAATCGGAGTCAAGACCGTCGATATTAAAAAATTGGGCGAAATTATAAGAGAAGCCCCAATTGCCAAAATTGTCTCGACCCTTTTGGAATTTGCTGTTCGCTCAAGAGCCTCAGACATTCACCTTGAACCTCAAGAGGACAAAACTCGAATTAGATACCGAATTGACGGAATTTTGCACGAGAAATTGATTCTGCCAAAAAATGTTCATGAAGCGCTTGTCTCCCGGATTAAAATCCTTTCGGGAATGAAAATTGATGAAAAGAGAATTCCCCAGGATGGACGATTTAATTTCCGCTCCGATGGTGATGAAGTTGATCTTCGGGTTTCCTCTCTGCCCACGGTTTATGGAGAAAAAATTGTTATGCGGCTTTTAAAAAAGAGCGGAGGAATACCTACCTTGCCAGATTTGGGACTTCGGGGTAAGGCTTTGGCAAATTTGGAAGATGCCATCCTTAGGCCTCACGGAATAATTATTGTCTGTGGACCAACTGGTTCAGGAAAGACAACCACCCTATATTCAGTTTTATCAAAAATAAATACCACCAGGGTAAATATTATTACCCTAGAAGACCCGGTTGAATATCAAATACCTGGAGTCAATCAAGTTCAGGTTAATCCTCAAGCCGGTTTGACTTTTGCCTCAGGTCTTCGTTCTTTTTTGCGCCAGGACCCAAATATTATCTTGGTTGGGGAAATTCGCGATACCGAAACTGCCGATTTGGCAATTCAAGCCTCCTTAACCGGCCA
>Ga0210057_1003490_pt1 | contig 21644 bp, 30 predicted proteins | sample CryGeyCG2114_010_2_FD_183968 | JGI IMG/M metagenome (GOLD analysis project Ga0210057, IMG submission 183968) | Groundwater microbial communities from aquifer - Crystal Geyser CG10_big_fil_rev_8/21/14_0.10 (SPAdes) (version 2) | ecosystem: Environmental > Aquatic > Deep subsurface > Groundwater ...
TAATGAAGCAGCCATAAAAAATTACGTGGAAAACCAAGGTTTGAAATATCAGCAAGTCTATTCTAATCAACTCAAGCTGTTCGAAGGGTTTTAATACCTCGTCAGCTTGCTGCGAGGTAGTTTATTTTGACATATTTCCAAAAATTGATTAAAATGGAGATATAAATAATTATATTGTCAAAATTATGAAAAATTTTAAATCAGGCAATTATAAACAGCAATATCAATACAAAAGTTTTAGCCCATCCTTAGTTAATAGAGATTTTGATTGGCAGGATAAAAAAATAAATGTATTACTTGAACAGGCTATGCGTTTTTTAGGCGAACTAAACGCTTATTCTCATCTTGTGCCGGATGTTGATTTTTTTATTCAAATGAATGTAGTTAGGGAGGCTACAAAATCCAGCATGATAGAGGGGACAAAAACACAAATTGATGAAGCCTTATTGCCCAAAGAAGAAATAAATCCCGAGAAAAGAGATGATTGGGAGGAGGTTCAAAATTATATAAAAGCCATGAATTTTACCATTAACGAATTAAGTAAAATACCTTTAAGCATCCGTTTAATAAAAGAAGCGCATAAATTATTACTATCTGGTGTTCGCGGCAAGTATAAATTGCCCGGGGAAATAAGAAAAAGCCAAAATTGGATTGGCGGATCTTCTTTATCCGATGCCTTTTTTATTCCCCCGACTTATCAAGATGTTTCTGATTTATTAACTGACCTTGAAAAATTTTGGCACAATAAAAATTTAGATATACCGACTTTAATAAAAATTGCCATAAGTCATTATCAATTTGAAACAATCCATCCATTTTTGGACGGCAATGGCAGAATTGGCCGTATGTTAATCACCCTGCAATTAGTGGAAGCAGGTATTTTGACTAAACCGACTTTGTATCTCTCAGCTTTTTTTGAAAAAAATAGAAGCTCTTATTATGATTCTTTAACAATGGTTAGACAAAATAGCGATCTTGAACAATGGGTTAAATTTTTTCTTAATGGAGTTATTGAAACAGCCAATGATGGAATAAAAACATTTAAAGATATTGTGAATTTAAGACAGCGATATGAATCTAAAATCATAACTATGGGAATAAGAGCAAAAAACGCTCAAAAATTGTTTGTTTTTATGTTTTCCCGACCAATAGTGAGTAATAAAATAGTTGAAAAGAATTTGAACATTAGTTTTAACAGCGCTAATAGACTGATTAAGTCATTGATAGATTTAGGAATATTAAACGAAATTACCGGCTATTCAAGAAATCGTCTTTTTGTGCTGAAAGAATACCTTGATTTGTTTAAGAAATAATTTTAAACAAAACCAGCTTTATGTTAATATAAGCGAGATTGAGGACAAAGAGTTTAAGATTGGCGAAGAGGATAAAAAAATGAATAAGGAATTTTATGAGCGATAAAACAACAATAAGAAAAATAAAAAATAGATTTATAATTGTTGAAAATGAAATATCTGAGCTTGTTGAAGATAAATATATTTTTGAAAAATATAAAGAGTATATAGAAAAAAATAAAAATGTAGATAAAAAAAGCAAGTTTTTATTTTGGATTGAAAAAAATTATCAAATTTTATCAGTAATAAATGTTTGCAAGCAGGTTGATGAAAGAAGTGATGTTCAAAGTTTGATAAATTTACTAAAAGATATCAAGAAATTAAAAAAAAAGTTTTTCACTGAATTGGTTTGTTCAAAAATATCCGCAATTGATGCGTGGTAATGGCGAAAATGATTTTAGGCAATTTTCAATTAAAGATAACAAAAAAATAAGTGTTAAAAAAATAAATAAAGATATCAAAGAAATTAAACAAGCAATATGCGGATTAAGATTTGGCAAGAAAAGACAATCTATTGAAAGTTTGAGAAAATTTAGAAATAAAAGAGGCGCGCATTTTGCAAGCGACAATAAAAAAGCAATCGTTCCAGTGAAAAAATTATTTGATGCGATTGATTTATTGGAAAGAATAACAATTAAATATAATTTATTACTCAATCAAGCAGAAATGAATACTTTATTATCATCAAATATTGATGATAATATTGAACTTAATAAAAATTTTAAAGATTAAAAATATGGCAGATAATAAAACCAAACAAATCGTTAAAAAGCATTACTCTAAAATCGCCGCAGGGGGTGGTTGTTGCAGTTGTAGTTGTGGAAATCAATCTGAAAACGAGCAAATCGCCAAAAGCATCGGCTATTCGGACGAAGAGATAAAATCGGCCGGAGTGGCTAATTTGGGTTTAGGTTGTGGCAATCCGACAGGCATGGGCGAGATTAAAGAGGGCGAGACAGTTTTAGATTTGGGTTCAGGCGCTGGTTTTGATTGTTTTTTGGCCGCGGCGAAAGTCGGTAAAAAGGGAAAAGTCATCGGCGTGGATATGACTGAAGAAATGATTGCCAGAGCCAGAGAAAACGCCAAAAAGCAGGGTTATGACAATGTGGAGTTTAAACTGGGAGATATAGAAAACCTGCCGATTGATGATAATTCCATAGACGTGGTTATTTCCAATTGCGTGGTTAACTTGGCCCCAGATAAATCAAAAGTATTCAAAGAAGTTTATCGGGTTTTGAAAAAAGGCGGTCGAATGTATATTTCGGATATTGTCTTGCTTGATAATCTGACTAAAGAGCAAAAAGAAAACGAGGAGCTTCTCGCCGGTTGCGTTGGCGGCGCTCTACTAAAAGATGATTATTTAAAAATAATCAAAGACGCCGGTTTTAATGTGAGAATTTTATCCGAAGACAAAGATATCAGTAAAAGGCAGTATCAGGGCATACCGCTTGAGAGCTTGAAAGTTGAAGCGAAGAAATAATATGTTTAAAAAATATTTTCAGTATCTACAAGATAATCCTAAAGGCTATTGGTTCAAGCGCCGGCTCTATGGTTGGGGCTGGGTGCCGGTAAAATGGCAGGGATGGCTTGTTGTAGTTATCGGCATAGCCATTCTTATTGCCGGTATTTATGTCGGGGATACCGATGACGCGCCGGGCGCGGCGCTTTTGGGTTTCCTACTGATGATCGCGCTCATATTCACTTTCGGCTATTGGAAAGGCGAAAAACCTCGTTGGCAGTGGGGGCTGCCCAAAGAAAATAATAACAATGATTCCAAAATTTGATTTAGATAAAATTAAATACGCCACAGACCAGCCGACTTTCGAGAAAGCGGTGGCCTTATACGAGGCCGGCAAAGTAACGCAGTTTAAAAAAGGGATTGGCTCTTATTCGGCTGTGGTGCTTGGCACTCAACCTTATCGGGTTTCAATTGAGGCGAGACGTTTTGGTTTGGCTAATTGCGAATGCTATCTTGGCCAGCGAGATACGCTTTGCAAACATATGGTGGCTGTATCTATTTATGCGGTTATGGGCGGCAAGAAGCTAAGCAAACAGGATAAAGAGTTGATTTCAATTCCAGTTTGCAGTGGCAAGCTGGGAGAATTAAGCAAAACAGAATTAGCTGACACTAAAAAAGCCATTACTTCAGCGATGAAATATATCAAAGCGTATAACGGGCCTTCTCGGATTTGGTTTGCTTATCAGAATTCTTTGGATGAAGGTTGCGCTCGGCTATCTAAATTAGTGTCAGACTTGCCGGTCAGCAAGCAGACAGCTAAATTATTAGTTGATACGCTTTTGCGGTTGGATAAAAAATTATGCACGGGCGGAGTTGATGACTCTAATGGCACGGTTGGCGGATTTATGGAAGAAGTTGTTTTAATGCTTCAGGAATATGTAAAATTTGATTCTAAATGCATTAAAGCATTCAAAAAACTCTGTGGCCAAGAGACTTGCTTTGGCTGGGAAGAGCCGCTGGTTAAAATATTTGATGAGTAATAAAATAAAAATAATATGAACCACGAAAACCATAATCATAACGGCCATTCTAATCATTACCAAACGGATTCCTCCAATCATAAAAACCATTCGGGATATGACGGACGTAATAAGCACGCTGGTCACTCCACTGAGATGTTTAAAAAGAGATTTTATATTTCTCTTGTTTTGACCGTGCCTGTCCTTATTCTCTCACCACTTATTCAGCAATTTTTAAAATATTCTTTTACTTTCCCGGGCAATAAATATTTATTGTTTTTAATATCAACATTCGTTTTTATTTACGGCGGTTGGCCGTTTTTGGCCGGAGCCGGTCGAGAGATCAAGAATAAGGCGATTGGTATGATGACTTTAATCAGCCTGGCTATTATCGTGGCATATTTTTATAGCTCGGCCGTGGTGTTCGGTCTGGCCGGCAAGGTGTTTTTCTGGGAATTGGTCACATTGATAGATATCATGCTACTCGGTCACTGGATTGAAATGAAGTCGGTTATGGGCGCGTCAATGGCTCTCCAAAAACTTTCCGCTCTTATACCAGACAACGCTCACTTACTTAAGGGTAACGAAACGCATGACGTGGCCACCAGCCAGTTAAAAGACGGCGATATTATCTTAGTCAAACCCGGCGAGAAAATCCCGACTGACGGAGTTATTGTGGGTGGAGAAAGTTTTGTCAACGAGTCAATGCTGACGGGCGAAGCCAAGCCGGTGTCTAAAACCAAAGGCGCTAAAATGATCGGCGGTTCGGTTAACGAAGACGGATCGCTGAAAATACAAGTCAAAGGCGTGGGAGAAAGCTCTTATCTTTCCAAAGTTATTAATCTGGTCAGACAGGCCCAAGCGTCAAAATCCAAAACGCAGGCTTTGGCCGACAAAGCCGCCTTCTGGCTGACGATTGTCGCTATTTCAGTCGGGGTTATTACTTTTATCGCTTGGCTTTTAGCGGGTAAAGAAATAGCTTTTGCCATAGAAAGAACCGCTACGGTTTTGGTTATCGCTTGCCCGCACGCTTTGGGCTTGGCCATTCCTTTGGTTGCGGCCATTTCCACCACGCTTTCGGCCCAAAACGGGCTTTTAATCAGAAACCGCACCGCTTTTGAAAACGCCAGAAAAATCTCCACTATTGTTTTTGACAAGACCGGCACTTTAACCAAAGGAACATTCGGAGTTAAAAGAGTTTATTCTTTAAACGATCAGTATTTGGAAGATGAGGTTTTAAGGTTGTTTGCCGGCTTGGATAAAAATTCAGAGCACCTAATTGCTAAAGCCATTGTAAAAGAAGCTAAAGACAGAAATATTAACTTGTCTGCAGTTGATAAATTCAGAGCCATTAAAGGTAAAGGCACGGAAGGCGTAATTGAAAATAAAAAAATATCAATCGCCAGCCCGGGCTATGTTCAAGAGTTTGGTCTGAAAGTTCCCGACGATCTCAAAGACACAGAGGGCACGATTGTCTTCTTGGTAGTTTCAGAACCAGGCAAAAATGTTTTAGTCGGCGCGATTAATCTAACCGACACAATCAGAGAAGAATCGTTTGAGACTATTAAAATTCTTAAAAAAGAAGGTATTAAAACTTGGATGCTTACAGGAGACAATGAAAATTCGGCCAAGAGCGTATCCGACTCCCTGAAACTTGACGGATATTTCGCCGGAGTTTTGCCTGATCAAAAACAGGAAAAAATAAAAGAACTTCAGAATAAAGGTGAGTTTGTGGCCATGGTCGGAGACGGTATAAACGACGCCCCAGCTCTGGCTCAAGCTGATGTTGGGATTGCCATTGGTTCTGGCACGGACGTGGCCGCAGAGACAGCTGATATAATTTTGGTAAACAGCAACCCCAAAGACATTTCCTCGCTGATATTATTCGGCAAAGCCACTTACAAAAAAATGGTTCAGAATCTGGCATGGGCGACTGGCTACAACATATTTGCCATTCCTTTGGCCGCTGGTGTTCTGGTAACTTACGGGATTCTACTTTCGCCGGCCATGGGCGCAATTTTGATGTCTTTGAGCACGGTCGTGGTGGCTGTTAACGCTAAATTATTAAAGGTCAATAAATAAACTAATTAACTTAATCAAATATATGAATTTTATAAACTATTTAATTCCCGTTGCTCAAGCTCATACAAATGATGATGTTTCTGGTTATCATATGATGTTTGATTATGGGTTTCTGGGCATGAGCGGAGGCTTTGTGGGTGTAATATTTATGATTTTGCTTTGGATTTTAATTATGGCCGGTAGTATTTATTTGGTTAAATATTTATCTCAAAGCCGACAACAAGATAAAACTCCATTGGATATTCTCAAAGAGAGATACGCTAAAGGCGAGATTAACAAAGAAGAATTTGAAAAAAGAAAAAAGGATTTAGTCTAATAAACATTATGCTACCAAAGAAAGCAGTTGATGAATTCAAACAATTAATGAAGTCATAAAACGAGTATTTTCCGGTTTAAATAAAATTAAGAATTAAAATAAATTTTCTAATATATTAATATCAACTCACGGATTTATAACCAAAGTAATCAACAAATATTTTAATCCGCAAATATCCGAACAGGATTTTTTTGATTTTAATTTAACTAACGCAGAGATAAAAATATATAAATTAGATGATTAAATTAAATGAATCAAAAAAATATTAAAAAAATAACTGATTATATTTTTTTAAAGTCCAATCCACAAAAAGCGGATTTGGCATTGGTTTTTGGCGCTCGCCACCCAGAGGCAATAAAGAGAGTTTATGAATTATATCAAGCTGGTTTAATGTCTAAAATTTTAGTCAGCGGTGGGCAAAACCGTGTTACTGGTAAAAATGAGGCTTTGGAAATGAGTAAAAAATTAATTGAGTTAGGTGTTTATCCTGGTGATATAGTTTTAGAAACTCAATCAACCAATTCCTTAGAAAATGTTTTATTTTCAAAAAGAGTTATTGAAGAAAAGTTTGGTTTTAAAAATATAAAAAAAGTTATCGCTATAGTTAAACACTATCATTCCCGGCGTGCTTTAATGACGTTAAAGAAATATTTTCCTGAAAATATTGAACTTATACCTGTAACTTATGAAATTTATGGATTTACCAAAGATGATTGGTTTAAAAACGAAACTGGAAAAAAGAAAGTGCTGGGTGAATGGAACAAAATTATAGAATATTTAACAAAAGGAGATACTGAAGAATTATAAAAAATTTAATTTTAGTATAAAAACATTTCTATTTGTTGATTTAATAAAGTAAGTTCTAACAATCCTTACCATGTGACCCATTCAAAAAACACTCACCCCCGTGAGTGTTTTTTATGATTTATTATGATATTATTACAGTATGTATAGTAAACAAAACGTAGGCAATGCTGGCGAATATTATTTTGCCTCCATACTCTCAGCACACGATTTTATCTCAACCATTACACTAGGCAGGGCTGAAAAGTATGATATCTTGGCAGTTAGCAATAAGGGCAAAACATTTAAATTTTCTGTTAAAACCAGATTTTTTAATGCCGACAGATTTCCTTTGTCAAAAAAAGACGAAACTGGGGGAGCGGATGATTTTTTTTATATTTTTGTCAGATTGAATGAATTTAAGACCGAACCAAACTATTGGATAATACCGAGTCTAAGAGTTAATCAAGTAATAAAGGAATCTCACCAATTTTGGATTAATCAACCCGGGGTAAGAGTAAAAAACAGAAAGGATTCTGATATGAGAAATTTTTGGTTAGTAATCAATAGAACTAGTATGCACTTATTCCCAAAGAATTGGGAAAAAGAGTTAGAGAAGTATTATAAAAATATTAAACAATTAAAATAATAGGTTTATGATTTTTTTAAAAAAGAATTATATTAAAAATTTAATTCTGGTATACAAACATTTTTATTTGATTTAACAAAATAAGTTCTAACAACCTCTACCACGTGACCCACCGAAAATAACCCATGAAACGGGGGTGTTTTTGTTGACAACTTTTTAATAATTTGCTAAAATAAAGTTGTATACTAAGTCGTAAACTATGGATATCAAAAAATTAATTTTACATAAAATAAAAGCCGGCGAGTTAAAAGTGTCAGATATAGTTAAAATTACTGGTTTTTCGAGAGCTTATGTGCAGCGTTTCTTTAAAGAATTAACAGAAGATGGCAGTATAATTTTAATAGGGAAAGCTAATCAAGCAAAATATGTAGTAGCTGAAGCAGCAAAAATTAAAAAAAGTCGTGGTAAAATAACAACTTTTCACCGGCAGTTAATTAATAAAGGGCTAAGCGAAGATACGGTTTTATCAGAAATCAAAGAACAAACCGGAATATTTTATAATTTATCGAAAAATATATCTTCGATTCTGGATTATGCTTTTACTGAAATGCTTAATAATGCCATTGAACATTCGCAGTCAAATAAAATTTTAATTAATTTTTCCAGGCAATCCGGTCTTATTAAATTTGAAGTAAGGGATTTTGGAATCGGTATTTTTAAAAATATTATGATCAAGCGCCGCCTCCGAAATAAAATGGAAGCAATCCAGGATTTGCTTAAAGGTAAGCAAACTACTATGCCAAAACGACATACTGGTGAAGGTATTTTTTTTACTTCTAAATCAGCTGATACTTTAACTATTAGCAGCGATAATAAAAAAATAATTTATAATAATCAATTAGATGATATTTTTTTAACGGATATTAAAAAAATTATTGGTACAATGGTAATGTTTGCTATTAGAGAAAATAGCAGAAAAAAACTACAAACAATTTTTAGTCGCTATGCCAGTCAGGCATATGAATTTGCCAAAACAAAAGTCAGTGTTAAGTTATACAAAATGGACAATGTTTATATTTCCCGATCGCAAGCCAGAAGAATATTAGTTGGACTGGAAAAATTTAAAGAAATAATTTTTAATTTTAAAGGTGTAGAGACAATCGGCCAAGCTTTTGCTGATGAAATTTATCGAGTTTGGCAAAACAATCATCAAAATATACTAATCAAGAATATCAATACCAATGAAAATATTGATTTAATGATCAAACGCGCCAAAGGCAAATAAATACCAAGCATTATTTTAAACGAAACACTCAGTTCCCCCCAGAGTGTTTTATATTTAAAAATTTGACAAATAATAGTTATGGGTATATACTCATAATAGATAGCAAGTAATAAAGGTCGTGCTGTCAATTAATTAAGTAAAATTAATAAAAATTATGCCAAGTTATGATAAAACTGGTCCCCTGGGACTAGGAGTTAGAACTGGTCGCGGTTTAGGCCCATGTGGTGGCGGCTTGAGACGCAGTCAGGGTTGTTGGGGTGGTTATGGTTTAGGGATGCGCCGATTTGTCTCGTCCAAAAATGAACTTGCTTCTTTGGAAAATGAGGAAAAAGTTTTGGAAAACGAGTTAGCGATTATTCGCGAAGAAAAAAAATCCCTCAAGGACCAAAAAAAATAAGAAGGTCTTGAGACCGGCCTGCTGCTTGAGGCAGTGGGCCGGGGCGACCTTCTTAAAACCAGAATATCATTAATTCAATAAATTTACAATTATGCCAAGACCAAGACTTCGTCGGCGAATTCGTTTTCACCCTAATGTTACTTATTTTAAACCCCAAGGAATTCCTTTAAGAAATTTAGAAAAAGTTATTTTAACCACAGAGGAGCTGGAGGCAATTAGATTAAAAAATATTAAAGATTTAGATCAAGCCGGCTGTGCCAAAGAAATGAAAACTTCTACCAGCACCTTCCAAAGAATATTAGAAGCAGCTTCCAAAAAAATTACCGACGCTTTAATAAATGGCAAAGCCATAGAAATAACCAAATGAGAACAAAAATTTTATTAATATTATTTTGTTTTTTTCTATTGACACCCTCTCTATTATTTGCTCAAAATAATTCTACTAACAACCAGGAAGAGTATTTTGAGGCACGAGTTGCCGAAATTTTAGATAATCAGCGAATTACCGGCGATGACGGAGTAGTTTTGATTCAGCAAAAAATTAAATTAATCGGGTTAACTGGCGAATGGAAAAATAAAGAAGTAATTTTTGACGGCACTCAATATAGTGTTATTACCAGTCCGGAATATAAAATTGGTGATAAGGTGACAGTCAATTATAGTCCAGATCTGGAAGGAAATGATAATTTTTATATTATTGGCTTTGTCAGACATAGCCAGTTATACTGGTTGGCTTTTTTGTTTGCTATAATTGTAATTGTTGTTGGCAGATTGAAAGGACTGCGAGCGTTAATAGTGCTGTTGCTTACCTTTTTGATTATTTTAAAATTTATTGTCCCAAAAATTTTGGCTGGCGGGAATCCTTTGGCGGTAACTATAATAGGCTCATTAATTATTTTAATATTAGCTATCTACATCACGGAAGGTTTTAGAAAAAATTCAACAATTGCAATTTTTTCAATTCTTATCTCATTGCTTATTACAGGAGCATTATCCGTTTGGTTTACGGCAATAACGAAATTAACGGGCTATGCTAGCGATGAAGCTATGTATTTATCAGGTTTTGCGGGAGGCGATATTAATTTAAAAGGACTTTTGTTGGCTGGTATTATTATCGGCGCTTTGGGCGTTTTGGATGATGTGGTTATATCACAAGTCGCGCTAGTTCAAGAATTAAAAGCATCTAATCCGGATTTATCAAAAAAGCAGCTTTATAGTAAGGCGATGAAAGTTGGTATTTCGCACCTTAGTTCGATGGTTAACACCTTGTTATTGGCTTATGCCGGCGCTGCTTTGCCGCTACTTATTTTATTCAATGTCAAAGAACCTCCTTTTTTGACTTTTAATCAAGTAATAAATAATGAAATAGTGGCCACGGAAATTGTCCGGACTCTTACTGGAAGTATTGGGCTGGTATTGGCTGTTCCTTTATCGACGTTAATGGCAGTTTATTTAATAAAAATTAATAATAGAAGATAAGACTATTTTTTGTTAATGATTTTTTTATTATAAATTTTGCGCTTTGTAATTTTTAAAAACACTTAATCCCCTCGGGTGTTTTTTGTTATATTTAATGATATAATGGAAGCATAAAAAATTAACTTATATTTATGCAAATCAAAAAAACACTACTAATTACGGGTTTGGTTTTAGCTATGGCAGTGCTTAGCGGTTGTACGCTCTCAAGCAATCTTAATCAGAACCCTGACAATCAGCAGCCAACTGAATTTGGTAATCCCGAGCCTCAGGGAATAATTCAAGGTGTTTATGGTTCGGCTAAAGTCCTGACTGGCAATTGCATGCCAGGTCCACAAGAGATGGTTGGAAGTTCGCTTTGTAAGACAGAATACTTGCCCGACCGGAAAATATTTGTTTACGAGTTGACCAAGAATCTAGATCAGACTCAACTTGTTACTACCACGGAGACTGATGCCAGCGGCAATTATCAATTTGAATTACCCGCTGCGACTTATAGTCTTTTTATTGAGGATGAGGATGGTGCGAAATATTGTCGTCAGGGCGATGGTTATGGCAATCTTTGTCCGGTAACAGTCGGTCAAGGACAGATAATAAGATATGATATCATTATTGATTTGGCGACGCATTAAAAAGATTAACGTTATTTGGTAATGAAAAAAATAATATTAATAATATTGATTTTGGTGGCAGTTGCATTTTTATTTTATTTATATTTTCAAGCTAAGTCAGTTTCTGAACAAAACACTAACTCTTTTCTGATCAATAAAAACATTAATAAAAAAACAGACAATCCTTTTATTGAAGAAAATGCCGAAGCAATAAATGAGCCTCTTAGTCAGTCTCTGGAGCGAGTTATTAAAAAACCATTTGGTATTTATATCACCCCAGAAAACTCTCCAGTTTCACCTGAGCGTTTCACTGGCTATCATAATGGAGCAGATTTTGAAATTTTGCCGGGCGAAGAAAATATTGATGTTGAAATCAGGGCTATTTGTGATGGGCAGCTTATTTACAAAAACTATGTCAGTGGTTATGGCGGCGTGGCTATTGAGAGTTGTGAGTTAGACAGCCAGCCGGTAACCGTGCTTTATGGCCATCTTCGATTGAGTAGTATAACAGAGTTAAATTCTCAACTAACAGTTGGTCAAAAAATCGGCGTTTTGGGTACAGGCTTTAGTCAGGAAACGGATTACGAACGTAAGCACTTGCATCTGGCTGTTCATTTGGGGGGTGAAATTAATTTTTTGGGCTATGTGCAAGACTTTGCTGATTTGAATAATTGGGTTGATCCATTAATTTATTTAAAATAAAAAACCCGCCTAAGAATTTAAGCGGGTGAGAAATTACCACCGGTTGACTTTAAGCGCGATGTCGATAATTCGTTCATCTCCTGGATATTTCTCCAACAAGGCTTGGCGGATATCAGCTATGGGTCCACTTTTAAATTTAGTTTTTCGGTGATTGGCAGCATCAATGAAATCACAGACGGAGATTATTGTGGAAATTTCCAGAACCTTCTTAATGGTAGATGGGTGCCAGTTGTCGGGAAACTCTTTCGTGGATAAACCGTAACCTTTTTTATAAAGGGCATGATGCAGACCAGCGCACATAGCGGTGAAAAAATGAATACCCTTCAGGGCTTTGAAACCGGCGATGGCGTGTTCCTTGATCCGAGTATATTCCTCCTCAGATATTTCCCTGCCGTCAAAAAGTTCGGCTGGTAATAGTAGTTTGCCTACATCATGGAACAAGCCACCGAAAAAGGCAGCTTTTTTGTCTGTTTTAAGCTTGGCAGCCACTGCCTCTGCTAATAAGGCCACTCTTTCTGAGTGTTCTTTGACCTGTTCGTGCCTGACAGCTAGAAGTGCTAGGTAAAATTTGGAGACAGGAGAAAGTCCATTTCTGGGATGGTATTGCGCTATTTTTCGTTTGACTAGATTGTTATTGTTTGGTAGCAAGAGCTCCTCCTTTTTAGGTGCGATTAATTTCAGGTAATATTATATCACTTTAATTATTTTGTCAATAGTAAAAACCACCAAGAAAAATTGGTGGTTTTTTGTCTTTACTCGCGTTCAGCCAGGATTTTTTGAAACGCTTTATAAATAGATGAAGCACTTGCTACTTGAATAAAACCGGATGAATCAAGGTAATAATAATTACACTGATTGTTTTCTTGCGAATTTTCCTGACTGCTGCCGCTGGGCAAAGATTGGTTTTGAGGCATAATAATTCCTCCCTAGTTAAATAAAAGTGCAGTAATAATTAGTTATAAAATAACCCTTAAATATATGATACCGTAAGTTTGGTAATTTGTAAAATTTTATCTGATTACCAGAATACCGCTATTGATCAGAAAATAATACATACTAAAAAACAGAGCTAGGATAATAATTATCCTGGTTAGCCAGGTCAGAATGAATTCAACTATTTGTTCCAACATAATTTAAATAAATAAAAAAACCAATTTTAATTTAGTAATTTTTTAGCGGTCATTAAGACAGTAATCGTTGTTTCAAACAAATTTTTGGCAGCCGGAATAATAAAATGATACCACAGTTTTTAAAAAAGTAAAATCCCGTTATTAACGAGGTTTTCCAAAAAGGTTTAATCGCGGATGATTTCATGTTTAGGAAAAAGATCTCTAATTTGTTCGTCGGTCGAATTTTCCAGGTCGAAAAGAGTAATGATGGGTTTTTTAAAATTTTCATGTAAACCACCCAGTGACTCTTCTAGGGTGCCTTGGCGAGAACTGCCACCATGCTCAGGATCTCCTTTGTAGCAAGAAAAACCTTTTTCTGTCCGCTGTACATTTAAAGTGATGGAGGGCTCAAGATTCCAAAGCACCCATTCTTTTAGCTTGAACTACCTGGTCAGCAGGACCAATAAAATTTTACTATTTAGAAGCTTTGGTATTGTAGAATTCATTTCATACCCTTTCGTAATTAAAGAACTGATAAATTGGTGACCTAAGGTTATAAAAGGTTGGTTTTTTGTCAAGTAAGATTTAAGATTTTTCAAGTATTTAAAATTTGAAAAATATGATAAAATATTACTATGTTAAATATTTGGCTATATTCAATTGTTAGCGTCATAATTGTCAGTCTGGTTTCTTTGGTTGGCGCAATTACTCTGGCGATCAAGATTGAGCGACTAAAAAAATTTTTAATTTTGTTTGTCGGTTTTTCCGCTGGCGCACTTTTGGGAGGTGCTTTTTTTCATTTACTACCAGAATTGGTCAGTGAGTTTGGTTATAATCTAAAAACTGGCTCTTTGCTGGTGGCTGGTATTATGGCTTTTTTTGTTTTGGAAAAATATGTCCATTGGCAGCATTGCCATGATATTGACTGTGAACAACATCCTAAGCATCTGGCTATCATGAATCTAGTTGGCGATGGGGTACATAATTTTTTGGACGGTGTAATTATAGCCACTAGCTATTTAATTTCTCTGCCTCTGGGCTTGGCAGCGACTTTGGCAATTATCTTTCATGAAATTCCTCAGGAGATTGGTGATTTTGGTATCCTCTTGCACAGCGGCTTCAGTAAAGCCAAAGCTATTCTTTATAACTTATTATCAGCTTCCATTGCTATTCTGGGAGTGGTAATTGGTTTGGTTTTAGGTGAAAGTGTTTCTTCCTTCACTTTTTATATGTTGCCTCTGGCGGTGTCTGGATTTTTTTATATTGCTTTGTCAGATTTGTTGCCCGAGCTTCATAAAGAGAATAAACTGTCAAAATCTCTGTTGCAGTTTTTAGTAATAATTTTTGGAATTTTTTTGATGTATCTTTTAACGTTTTTGGAATAAGAAAAGACAGTTATTTAATAACTGTCTTTTGTGATTGGCGCATTTTAACTTTTTATTTTCAGGTTTCCAGCCGGTGAAAGCTGATGATTATGGTTAGCGAATTTTTCAGTAATGTGATAGGCGCCTTCTTCTCCCACGTTGATAAATTCTTGGAGTTTGAGTTCGTTGAGCCAAACAGCGACGTAGAAATTTAATATACTTGGCTCAGTCATTACCTTTCTTAAATCATCTTCGGTGAAGGGCGTCCATCTGCCTTGCTGTTGGCAGAAGCTAATAATGGCTGCTGAGGTAATGTCCAAATCTGTCGGCACAAGAGTTTCAGGATCAATGTTAACGGCAATATCAGACGGCGGGATGGTAATTTCAGAAGTTTTAGCAGTGCGCATGTTTTTACCTTTCTTTGGTGGTTTTTAGCAGGTTAATGTACAAGAATTATTATTGTAACATATAGGATGTTTCTGTCAACCCTTGGCTGGTGAAAGTCTATTTATAATAGTCTTATCAAGGCATTATTATAGGGAGGATAATATTGAAAGTGTTCTATATTATAATACGCACTTTTTACACAAAATATTCACACCAAACCTCTTGACATAATTTTATTAATGTATATAATTAGACTAATGATTATTCTTCATTTTTGAAGAATAAATTTAATTATTAAGAAGAAAAAAAATGATTAATGATTATTTACTAGGCGACGAAGACACCGCTATGGGTGGTGATGATGAAGCTACTACCGAAGAAAACACCGAAGATACTGGAACGGAAATGGGCGGTGATGATGAAGACACTGATTCAGACATGGGCGGTGAAGATTCAAGTGAAGAATAAATATTATAAAAAAGACGCAGAGGTTAAAGTTTGCGTCTTTTTTAATTTTTGTGGTAAATTTAAAATAATCACTCCAATGAAAAAAACAATAAATTATCAATTAACCGACAAAGAAAGACTGGATAAATTTTTGACAGACCAGTTCCCAGAATTATCCAGAAACCAAATTCAGAAAATGATTAAAGCAGGTAATGTTTTGGTAAATGATACTAAAGCTGCCGTTCATAAGTTTCTAAAAACAGGAGACAAATTGACCGTAGAGACTTTTGCCGAAGAGATAGATAAACCGGCTATTGATTTTAAACCAAAAATAATTTTTGAAAATGATCATTGTTTGGTTTTAGACAAACCATCAGGTCTGGCAGTCGAAGGCAGTTCTAATGAGTTTTGTTTGATTGATTGGCTGAAAAGTATAACTCCTGAAACCGGCGATGAAGAGTTTGACAAACGGCACGGTCTTATTCACCGTTTGGACAAAGATGTCTCTGGTGTAATGCTTATTGCTAAAACCCCGGAGTTTTTTTATCACCTAAAAGCTCAATTCAAAAAAAGAACCATCAAGAAAATATATTATGGTTTAGTCTGTGGTCGGTTTGAAAAAGATGAAGGCCGCCTAGATTATATTATGGCCAGGGGACGCGAGGGAAAGATGGCGGCTAGGCCGCTTAACCAGGAAGGTAAGCAGGCGGTTACAGAATACGAAGTTATTAAGAGATTCAATAATTACACCTATTTAAAAATTAAAATTTTGACTGGTCGGACCCATCAGATCAGAGTTCATTTTTTTGCTTTTAACCATCCGATCGCCGGCGACAAGCTATATTCCCAAAAAAAAATTAAAGATCCAGCCGGACTGGAGAGATTGTTTTTGCACAGTTACCAAATCGGTTTCTACGACTTGGATAATCAGTGGCAGGAATATCAAGCCGATTTGCCTGAGAGTTTGAACAATCTTTTATCAACTTTAAAATAGTAAAAAAAAGCAATTTGTTTTTCCAACTGATTGACAAATATAAATAAAAAGATTAACCTAAGTTTGTTAATTGTATTTTATAAGTTGGAAACAGCGTGGTTAAGGCAATGTTCTAATTTTGCTTAGGATATTGCTAGGCGAGTTCGATTCCCGCGGCTGGTCTTTTTTTGATAGGATTGTATGTGCAGAATAGCCGGGAGGTTGAGAAATCCTGGCGCTAGCTAGGAGGGGAGCCGCCTTTGCAATACCGGCCTACAAACTGACAAGCTGTCAGGGTTGCGGTTGCCCGGACCGAACAACTCAAGTGGCAGTTTCAAAGAAGATTCCAATTTTTTAAAAGAGAGCTTTTACAGCTCTCTTTATTTAAAAATAAATATTTTAGTCTAATTTAAATTTCCACGCCTTGGGTTCTGAGTAGCTCTGTTTTATTCTTGGAACAAGACTCGCATCTAAATTCAGGTGTTTGGTCTTGGCTTTTGTCATAATTTCTGGTTTTGACCAGACGATAACCTCTGGCAACCTTACCACAGTCAGCACAAGCGATGTTTTCTTTGATTTCCCATTGGACAGATAAAAGGTTTGATTTGAAAATAAATCTATCAACCCAGAAGAAAATTAAGCCGCCGATTAGATTAGCAATGATAGTTGCGATCCACTGATTAAAAAATGACAGCCAAATAAGAACCACTGCCAGAATGGGAGTACTTAATTGCCAGCGGCACAAATAAAGAAAGTATCTTTTGTAATTTATTTTCATAAATTTTTGAAATCTGATTATATTTTAATTTTGTTAACGCCAAAAGTAAATAAGCAAATTTGTGCTATAATTAATGTGTAAAATATAATGAAAAAAACAAAATTATTTATCATTACCGGACCCTCTGCTGTTGGCAAAACAACAGTCGCTGGCTTGGTTGTGAAAAAGATGAAAAATTTACAGAGAATAGTAACTTATACTACCAGGCAGAGGAGAAGAGGTGAAAGAAACGGTCGGGATTATAACTTTATATCAGTTGAGGAATTTAAAAAACGAATTAAAGAGAAGGAATTTTTTGAATGGGCAATAAATTATGACAATTATTACGGCAACAGCCGTAAAGATATTCAGAAATTAATTAAACAAGGCAAAACTCCGCTTTTTGTCATTGATATTAAAGGAGCTCTGAAAATAAAAAAAATTTGGCCTGGTGGTAAAGCAATTTTTATTCTGCCGGAATCATTAAAACAACTAGAGAATAGATTAAAAAAAAGATTAGAGACTACTCCGACAGCAATCAAGAAGAGATTGGCAGTGGCTAAGTGGGAAATTGACCAAGCTCCAAAATGCGATTATTGGGTTGTAAACAGGGAAGGAAAGATAATAGAAACTGTTCTGGAAACAGCTGATTTTATTAAACAAAGCCAAAAATAGTTCAAATTCTTGACAAGATTACTAAAATGAAGTAATATTTTTTCTATATAAATAATTAATATTTTATACCAATATGACTGATGAAGATAAAAAAACAGCTGCAGAGGATAAAACCGAGTCAGCTGCTGATCAACCAAAAGAAGAACAAAAACCAGTTGAAGAAGACAAGAAGGCCGAATCAACTGAAACCGAGCTAGCTGAAAGTAAATCAGAGGCTGAAGAAAAAAAAGCTGAGCCTGAGCCAAAAGCCGAGACAAAAAAAGAAGCAGAAATCGATTTGAGCGAGATCAAGCCAGGTTCGGTAGTTAGGGTTCATCAAAAAATTAAAGAAAAAAACGCCAAGGGCGAGGAAAAAGAAAGAATTCAGGTTTTTGAAGGGACGGTTTTATCCAGAAAACACGGTTCAGAACCCGGCGCGACTATTACCGTTAGAAAAATTTCTGAAGGCATTGGCGTGGAAAAAATATTTCCTCTACACTCACCAAATATTGCTAAGATAGAAGTCATTAAACAATTTAAGGTCAAACGGTCAAAATTGTTTTTCTTGAGGAATTACAAGAAGAGATTAAAAGAGCTAAAAAAATAACATAAAAAACCACCCGCCTTTGGCGAGGTGGTTTTTTTTAATCTTGAAATTTTTAAAGTATTTTGTTAAGATAAATTAACTTAAAAATTTATTAAACTCTTTCTACTTGTGGGCACGTGGTGGAACTGGTAGACACGCAAGCTTGAGGGGCTTGTGGCCGTTTGGCCGTGGAGGTTCAAGTCCTCTCGTGCCCATTAGCAGGAAGAGTTTTTATTATAGGACTTAGTCGTTATTTTTTGTTATAATACAATTATGTTATTCGGGGCCCACGTTTCTATTGCCGGCGGTTTGGAAAAAGCGCCTTTGAATGCCGCAGCCATCGGCTGCGAGGTTTTTCAGTTTTTTTCACGTTCACCACGTGGCGGACCAGCTCCAAAAATTAACAAAACCGTAATTGAAAAATTTCAGGATAATTTTAGAAAAACTAAGCAGCAAGAGTGCTATGTTCATACTCCCTACTACATTAATCTTGCCTCAGCCAATAATCGAATTCGTCATGGTTCGATTTCAGTAATTCGTGAAGAGCTGGAGAGGGGCAGTCTCTTGGGCGTTAAATATATTATGTCCCATTTGGGCAGCTTCAAAGATTATAGTCAAGACAAGGGCATGAAAATTGTAATTGAGAGCTTGAAAAAAGTCCTGCAAGGTTATCAGGGTAAGGCACAATTTTTGATTGAGATTTCAGCTGGCAGCGGGCAGATTATTGGTGACAGCTTTGAAGAGATTAATGAAATTATTAAAAGATTGGGTGTTTTGGGTAAAAATGTTGGGGTTTGTTTTGATACTGCTCATGCTTTTGCTTCAGGTTATGATTTACGTGATAAAAAAGCAGTTGATGAAACGTTGAAAAAATTTGATCAGGTAATCGGTTTAAAAAAATTAAAACTGATTCATGCTAATGATTCTAAAGTGGATTTTAATTCCAAAAAAGATCGGCATGAGCACCTTGGCTTGGGCAAAATTGGTTTGAGGGGGTTTAAAAATATTGTTAATCACCCGAAATTAAAAAAAATAAATATGGTTTTAGAGACGCCACACGATGAAAAAGGCGACTACCAATTAGATCTAAAAGTTTTAAAAAAAATAAGAAAATAAATAGTTTCAAATTTAAATTTTATTAAGACTGTCCGAGCCACCTGTCATTTTTGCGAAAGCAGGAATCTCAACATAACAATGTTTATCACCTTCTAGATTTTTGATCAAGTCAGGAATGATAAACGAAACACTATACTCGGACAGCCAAGTATAAAAAAATGAAAATAGCAATTATTTCAGATATTCATGACAATTTACCAAACCTTCAAAAGGTTTTAGATTATTGTCGTAATAATAAAATAAAGAAAATTATTTGTTGTGGAGACTTTGGTTCAGAAGAAACTTTTGACAAACTGGCAGAGTACCAAGGAGAGATTTTCACTGTTTTAGGAAACATGGATACAGGTTATGTGGATTTTAAAAAAATAAAAAATAAACACGCTAATGTAAAAGTTTGGGAAAAAAATGGCAGAGCAGAAATAGGCAGTTTGATTATTGGTTTTACTCATGAGCCGGAAAAAGCTAAAGTGGCCATCAGCCGTGAAAAAGGTGAATTTGATTTTTACTTTTATGGCCATACCCATAAGCCCTGGGAAGAAAAATTCAATAATGTTAAATTAATTAATCCGGGCAATGTGGCTAACCAGTATTATCCACCAAGTTTTGCAGTTATGGATTTGGCTGAACAGACCCTTGAATTGGTTTTGATAAATAATTTATTTTAAAGAAATATGGAAAAAACAGTTAACGTAAAAGTAATTCCCAAAGCCAAATTCTCGCAAGTATTGGAAGACCTCGAGGGAAATTTACAGGTCAGGGTTACTGCACCACCAGTTAAAGGCCAGGCGAATAGTGAATTAATTAAACTCCTGGCTGATTATTATAAGGTGTCAAAAAGTAATATCGAAATTATACGTGGTTTAAGAGAAAGAAAAAAAGTAATTAAAATTCAGTCATAGGGTCTTGCCAAAATTTTTTATTTTGCTATAATTTCAAACATATAAATTAAGATTAATTTTTTTAACCAAAGCGCGGGTATCGTATAGTGGCTATTATGCGACCTTGCCAAGGTCGAGAGACGGGTTCAATTCCCGTTACCCGCTCCATCAAAAAAACAGCTTTTAGAGCTATTTTTTTGTTTGCAATTTTAATTGACGTAATTTATAATGGAGTTGCCTGAAAAAGCACTGTTTTCTTGGTAAGCTCGAATTAACAAGGAGGGTGAAATTATGGCTAGACAAGAATCACCCAAAGAACGCGTTCGCAGCTATTTAGTTATGCTACGGACAGAGCCTCACCATAGTCATTGGTGGGAAGAGTATAAAAAGGAAGTGATATCCAAAGAAAAATTAAAGGAGGTGGTTGAACAATGTGCAAAAGGGCAGACACTAGACAATCAAGAAGACGAAATTTTTTTGGGAGTTGTTTTGGAAGAAATGAAAATTGCTTAATCTCCGGATTAGGTTAAGGCTCCTTCGTGATAATATTAGAAGGGGCTTTTAATTTAAAAAGACGCACGAATGCGTCTTAATTAGTTTCTTTTGCCAGCCTTTCTTTATAAGCAAGCCTGTTAATTGTATATTGGTAAACAGATTCTAAAAAATCTGGACGATTTTTTGAAATCATAATTGTTGCCAAGACAAGCTGCTGACCTGCTTTTTTAGGGAAAAGTTTTTTCAAAATGGAAAGACCAGTATTAATCTTTTGGATATTCTCAGGCTTGACTTCAATTTTATTAATCTCAACTGGATCAATAATAATTTTATCTTGATCATCTGAAAAAGTTATAGCCGGAGACACCTTTTCTATGAAAGCCATAAGTATCTTGGTTTCAAAAAAAGATATTTTGGCATCTAAAAAAAGAGTATCTTCAAAATTTTCTGGGAGTTGATAAACGCTATTCTTACAGGTTAGTAATTCAGAAATTTTGAGAGCAGTTAATGGTTGCAAAAGTTCAAAATAATCTGATAATATTTTTTGGACAGCATCATTAACATTTTGCACTGTTATCACCTCTTTCTGGATATACTGGAAGTTTAAAGAGCAATGCCAAAATATGGCAGTTTTGAGTATTTCATATTATAATACAATTAAATATTTGTCAAGTGATACTGGTAATGTCCACACACATATGGCGGTTTTTGTCAGAATCGCTATGATTCTGGCATATGTGTGTAAATATGCCTAAAACAATTAAAGAAGAGAGATTAAGATGGGTTTTGCCCATCTATCGTAAAGAA
>Ga0210057_1003495_pt1 | contig 21633 bp, 21 predicted proteins | sample CryGeyCG2114_010_2_FD_183968 | JGI IMG/M metagenome (GOLD analysis project Ga0210057, IMG submission 183968) | Groundwater microbial communities from aquifer - Crystal Geyser CG10_big_fil_rev_8/21/14_0.10 (SPAdes) (version 2) | ecosystem: Environmental > Aquatic > Deep subsurface > Groundwater ...
TAGCAGTGCCATTTCGAATCTGTTCTATCAACTGCTCTGCCTGTGCAGCTACAGAAGGAATATCTCGCACAGTCGCCTCAAGTCTGCGTATCGCCTCAGCTGGATTCCCTGCTGCAAAATACGCCGCGGACAGCGCAAAGCGAGCTTGTGCATCTTCCGGATATTGCTCTATACGCGCCTTCCACAATTCAATCACCTTGTCATAACGCCCTTTGGATACATACGCCTCTACAACGCGCTGATCCGGAGTAGCACCAATTTCAATGAGTGGCTGTTGTATCTCCGATGCGCCTCTAAAATCATTGCTTGTGATAAGAGCGGCGACATAGAGTGCTCTTGCTTGCGCGTATTCAGGCTCCAATTCAAAAGCCTTTTTAAAATTTTCCGTTGCCGCAGCTACGTTGCCTTTATTCATATTGGCAAATCCTATCTGAAACAGAATCGTCTGCTTATTCGGCGAAAGTTCATGCGCTTTTCCAAGATACTGCAACCCCTCATCCGTAAGTCCATATAAATTCAGAAGCGTGCCTAGAAGTAACGGGAACCGCGCGTCCCTTGGTGCATCTTCTATTTGTTGTTCAATCTCGCTGACGGCCGTCTCAAAAAATGCTGAACGTACTTCATCCGGCACATTGTTATTTCCGGCAAGCTGGGCGGTACCTTGTGCCAAATGTTCGCGAGCTTCTTGAGTGCCAAATGTCCCATAGTTAATTGATTCCTTAAAATATTCAAGATTTTTTTCAATTCCTTCTTGTTGTGGAGCAACCGCCTGCAAGAGTGCCCGGTTAGTGGCAAGCGCTTTTGCATTCACCCCCCACGCAATGCCCCATATGCATATGATAACCGCCACAGAAACAAAAGGGAGTGCTTTTCGTGAAAACCATTCTTTCTGAAACAGTAACTGATTTTCATATTCATTTGCCACACGCACGGATATATATGCAAGCACTGAGAAAAAGAGGATGTAGCTCACGATGTTATCAAACACAAACAGGTTATGGAAACCATACGCCGCAAAGAGTCCTGTTAAAATTGCTTTTTCCGCCGAAGAGAATGTTCGTCCGCGCCAAATATAAATAAAGGCGAGAACGAAAAGCGAAGCGTACGCGAGAAAACCAATAATGCCCCCCGCGATAAGCCAATCAAAAATAATATTGTGCACTCTGTCGAACCACGGCTCCTGTGCGTACATTCCCGGATTGTAATATTTGTTGAATACAAGGTTGTAATTTTCTTGGCCCCACCCCAAAATAGGCCTCTCTTTTATCCCTTCAAGCGCCATGCCCCAGTTCATAAAACGGGCATTTACTGTTGATTCTGAAAGTGAGATGCTCGCAATACGCTGTAGTGGCTCAATGCCTCGTACGAAGCTAGTTTCTTTTATTGCGAAGAAGCCACCAGTAAGAAACAGTATGAGCCCCACTACCCCAACTGAAAGGCGCCATGCCACTTTTGATTTGTTGGCCAATACAATCATTATCAGAGCAGAGAGAAAAACGCCGCCGACAAGTCCGAGTATCGCCCCTCGCGTTGCAGTGAATAAAAGCACAAACGACTGCAAAGCAATAACGGTTCCATAGGTTATGCCGAGCATCATTTTACTGCGCGCATCACTCCAGCTCTGTACCCACAAAAGCGCAGTAAGAAAAATGTGGAACAGCATATACACTGCCAGGTAGGTTGCGTTTCCAAGGGTTGCATCAAGCCGTACACCCCCCTGGTTGATGGTAATAAACCCCATGAGCTGAAAGAGTCCGTATATGCCAATCAAAACTGACACGCCGATTGATGTCTGCCACAGTCGTTTCCAGAGATTTTCTGTTTTCAACACAGAAACAGCGACAACGAAATATGCAAACAAGTGAGCGAGCGTCACCCACCCCTCCATTCTCTCAAAATTAGACCAAATACTTTTCATTGCGTTTGCTCCAAACACGTCCGCAAGTCCAATCACAAATACAAACAGCGCAAATGCACCAAGTAGCCACGTGCGATTTGGTCTATATTGAGGATGCACCAAGGCAAGTGCGAGCCATGCGCCGGTAATAATTTCAACTATAATCCTAAATGTAAAATTCTTTCCCGTGATGAATGGAAAAAAGAGCGACTGCGCAACAATTAATGGAATAAACGGCAGAGCAAAAACCCCCGCCAAAACAACAAACCGCAGTGCCCTTTCAAGTGTCATGCTCCCTACTGTAACAAACCATTTCTTCTGACGCTAGATACGTCCATAGTCATCCTCAATTCTTTCAATATCATCTTCCCTCACCTCATCGCCATAGGCGACCTCAACAACCGTACCGCCAGAGGACGATGACAATCGATGTATTTCTCCAACCTTCAACGTGACCGTATCCCCAATTTTTAATTTTTTAACAGTGCCAGAAATTTCCGCTTCAACCTCTCCGTCAACGCATGTCCACACTTCACTTCTCTTTGAATGCTTCTGCAAACTCAATCTTTTCCCGGGCAAAACAGAAATGGTTTTGATCCAATAATGCGGTTTGTGCTTAAATACTTCAAAACTTCCCCAGGGACGCACATCGACAACATTATTCACATTGCCATTAGTAAGCCACGAAGAAGACTGGATTTTTCCTCCGTAACCCACATTAAACACCATTTCAATATCGCATTCTTCACATACGGCTATCTCAGGTATTTCATTCTTATTTGTTCTGTCTCCTCCGTTTGCAAATATGGAAGGGCGTATTTTTCGCAATTCGCGCGAAACACTCTTATCTTCATCGTTTAATTCGTGCTCCGTAATAACAACATCATCGACAGCCGCAAGTGAGAGGAGCACCTCTTTCCTTTCTTCTTCGGGCATGAATACAAATCCTTTCTTGTTCATCAGCCAGTTGTCATTATTAAGAATAACTATTAGCTTGCCTCCAAGCGCCCTAGCTTCTTCGAACATTCTCATATGCCCAATATGAAGCGGATCAAATCCACCAGAGACTGCGACCCATTTCCCCCTGCCTTTCTTTCGCCACATACTTTTGTCTTCATGCATACTTCCTGAATATTATAGAATGAGTGTCCACTAAAGATGCATCTATAATTTGTTCATTGACGCATGACACATTTCTTCAAGGATACGATCAATAGTGTAAGTAATTTTCCACTTTGGATACTGTTTTTTAAACTTTGACAGATTGGAGATGTACCACATATGATCTCCGACTCTATTCTCCTTGGAATAGGCTACCTTCGCTTTCTTGCCGGTTATTTTCTCAATTTTTGAGATAGCTTCAATCATGGAGATGTTCGATTCTCTCCCCCCGCCAGCATTATACACCTCACCTTGTTTTGGTTTTTTGTGGAAGTGCCAAAACATATTAACCAAATCATATGCATGTATATTATCTCGCACCTGCTTTCCTTTATAGCCAAAAATGGTGTACGGTTTTCCCTCTGCAATGCACTTCACCAAGTACCCTAAAAAGCCGTGGAGTTCCGCTGCCGAGTGTGCAGGCCCGGTTAGACATCCGCCGCGAAACACTCCTGTGTTCAGTTTGAAATAACGTCCGTACTCTTGCACCATCACGTCCGCCGCGACTTTCGACGCACCGAACACACTATGCAAAGTTTGGTCAATACTCATGCTCTCATCAATACCATTAAAATACGGATGCGATTTTTTTATTTCGTAGCGCGTCTTTCCCTCCACAAGCGGGAGAAAGTTTGGGGTATCGCCGTATACTTTGTTTGTCGAAGTGAAAATGAATGTTGCCTTCGGGGCGAATGTGCGCGTCGCTTCCAGCACAGCAAGTGTTCCAAGAGCATTCACCGTAAAATCAGTCATCGGCTCTTTAGCCGCCCAATCATGAGAAGGCTGTGCGGCAGTGTGGATGATGATGTCAAATTTGTATTTCTTGAAAATTCGTCCAACGGCTTTCTCATCGCGTATATCTATAGAATAGTGCATGTACTTTTTCCCAAGTTCCTTTTTTAATCTGTTCTTGTTCCACATGGTGCTTGCTCCACTTCCAAAAAAATATCTCCGCATATCATTATCAATACCAACGATACGGTACCCTTTCTTTGCGAAAAACTTTGCGGACTCGGAACCAATTAATCCTGCAGAGCCTGTAATAAGTGCCATTTTCATGCAGTTCACAATACCAGCACTCCCCAAAACAGACAATTGATATATAGTCAAAAGACTGTTAGAGTCGCGACAGTCGAAACAGAGAGAATGGGTAAAACGATGGATCGTAGAAACCTTCTCGCCGGCTTGACGACCGACGATTTGGTCGCCCAGCTGGCGACGCGCGATTTGGTAAGGTCGGACGGATTGGTAATACCCAGTATCTGGTCCTTGCGTACCAAGCTGGGAGCGATTCCCTGCGTCGACGGCATACCCGTTGAAATTGACAACGACGGCAATGTTCGAGGTCTTGTCATTCGGCGTAGAACTGGAAAGTTCCCCAACAAGCTCGCGCTGGTTGGTGGAGTAGTGGCGCTCAACGAAAGTATCGAGAGCGCCATGTTCCGACACTTCAAGGCAGACCTAAATATTGATATCGCCCTCCCCTTGGGCTGGGATCACCCTGTCTGTATGCGACAATACGCGCCGCAAATAGAGGGTGAGAACCTCAAAGACTTCTGTCATGACCCCGGCAAGCACAGTTATGCATCCACCCATTTGGTAGAGATTGTCGGAGATAAGACCAAAATCCGATTCGGCGAGAAAATCGGCGGAACGGAAGCAATGGATGTCGAGTGGCACAATGCACACTCATGCCCGCATGACGATCAGTGGAGCTACAACATGCGAAGCACGTTTCTCGAAGTTCTCGAGGCGGCGCGGTTGCGATTCATTTCATGTCGTCTCCGTTGAAGAAGTAGGATATACGATTACGGCGCGCGGTACTAGGTATCGCGCGCCTTTCATTATCTGGCGTACTTGCGGTTAAAACGCTAGTATTGGGCTATGTTTGAGCCGATGAGGCAAAAAGTGTACCGACTTTTGCGCTGGAGCGAGAGATATACCAAGACAGACATGGTATATCTTGCAAGCGGAAATTTTTGGATGCTTTTGGGACGCGCGGTTGGGATGATTGCCGGCATGGGGCTCACCGTCCTTTTCGCCAACCTGCTCTCGCAGCATGACTTCGGCACTTACAAATACATTCTCGCGACAGCGGGGATCATCGGGGCCATCTCGCTCAGCGCGCTACCAGGCGCACAATACCGAGCCATCGGCAAGGGCCTCTCGGAAGTCATACCGCGCACGGTACATCTGGGAGTGCTGTGGAGCTTGCCCGGCTCCATCGTCGCGCTTGCCGTCGCTGGATACTATTTTTTTATGGGGAACGCGCTTCTCGGCTCGGCCATTGTCGTGGTTGCGCTCGCCCATCCGATGCTTTCCGCATACGGAGTCACCAAGATTCTTTTCTCCGCAACCGGCGATTTCAAGAGAGCTACGTACTTTAATATGGTCCGCACGCTCGTACCTGTTGCTATCATCGCGGCAACCATTCTCCTCTCCGGAAAAATTCTTTTTATCATCATCGCGTACTTTTTCTCAAACGCTTTGGTAAATTTCATAACCTATCGCGTCTCTCTGCAAAAACTCGGAATACAGGGAAAGAATCCCGATCCGGAAGCAGTCCAAGGCACCATGCGCTATGCAAAACACCTAAGCTTTTTGGGAATATTCCAACTCGTTATAGGCCAGCTCGACACTTTCCTTCTCTGGCACTTTACCGGTCCAGTTGCCGTGGCGACATATGCGATAGCACTCGGCCCGGCAAAAGAAATTCGATCTTTAGGGGAGCAAGCGACAACGCTATTGTTTCCAAAATTGAGCAAAAAATCGGAAGAAAACGCCGCGCGCTCCGCACTCTCACGCTCGCGACAGATTTTTTTTATATACCTCGCGGTCGCCACACTCTACGCGCTTATTGCGCCGTATCTTTTTGCGATTTTCTTTCCGAAATATCTCGTGGCGGTCTTGCCTAGCCAAGTGCTCGCCTTTGCGCTTGTCTTTCAATCCCGCTCGCTTATTGGGCTATTTCTCTTCACGCATGGTGAAATACTCCACCAGTACCGCACAATAATTCCTCCGCTCATCATCAGGGCAGTCCTTCTTCTTGCCCTTATACCGCCCTTCGGCCTCTGGGGGGTCGTCGTCGCCATTCTACTATCCGAGCTCGCCTCCGCGTTGGTCGTGATGTGGACATATCGAAATTTCAATAAAAGACTTTTATGATACTCCTACGACTTGAGGGCGGGCTGGGAAACATAATGTTCCAATATGGATTAGGACGCCGCTTGGCGCTACGTCATGGCGTCGAACTGAAATACGATATCAGCTCATATCAAACCAATCCCTTGGGCGATGCTAGTTTTTATCTTGAGGTATTTGAGATAGACATCGCAAACCACTTGGCGACCACTGAAGAGATTGCATCCTTTGTCAAATATAAACCCAAACAAGGAAGAAGATGGACGCTCTATAACGCACTCTTCGCAAATAAACGAAAGTATGTGATTGAGAAGGGGCCATACTTTCAGCCATATGCTCTTTTAACAGGGCCGCATGCATACATTCATGGATGGTGGCAGAATGAAAAATATTTCGCAGACATACGCGATATACTGCTGAAGGATTTTACCTTTCGCAATCAACTTATCGGCAAAAACAAAGAAACAGCAGAACGAATACGCGCCTCAAATTCGATCAGCATGCATGTCCGCCGCCTCGATTTTGTCACCAATCCGAAAACACGTGCATACCACGGAGAACTTAGTAAAGACTATTATGACCGCGCACTCACATGCATTACGCAAAAAATACCAAACCCTGTATTGTTCGTTTTTTCAGACGATATCCCCTGGGTGGAAAAGAATTTTTCCTTTCCATACGAAACCGTATATGTCGGCTGGAACCAAGAAGAAGAAATATCTTACGTGGATATGCATCTCATGAGTTTATGCAAGTATCATATAATCGCCAACAGTGCTTTCAGTTGGTGGGGCGCATGGCTTAGCTCGCACACGCAAAAAATCGTCGTCGCGCCGGAGAGGTGGACCAATGACCCTCTCGACACAAATGAGCGCGTCCCTCTAGATTGGATCAAGATCGCGAACGAAGCCACGTAAGAACCGACTCGCTAATGTGATCAATCTGCTTATTGGTGAGATTCAAGGATGATGGTAGCCACAATCCGTTTTTTGATCGCCCCACATCGACAGTGCTATCGCCAAATATTTTTCTATTTTTGAAGGGTTCTTGTATAGTCAAAAGCGGATACATTGCACGCGTTCCTATGCCTCTATCCGCTAAAAAGGCGGCGAGCTCATCCCTACTCTCTGTGTATATATCTACAAGCCAAGGCGTGCCCCTGTGGTGCAACATAATTTTGTGAAGATTTGCACGATAGCGGTCGTATATGTGACGCTTTTTCAGCAAACGAGATTGGATTTTTTTCATCTGTGGAAGCATAAAGGCGGCTTGTATATCTGTAAATTTGAAATTGTATCCGATACTATCGTGCATATCCGCCCCTCCCGCTTCCCTGCCAAAATTCTTGAGCTTTTTCACCTTGTGAGCGAACGCGTCATCGTTGGTGACAACACATCCGCCGTTCCCCGCAGACATGATTTTGTGAGGCGAAAAAGAGAAGCACCCAACTTTCCCGAATGTACCGAGATATTTCCCGGTAATCTTCGATCCAAACGATTGGCATGCATCTTCAACAACCGTTACCTGCGGGTATTTTTTTAATACCTCTTTAATGCCACAATCCCTTCCATTAAGAGATACATGTACATATGTGTCGACCCCTTTAGGAAGTTCGTTATTCGACACAAAAAATAACTCGCATCTCGCGAGTTCTGCCGCCGTCGCGGTCGCGAACATGGTTAGGCACGGAATCGCAACCTTCTTGGCCCCCACTGCGCGTAGCGCGAGAAAAATGGCCGCAGTTCCTGATGTAACCATGATGCAATGTTTGACTCCCAGAAACGTTGCGATTTTCTTTTCTAATTCTTCCGCCACTTTAAACTCTCCACCCAATCCATCCAAATCATACTGCGGTATGGTAATCATAAGAGCACTTTATCCTCCACGTGCGGTCCGTTTTTGAATTCGTAAAATTCAGTATCCTCAAGCACTTCGACTTTGATGCCGCAACGAGCAGAAAATATGCATTGTCCAGCCGAAACCTCATATGAACCAATGTCCGTGCCCTGTACATCGCATATCGTACAAAGGAGCTTTCCTTTGGTGACAACAATAACTTCTTGCATACGGGGAACTGACCGCGGTATCGGTGTGTGCGTATGCTTGACGAACACATGCCCTTTACCGCGCTTCATCATCAGCATCTGAAGCGGCCATGCGGGATCTGTTAGAGGGTGAGTTCCCTCCTGAACGTCACTGGCATCTGCTAGAAAAGCGATCATCTCATCTCCCGCCATGATTTTCATTATCATAGGTGTTTAAGGTCGTAGTCTACCATGGCACGAACGATGTCCTTGAACTTCATTTTTGGCTTCCATCCAACCTTTCGGCGGATTTTCGACGCATCGCCAAGCAAAAGCGGAACTTCATTCGGCCGCCTGTATCTATCATCAAACTCCACATATTTTTTCCAATCAAGATCTACGTAAGAAAATGCTTCTTGAACGAACTCTTTGATAGAGTGAGTCTCTCCGGTTGCAACAACAAATACATCCGGCTTGTCGTGCTGCATGATTCGATATATCGCTTCCACAAATTCCGGCGCCCACCCCCAATCACGCCTCGCGTCGAGATTTCCAAGTACCAACGAATCCTGCAGTCCATTTTTGATCCGTGCGACAGCTTGTGTAACTTTCTTAGTCACGAAATTACCTCCTCTGCGCGGGCTTTCGTGATTGAACAATATGCCTGTTGTTGCAAACAAACCGTACCCATCCCGATACTGTTGCGTGAGGTGGTATGCTGCCAACTTTGCCACCCCATAGGGACTTTGCGGAATCATGGGCGTCTTCTCGTTGAACGGTGTTGGCACACCCGGTGCACCGAACATTTCCGAACTTGATGCCTGATAAAATCTCGTATGGGGAGAAAATTTCCTAATAGCCTCGAGAACGTTCAATACGCCTATGGTATTGGCTTCCAACGTGTATTGCGGGATATCAAAAGAAATACGCACATGCGACATTGCACCTATGTTGTAAAATTCGTCCGGTTGTATTTTCATTATCAGACCTGTTATGGAACAGCTATCGGTCAGATCTCCATAATAGGTAAAGAAGTTGCCGGTTGCATACAGGTGATCAATGCGCGCAGAGGCAAACGAAGATAGGCGCCGCATGATGCCGTGCACCTCATATCCATTTGATAACAAGAGTTCAGCAAGATACGATCCATCCTGACCGGTAACGCCGCTAATGATAGCAATTTTTTGATTCTTTGATTTCTTGTGTTTTAAAAGCATAGGACTTGCGTGTGTGATACCATAGCATAGTGTGGAGACAAATAGAATATCATTGAATTGAATCGAAAATAAACGCCATGAACGCACCTGCCTATTACGACACACGAAAACTCAAGTCCTGCGGTACGGATGTCCGCATCTCTGCCAATGTAATGATTCGCCGACCGGAACTTGTCTCAATAGGCAATCATGTTGCTATCGACGACGGATTTTACTGCACAACCGCGCTTGAAATCGGTGATTATGTTCATATTGCCCCCTACACCACCATTATCGGCGGCTCGGCGGCGCGCTGTGTCATTAAGAATTTTGGCGGTGTGGCGGCCGGCTGTCGTCTTATCTGCGCCAGCGAAGAGCTCAAGGGCGCGGGACTGGTCGGTCCTCTTATTCCGGATCGCTATCACGACAAGCTCGTTGTCGCACCTATTATTATAGAAAAGTTTGCAACTTTAGGCACCAATGTTGTCGTCATGCCGGGCGTGACATTGGGCGAAGGAGCACAGGCAACAGTATCTGCCGTCGTCACGCGCAATCTCGACCCGTGGGGAGTCTATGTAGGAATACCGGCAAGAAAGGTTGGGGAACGCCCCTCACAAAAAATGAAAGCGTATGCCAGAGAAATGGGGTACGTTTAGGATCAAAAAATATGTTTTCTCAGGCGATTGGCATCGGCGTGGATATTGAGGATATTTCTCGTTTCAGAAATCTCGATTTTGAAGAAAATAAAAATTTTTATGAAAAGATATTCACCAAAAATGAGATCGAGTATTGTCTCCGCAAGAAAGATCCGTATCCTAGTTTTGCAGTAAGATTCTGCGCGAAAGAAGCCTGTATTAAGGCGACTGGCATACCTATTAAAAATTATAGAGATGTTGAGGTGATTATAAAAAACAACACGCCGACTGTCGTGTGGAGCGGCGCCAGGCATTTGGTATCTCTCTCACACGACAAAGATAAAGCAATCGCGTTTGTTGTCGTCCGGAAAGAATCTATATGAACTACTTTAAAACATTGGGTAGATTTAGCTCAAACATAGCGCTGTATACGGAAGAAGCGGGGGCGATTACCTACGAAAAACTCTTGCGGCAAGCAGATGAAGTGGGGAGATGTATAGGGGGTCGGTCTCTTATTTTTATTCTGTGTGGAAACAACATTGAGTCCATAAGCGGGTATGTGGGGATTCTGCGAGCCGATTCAGTCGCGATGCTTTTGGACAAAGACATACGACCGGTATTCCTTGAAAAGTTAATGGGCGCATTTAAGCCGCATTTCATATACCTACGTAAAGAGAATCTAGATATTTTTTCAAAACAAGTACCGATCCTGCAATCATCCCCTATTGTTCACGAAAATGGTTTGTATGTGTTGGTCAAAACGAATGTTAATGTGGACTACCATCTCTACGAAGAGCTCGCCCTTTTGCTCACGACTTCAGGGAGCACCGGAACGCAAAAGCTGGTGCGCCAGTCGTATAAGAATATTCACGCAAATACGTGTTCCATTGCAGAGTATCTCACTATTACGAGCGATGATCGGGCAATAACCACGCTTCCGATGAGCTACACCTACGGCCTCTCCATCATTCAGAGTCACTTGTGTATGGGCGCTTCGCTCATTTTGACGGACGCATCGGTGCTGGAGAAGAGGTTTTGGGACCTGTGTAAAAAGTACAAGGCGACCACGATGGGTGGCGTTTCGTACACATTTGAGATGCTTAAACGAATAGGGTTTGAGCGCATGAATCTTGAACATCTGCGGTATATTACGCAGGCGGGCGGCAAGCTCTCGAAAGAGCTCTGCGTATTCTTCGCCGAGACGTGTCTTGAGAAGAATATGCGATTTATTGTCATGTACGGACAAACGGAAGCGACGGCCCGTATGTCTTATTTGCCATGGGAGGATGCGACACGCAAAGCAGGCAGTATCGGAATTCCCATCCCGGGGGGTTCCATACATTTGGAAGATGGGAACGGCAATCACATTGAGGATGCACACGTTCCCGGTGAGTTGGTGTACGAAGGAGATAACGTGACGCTGGGGTATGCATACAATTATACCGACCTGTCAAAGGGGGATGAAAACAAGGGAGTGCTTCGCACGGGCGACGTCGCCGAGCGTGATGACGAAGGATACTATTACATTGTTGGCAGGATGGGTCGATTCTTGAAAATTCTCGGTAAACGCGTTAATCTCGATGAGATTGAGGAGTTGCTTGGCAAAAACGGATATGATTGTGCGTGTACCGGCGGTGACGACGATTTGCGCGTATACATCACCAATAAAGACGCGCAGGAGAACATCAGTGATATCTTGAAAAAGACATTCGGTTTGCGCGCGCCATCCGTCACCATACAACACGTCGACGAGATACCCAGGAACGTCTCAAACAAAATCGAGTACGCGGCACTGTTATGATAAATTTCGAACAATTGTTATCCCAAGGGCCTTATACTCTCACTAAAGAGGATAAGCGCGCGTTGTTTGAAGATGCTCTCAATACGCTGGCGCGGCATCACTATGCCCATTGTCCCGAGTACCGGAAGATCCTTGACGCACTTCAGTACGACACGCGCACGCAAATGCCCACCACAGAGATACCTTTTCTGCCCGTACGGCTTTTCAAAATGGTGGACTTGCTTAGTGTGAAAAAAAAGGACGTGATAAAAACGATGACTTCTTCGGGGACGTCCGGACGTGGGTTATCAAAAGTATATCTCGACAAATACACCGCGACCAATCAAACGAAAATCCTGTCACACATTGTGACACATACGATAGGCACCAAGAGATTGCCCATGTTGATCATTGATACACCAAAAGTTCTCGAGGACAGGAATATGTTTTCCGCGCGAGGCGCCGCAATTCTCGGTTTTTCATTGTTCAGTAAAAGTAAAGCATTTGCGCTCAACGACACATTGACCTTGGACATCAAGAGTGTTAGATATTTTTTCAAAGCACACAAACATGAAGAAATACTTGTATTCGGGTTTACCTCAATGATTTGGGAGCACCTGTACGAAACGTTGGTGGAAATGAAAGAAACAGTGGATTTATCAAAAGCCACATTGATACACGGAGGTGGATGGAAGAAATTATCTGATAGGAACATCAATAACGATACGTTCAAAAGCGCGCTCAAAAAAGTAACGGGGCTTCAGCGAGTGTACAATTACTACGGAATGATCGAGCAAACGGGATCGATATTTTTAGAGTGTGGTGAGGGACACCTCCACTGTTCGACATTCTCCGATATCATCATCAGAAATAAGGATTTTTCCCTGTGCGGCATGAACGAAACGGGTGTGATAGAGTCAATTTCCCTCATTCCGCACAGCTATCCGGGGCACAAGCTCCTAAGTGAGGACGTGGGTGAAATACTCGGCGAAGACGACTGCGCTTGTGGGAGATTGGGGAAATATTTTAAAGTGTATGGTCGCCTTGAAAAAGCAGAGCTTAGGGGTTGCGGTGATACTTATGAATGAAATCAAATACATGGTCGGGGATGAACACGTATCGCGCATCGTGCATGCACCGTACGATGACGTGGTTATTGATTTTTTGGCCGATCTCTCTGACAAGCTCAAGTCGGATATGCGTTCATCGGCATACCCCGATGTTCTAACATTCGCATTTTGGTGCCGAAGAGCCAATCTAAACAGGCTAAAAAAAGAATTTGGTCGTGAAGAGTGTCGACTCGGCCGTGGAACAATTTTCCATATAACGCCCTCTAACGTCCCCATTAACTTCGCGTACTCATTTGTATTTGGTCTCCTCTCGGGCAATGCGAATATCGTGCGACTCCCTTCAAAACGCTACCGACAAGTCGATATCGTGTGCGATGCTGTAAACGACTTATGTAAAACAAAAAAATATGCAACGATCAAGCGTGCGAACAGCTTCATTACATATCCCCGAAGCGACAAAATCAGCGCACACATCTCCAAAGGGTGTGATGGAAGAATTATTTGGGGAGGTGATGACACCGTGCGAACCATACGGACACTCCCGATGAAAGAGCGGGGAGTTGAGCTAGCGTTTGCCGACCGATATTCATTGTGTGTTATTGACCAACAGGCCATACAGTCAATGCGGGAAAAGGAATTGATCCGATTGGCCGAGCGTTTTTACAACGACACATACCTGATGGATCAAAATGCGTGTTCGTCGCCATACCTCGTGCTGTGGCTCGGCAAAAAGGATGAAGTAGCACAAGAGAGATTTTGGAGCGCGGTATACGCGATTGTCGCCAAAAAATATGATTTGGAGGCGATCAGCTCGATAGATAAATACACGCGGTTTTGTCAAGCTGCCGCTTTACTTGATTCTGTTGTGTCTCTGAAGAGAATGGGAAATTTCGTCTACAGAGTGGGCCTTAAGCAACTGCCGGAGGATTTGCAACTCTACAAGGAAAACAGCGGTTATTTTTATGAATATGCGCCGAAAAACCTTGCTGGCATTTCGCACATCATCAGTGATAAATACCAGACACTCACCTATTTTGGCATAGATAAAAATATGCTTCTCGATTTTGTTGTCGACAACATGCTGTCGGGCATTGATCGCATCGTACCCATCGGCCAAGCCCTCGATATTGGCGTGATGTGGGATGGGTATGATGTTGTCCGGACTCTATCTCGAATCGTGGAAGTGCGATAATTACTCAACATCCGTCTCGTAAATCAGCGTATCCGCTTCGATATCTCTCGTTGCCGTTTTACCCACCAATGTTTGAATCTTTTCGGGGGGCAGTCCCACTCCGGGCCGCTTGGCATCCATGTCCTCAAGCTTTAGTTGCGCTCCTCTTTTGATGTCATTCACGGCGACAATACTCCTCATCATTTTTTTCCTCTGTTCCAATAGCTTTTCCGTAACCATTCGTTCTTCAGAGCCAAGTGCGATATGTATATGTTCGCAGTATCTCACGAGCGTTTCCATGTCATCAGGCTCCGTTGCCATCTGATTATCCATGCCGATTTTTGATATATCGAGGGTGAAATGTTTTTCTATAAGACACGCCCCTAAAGCAACTGCCGCGACCGGCAACTCCAAGCCCACTGAATGGTCGGAGAAGCCGATGGGGTAATTCGGAAACACTCGCCTCAAGCCGAGGATATTCTTCAGTTGCGTGTGTGATGCCTCTGTCGGATACAAAGAAACACAGTGCAGAATCACAAGATTCGTATTGCCTACCCCCTCAATTACACCGACGGCCTTTTTAATTTCCTCTATATCACTCATGCCGGTAGATAGGATGACGGGGGTGCCGGTTTTCGCTATGTATTCCAAAAAGGGGTAGTTGGTGGCATCCATAGATGCCACTTTGATAAATGGCACGCCACACGCATTCAAAAGAAAGTCCACCTCTTGTTTTGAATACGGTGTTGAAGCGAATGCGATACCGACCTCTTTGCAATAAGACACCAACTCCAGAAGCTCCGCTTCGGAAAATGCAAATGAACCCACAATCCTTTTGAGCATGGGGTTTTCGTCGTACGCGGTTTTGGAATATAGCGACTGCTCGGACCATGATTGAAACTTGGTACACGAGCACCCAGCATTTTTTGCCGCTTCTATCATCTTTTTTGCCGCCTCTATATTGCCGAAATGACTGGTGTTCATTTCAGCGACAATGTAGGGCTTCTCATAGTCGCCAATTCTGGTTGCGTCGCGTAGTGTTATGTGCGCCATAATGCTTTACTGATCTATTGGTTCAATAATCATCTCCGACAAAAAAAGTTTTCTATCCACGAAAGGCGCCTGATCCTCAAGTGGTCTACGGACGGCCCTCTTCTTAGAATTCAAGGCATGCGAGTTTCTTATATATTCCTGATTTTCGACCGTCAATATCTCACACAAGACAGGTCCTTCGGTTTTAAGAACACGTTCAAGCTTTTGTGCTAAATTGGAACTGTCGTCAATCTTCACGTACGGTATATCAAAGCATCGCGCGACCTTCTCAAGTGCCGGAAGCCCCAACCCATTACTTGCATCGGTGCCGATAGTGCGCTCACGAAAGAGCTCGGCCTGTCTCATGCGGATTACTGCATATCCGGAGTTGTTCACAACAATAATTTTGACTGGCACGCTAAGAAAGCGAATGGTCTCTAGTTCTTGTAAATTCATCATGATCGAGCCGTCGCCGATAACCGCTATCACGTCGCCTCCGTGAGAGTAGTGTGCTCCCACTGACGCGGGCAACGCGTATCCCATGCTCCCTTGCGAACTCGGATGAATACACCGTTGTCCTTTTTTGAAACTAACTGTTGAGGGAATAATGAGCTCCGTCAAGCCGGAGTCCGTTACGAGTACTGCTTCATCGGGCAGTGTATGGGACAAAACTTCGCCCAGGTAATATAGATCAACTCTTTTCGATTTTTTGTACTTCTCCTCACATTTCGGGAAAATCGTTTTCCAATGCAAGCACTTCTCAATCCAATCTTTCCACGCTGGCACGATATTTTCTTTCAACAGCGCGGCAAGAAACTTTTTTGCGTCACATAGTATGAGGTGATCGATCGTGACCGTGTTTTTGCTATGCTCCACTGCATCTACGTCAATAACGATGACTTTCGCGGCGCGCGCAAATTTTTCATATTCATCTCCCGTGGTGACGGTGGAAAGCCGACAACCTATTACCAACACAAGGTCCGCGTTTTGCACCGCAAAATTCCCGGCTCTCGTCGCTCCTAGACTTCCCACTGCTCCTATTGAGAGTGTGCGGTCGGCTCCGTACGCGTCCACCGCCGACGAAGCGAAGGTTACCGGCATGGGACATGTCTCCAAAAACTGTTCCAATTCCGGTATCGCGTGTGCCGAGCTAACCCCGCTTCCTAGTAGCAAAACGGGACGCTTCGCCTCTCGTAAGGCCTCGGCGACCAGCTTAAGATCTTCGTGGCGTGGCTCGAGACCGGTTTTGTTTTCTGGCACAAATCTCTCCAACATCTCCGGTTTCACCCTCATATTCTGAATGTCTAACGGAACGTCAATCCAGACCGGGCCCTTTCTCCCCTCGTTCGCCATATAGAGCGCTCTGTCTATCTCGTATGCTATTTTTTCTGGATCCTCGACCATGACCGCATACTTAGTGAGGGACTCAACGACGCGCACAATGTCCATTTCTTGCTGTCCGTAGGTGCGAACGGCAACACCGGTGTGCCGAGATGTTTGTGAGAGCTTGTTCTGGCCCGAAACAAAAATACAAGGAACATTATCTTGCCACGCGCAGAGCAAGCCTGTGATGGTATTGGTTGACGCGCACCCAGTGGAGACGAGGCACGCTCCGATTTTTTCATTGTGTTGTGCATATGCCACAGCGGCAAATGCGGCGCCTTGTTCGTGGTGCGTCGCTATGCTTTTCATTTTTTCATGTCGTGCGAGCGCGTCCGAAAGAAACAGAGTGCCGCGGCCGGTAATGTTAAAAATATGCTTGACTCCCGAATCATAGAGTCGCTGTACGATGTAATCGGCAACTCGTATCATGTTATTTTTGTTCGCGCTTTTTCGTTGGCGTGTATTGCATGAGGACGTCCGGTATCGCAATAACCAATTCCACTTGGCACGCCACTTCATTTTCCACTTTCCCCACCGACGTTCCCCTAGCAAGACCTCTACTGAATGATTCCAATTCTGCGTGTATATTGAGCGTGTCCCCGGGAACGATCTTCTTCTTAAACACGGCGTTCTTGACAGAAACAAAACCTGTTTTCTTGCCTTTATTGCCCTCTAGCGTCAAAAAAGTCATTAAAAACATCTGTGTTAATGCCTCTATTTGTATGAAGCCGGGCACATTCGGATCATCTGCAAAATGAGCAGGGAAAAACCATTCGTTGTATGTGAAGTTTTTAATTCCTTTCGCGTACTTCCCGGGAAGCACCTCTTCTACATAATCAATAAACAGCAACGGGTAGCGATTTCTCTGGTATTGCTGGATTTCGTACGCATCCAAATGTCTGAAAACGATATTTTTTTTCATGGTAATGTGGGGCGCTATGCTGTTTGGTCGGTTCTGGTGTCCGCTCTATCATCGATCAAAGGTTTATACTGTATTTCTTTAAAATCTCTTTTCCAGTCTTAAACGTGCTGAAGTTGATTATGTCGTCGGTTTCCATGGAAATACCGAATGTATGTTCCAATTCGGTCATGAGACTCATGTGTCCCAGCGAATCCCATTCCGGAACGCTATTATACTCAAGGTCGTCCGTCAATTTACTTTCTGGTATCGAAAGAACCTTTATAAAGGCCTCGTTGTATTTTTTTGCGTTATCTGCGTCATTTCCCATAGCACTGTAAAGGATTGGTACTCTTTTTTTGATCCAATAATGGTAACGCAAACCTTATTTAAGGCCATGCTTCAATCTTGATTGTACCTTGCGCGGGTTTTTCTGTAAACTCTCAAGCCCTAAATCGAAACCGTGATAATGTGCGCTTCACTGCATGTAAAACACCCGGTGGGATTTTGCCTAAGAACGGCACGAGCATGCGCCAGCGCTCGGCGTAATACAGATACATTTGGGAATGCATGCGGGGTGGAAGTTATAGTACCTGGTGCCACCTGAAAAATCTTTGATGATTTTGTCATACACCACGAAAAAGACGGCTTGGCCCTGTATGTCCTGATGATCACTCGCCAAGACAACCTTCCAATCGGTAGGAACATTTTTTTGTGTCCATTCGAAACATGTAAGCCCAACGGGGGTAGGCCGTCAGTATGGTTACTCTACATGTTTTTCGTCCTTTTTTGTTCTGTCATAGGTTATGCCACTACATGCGGAGTGATGAAAATGAGCTTCGGAAACTTCGGACCGATTTTTTCTTTCAAAAAATCTGCGATGTTCCACGCAAGTATAAGAGCGTGGGTTACACTTTCATCAATGGCATCATCGGGAAGAATCGGGATGTGCGAGCCGGGAAGATACTTGCCTATCTTCAGTTCTGAAGATTCAGTAACGAAATCAATAAGCGTGTTGTCAATACCGCAATAATTGAGTAGTGTGTTGCCTTTTGTCGCTGCCCCAATTGCCACCACCTTCCCACCCTTAGCTCTGGCGTCAACCAGCTCCTTGAGGAGCGTCAGCTTACATCCCATGATCTGTCTTCCGAACTCTTCATACGTCTGCGGGCTGAACAACTTAGCCCCTTCCTCGTTCGCAATCATCTTCTGCACCATGGCACCCTCCTTCCCGCGCCCGATGAAAAAACGAATAGAGCCACTCATATAGTCATTCTCCTCGACATGAATGATGTTAAGTCCGAATTTTTTAACATATGCTGCAAGGGGCTTTACGGCGATGTACGAGACGTGCTCAAGATATATGGTGTCGAAATGACGCCTCTTGAGCAGTTGGAGGAAATAAGGGATCTCTATAACGAATGTGCCATCATCGCGGAGTATGGAAACGACACATTGCATGAACTCATCCAGATAACTGATGTGGTTAAAGGCGTTTGTTATCGTGACCACTTTGGCCTTTCCGGTCTTCAATATTTCCGCGCACGCAGCTGTATTAAAGAAATCGCGAATGGTTGGAATACCATTTTTTTCAGCAATGTCCGCGATGTTTGATGATGGTTCCACACCCCTGATTTCCATTCCTTGGTTCTTGAAGGCTTGAAGCAGAGTGCCGACGTTACTCCCAATGTCGATTACCAAGTCGCCGGAGGATAGTTGCGCACGACGACATACGTCTCCTGCCATGTCTGTAAAATGCTTTATGGAAATCTTGGAATTGTTTGAGTCGTAACTATAATCATTTTCCTGGTAGCGCTTCTTTTCGGAAACAACGTATGAATTCATGGCGTGCCCACACGCCTTACATAAAAGCATCTGAAGCGGGTAGCGCATCTCTGGCTCCATAAGCTGCTCTTTTTTTAAGAACGTATCCGCGAGAGGATGGAGTCCCAAATCAATGGCGAGCACCAAGTCGCGAGATTTACATAAACCGCACGAAGAAATTGGCATGCGGAAAGTATGCCATAAGCGCGCGCTTAAAACAAAAGTGGCTGGAACATAAAGCGATCTTGTCGAACCGACCCTTTCCTTTAAAACCTTCGCCGCAGGCCCCGAACTGAATTGAGTAAACGCTTTAGGGCGTGAAGAACTGGGACGGGAATCAGGCCGAGATACGGCACGAGCATGCGCCAGCGCTCGGCGTAGTAGAGGTACATATGTGGGTGCACAAAAGCAGGTGCCTTGCCATGACCGGATGTGATTTCTTCCTCCAACTTCGGGTAACGAGAGAGTTCTGATTCTTTTACATACAGCAATATGTTTTGCTGATAGAAAAACGAGACTCGCTTGTCGCCCCATATGTGCCGTCGAAGCGCATCAACTGGCACATATCCATGCGCTGCAAACTTTTTCTCCCAGTACTCGGGCCACTGCTCGTTTATATGTCGCGAACCGCCCTGCAGAGGAATCGCGGCAGAAAAGAGAACGACTGGAGCAGAAGCCGTGAGGGTTTGGACGAGTGCATCGGAGATTGAATCAGATAAATGCTCGCCCACCTCCAAACACACCGCAAGATCAAACGATCGGTCAGGTGTTATCGGCTTTTCAAGATCAGCGGTATGAAAATGTTCTTTCGGAAACGCAAGCTTTTCTCTATCAAGGTAGTCACCGTCATACCCTGCTACATCCTCAATGCCTTGTTCCATAAAGGCTTTCAGCCACAACCCTCTTCCGCAACCGACATCTACAACGCTTTTTGGGTGTATAAATCCCAAAACGGTCGGTACTACAATACGCGCGGAAACAAGATTGGGTTCATCCATTTCATCAAAAAAAGCTTGATTGTACGAGGTCGTCACGATGCCAGTATACCTATATACGTTGTTCGACGAAAGTATAAAGAAGCCGCAGGAATCGTTAATCGTTGATTCCTGCGGCCTGTTTCACTGCGGTCTGCTTGCAACATCGTACTCCCTCAAATATTCGTCGTACGTTGCAAAAGCCATGCCCGCTTTCTCAACGACAATGTGTGGCACTAGAGGGAGTTCTTTCGCACGCACAAGTCCCATCGCTCCAAAAAAACTTTGGAGAGTACGGTCATAGCCAAATGCTGAACGCGTCTGCTTCTTGAGGATCTCGTCGAGCGACGTGAAGGTGCTCCTGGAGAACTCGGTCAGGAGATTGCCATGCTTCTCCTGCATACCCTTCAAAGCAAACCAGTTGCGCTCATCGAGCGGGGATGTCCAAACATTTACGATGGAAGTGAACGCTTGCTGTTTCGCTTCCGGATCGGCCGAGAGAATAGCCTTGCGGGTGATCGTTTTCTTGAACGATCCGAATGGAGCCATATGGTCGATGATTACTCCTCGGATCTCATCGAGCCGTTTTGCATCGTCCTCGGTCCCACGCGACTCTACCACAGTCTCCTTCCCGTCGCCGCCGAATCCTAGGCTTTTCATCTCACTGCCATGAACCTTTGTCCGTCTGAGCGAGAGCTCTTCGGCCCATTCTCGCTTCAGCGTATCGAGAGGTCCACGATCGGCTTTCGCCTCATCACCAATCCAGTTACCGCCGATGATACAAAGCGAATTGCGTACCATCTTCAGGGGATGTGTATCATCCTTCGTCTCAAGAAAGATTTCCGCCGGATTCTTCGCTCGAAATACGAGTGCTGCAGCGGACAAATTGGTGACTTTCCGTTTCGTCTTGCCCAATACCATCTTGGATTCCTTTCAGGTTTCTATGATGATGTCACCGACCTGCCAATCCGCAAATTCGCGGAGGATATCGGTAAGCTCCTGGTGCTTCGGATGGACGCGGAAACGCTGGAGCGCCTCGTTGTCCTTAAAGACGGCAATCTCAACAAGGTGCACCTTCTTGCGAAGGTCGAGATTTCTGTCCACCTTCCAGAGCACAATGCCTGCATCAATGCCACCACAGTCCCGGTCTAAAGTTTGATATCGTTCGTACACTTCTTGCCGAACCGACTCAGAAGCCGAGTCGCGGAACGAGATGAGCACTACATGCCAGAGGTTCTCTCCTTGAATATTCACGCTATGTCCTTTCCTCAATTTGCTCTAGGAAAATTGTACTACATATTTTTGATTTTGGCAATAGGCTGTACGAGTCCAGCACCTTTGAGACTCCCGCGCTGATAATGTGGACACAATATAACGCAAGGGCGAGAGCATTCCAAGCGACTCATGAGGTCGCTTTGTGTTGTACCACAGGAGGTATTCAATGAGC
>Ga0210057_1003496_pt1 | contig 21630 bp, 17 predicted proteins | sample CryGeyCG2114_010_2_FD_183968 | JGI IMG/M metagenome (GOLD analysis project Ga0210057, IMG submission 183968) | Groundwater microbial communities from aquifer - Crystal Geyser CG10_big_fil_rev_8/21/14_0.10 (SPAdes) (version 2) | ecosystem: Environmental > Aquatic > Deep subsurface > Groundwater ...
CCGCTTCACCTGATAACCAAGCCTCGGCTGTAGGAGTAACTTTAGATGGTAATGATTATATATCTAAGGTAAAAATTATTCACACTGATGACTATAATCATAGCTTCACCAATGAAAATACTAGTCCTAGCACGGTTTATAAATATGTTAAACCTTACACTCCAACCACACCAACCGTGGATAATCCACAAAATACTAGCGTTGATGTGACTATTTCCAAAAATTCCAATGAAATAGAGGGCTTAGAATATGCTATTTATGAAAATACGACTGGTCAATATGTTCAGGTTAATGGCACTCTAGGGGCGTCAGCGGTTTGGCGCGAAATTGGCACTAGCGCAGGAGAGTGGGGTGTAACATCAGGTATAAGCGGTAAGGTAACTATCAGCGGCTTAAGCTCGCCAGTAGCTCAATATAATTTCCAAGTCAAATCCAGAAATACTTCTGACATTTCTAATGCTGCTACCAGTGAAAGTAATTTATCTTCCAGTGCGGGTATAACAAATACCGCACCGGTTATCTCTATTTCCAGTGTGGCTCAGCAGACTGGGGGAGTTAATTATGTCTTAATTAATTATACCGGCACTGATGCTCAAAATGATACCAATAATTTAAATTCTTTTGAATATTCCACTGACAATTCTACTTGGAGTACTATGACCGAAAAAACCGGTGTGGGTTCTAGTGGTAATTCTGGTTTATTATTTACTTCAGCTGGAGCTAGTTTTACATTTACTTGGGATGCCGGCACAGATTTAGCTGGAGTAGAGGACTCAACAGTTTATATTCGAATTCAATCGACTGATACTTTAGCTAACAGTAATTTGGAAACATCATCGGCTTTGGCCATTGATAATTTAGGACCAATAATTTCTAATATTTCAATTAGTCAAACTCAGGGCACTGGCAATATAGTTATTAACTATAATTTAACTGACAATACCACTGCTGATAATATAGTAACTATAGATATATCTGATGATGGTGGCAGTACTTGGACGGTAACTGATACTAGTGTCACTGGTGATATTGGTAGTAATGTTTCAGCTGGCACCGGTAAAAGCATTACTTGGTCAGCTGGTACAGATTTTGCTGGTCAGGAACAAGCTGATATGAAAGTTAGAATTAGGGTTACAGATAATTATGGTAATATCGGTAATTATTATCCTTCAGCTGATTTTTCTGTAGATACTAACAATCCGGTTGTTTCTGGGGTTAGTGCCACTCAAACTAGTGGTAGTTCGGATGTGGTTGTAAATTATACTTTAACCGATGGTTCAGCGGCTGGGCATTTAGTAGAAATAGGTATATCAAATGATGCGGGGGTAACTTGGAATGTAGCCACATCTACTGTTTCTGGTGATATTGGATCTGGCCAAACTACCGGCACTAAATCATTCACTTGGTCGGCTGGCACTGATTTTACCGATCAAGAACAAGCTGATATGAGAGTCAGGGTCAGATCTACGGATTATTATGGTGGAGTTGGCAGTTATGCTAGTTCAGCTAATTTTTCACTAGATACTGGCAGTCCCATTACTTCTAATTTATCAGCCAATCAAACTACTAATACAAATAATATTGTAATTAGTTATGATCTGACTGATATTAATGCTTCTAATTTGACTACCGAAATAGATATTTCTGATGATGGTGGCAGTACTTGGATAGTAACAGATACCAGTTCTACGGGTGATATTGGTGGTAGTGTGGCTACTGGTGTTGGCAAATCAATTACTTGGAATGCGGGAGCAGATTTTGCCAATCAAGAGCAAGCTGATATGAGAGTCAGACTTAGAGCCACAGATACTTATGGTAATATAAGTAGTTATTATAGCTCCGCTAATTTTGCAGTTGATACAGCTGGTCCATTGGGACTTAGTAGTTTAACAAAATTTTCATCAACAGCTACGACTGTTACATTGAATTGGTCGACCGGTATAACTGATGCTAGTTTTAATCATTATGAGATTTGGCATGGTTCAACTGCTAGTGATGTAGATGATAGAATTAGCACTGCTACTAAATGGGATCAAGCAGATGATATTAATTTGACCAATATTAATACTATTTCAACGGTTATTACTGGCCTGGATATAACTGATAATTATTACATGAAGATTTGGGCGGTTGATGATTATGGTAATGAAGTAACTATGGCAGCAATTAATGTTTATGAAACTCCGGTTGTTATATCACCAACTACGGTTGTGCCTAGTGGTGGCGGTGTTTCACCAGAGTTATTATCGCCGGATGTTACGCCACCAGCTCAGCCAATTTTAAACCCAATTACGAGTCCTACCAACTCCGCTAACGTGACAATTTCCGGGTTAGCCGAACCAAGATCCATAGTTGATTTATATGATAACGGAGTTTTAGTTGCTCGTTTAGTATCATTAACAGATAACAATAGTAGATTTAGTCAGAATTTCAACTTTACTGAAGGTCCTCATGTTTTAACGGCTCGAGCCATTGATGACAGTGGAAATAGCAGTGTGGTATCAGAACAATTAATATTAATAATTGATCAAACAGCACCACTAGCTCCAATTGTTTTAACTCCAGACAATAATTCTCAGGTGACTAACTCCAATCCAGAAATTATTGGGGTAGCTGAGGCACTGTCACAAATTGTGATCACTTTGGATAATAATCAATCATTTACTACTACGGCTGATAGCAACGGAGCTTGGCGGTTTATTTTGCCAAGTAGTTCTTCTTTGACCGATGGTTTACATAATATAGTGGTGGGAATTATTGATCAATCTGGTAATATTGGACCAAATATTCAATTATCAATTACCAAAATATTTTCTCCGATTATAGTTGGAGAAATTACTGCGCCAATAATTCCGTCTGTGCCCTTGCCACCGGGAGTGGGTATTAGTGAAATCATAGAATCAATTGAGTTACCGGGCATTCAATTGCCAGAGGTATCTCAAACAGCCGTTACAGTTGATAATAATATACTTAAATTTGGTGGTAAATCATTGCCCAACAAGGATGTGGTGGTTTATATTCATAGCACTCAAGCTTTAATTTATCAAACTAAATCTGATAAAGATGGCAATTGGACCATAAATCATTCTCAGGATATTATTGAATTATCGCCCGGACAACATTCAATTTTTGCGGTCACTGTGGATCCGGTAGCTAAAGTTAAAAGTTTGCCTAGTGAAGTAAAATTATTTGAAGTCAAGAGGAATTTAATAGCGGTGATATTTAATTTACTTAATATTCAAACTACTTTATTTACTTTATTTGTAGTGGCCATAGCGATATTCTGGCTTTATAGAATTAGAAAGAAAAATTTGGCCGAAGTGGCAGTTTAAAATTAATTTTAATCAATTATAAGCTCATTCTGATTTATTAGAATGAGCTTTATTGTAAAAAATCGAATTTTTTGGTAGACTAGAATTATATTTATAATTATTTTAAATAAAATATGAGTTTATTTTTGTGGATACTTGTCAGCACTATAACTATCAGTTTTATATCTTTAGTTGGTGTTTTAGTGTTATTTTTTCGGGATGATTTGCTGAAAAAAATAGTTTTGTGGCTGGTGGCTTTTTCGGCTGGCTCACTTATTGGTGGAGCACTTTTACATATGATTCCCGAAGCTATAGCTACTTTAAATAATAATCAATTAGTATTTGTTTGGGTTATAGTTGGTTTTTCAATCTTCTTCGCCTTAGAATTATTTATTCAATGGCATCATTGTCATGGTTTAGAATGTGAACATGAAAAATATGTTAAACCGACAGCTTATCTAGTATTGATAGCTGATAGTTTGCATAATTTTATTGATGGGCTCGCTATTGCGGGAGCATTTATTGTAGATATTAGAGTGGGAATTGTGACCGCTGTGGTGGTAGCGACTCATGAGATACCGCAAGAGTTGGGAGATTTTGGGGTGTTGATTAATAGTGGTTGGAAAAAGGGCCGGGCTTTATTGTTTAATTTAATTTCTGGGTTAACGGCGGTGTTGGGCGGGTTAGTGGCCTATGCTTTGGCGCAAAATATTAATGTTGATTTTCTATTGCCGTTAGCGGCCGGTGGGTTTATTTATATCGCTTCATCTGATTTGATACCAGAAGTTAAACATCATGATAAAATTAGAACAAATATTATTCATTTTATAGCCTTTGTTTTAGGAGTTGGCTTGGTAATGTTAGTTGGCTGGTTCGAATAATAATTAAATTAGATAGTAGGTTGTAGCTTTTTACCTGCCTGCCGGCAGGCAGGGCTTGTTAGGGAATGTTGTAGATCTAGGTTGTAGCTTATTAGCTTGTTAGGGAATGTTATAGAATTAGGTTGTAGCTTATTAGCTTGTTAGGGAATGTTTATAGAAGTATATAATAAATCCTAATAAGCTAATCAGCTAACCAGCTAAGTCTAATAAATCCTAATAAGCCAATAAGCTAATTAGCTAAATATATATGAAGATTTTAAGAATTGGGGCGGAGTGGTGTCCGGAATGTATTATTATGAGACTCCGTTTTGCCGAAATTGAAAAAGAAATACCAGATTTAATAACTGAGTTTATTGATGTAGATAAAGACAAGGAAATTAAAAAGATTTGGAATATAGATGATATTCCAACTTTTATTTTTTTGGATAAAAATGGACAGGAATTTTTACGATTACAAAAATTAATAGAGAAAGAAGATTTATTAAAAATAATCAAAGAAAATAATGATAAATAATTTTTTAAAATATCAAATTAAAAATCTCAAGCTCCTAATGAATAATAAATTTATATTTAAAAAAATAATAGTCTTATTGATTTTAGTGTTTATTTTTTTGCCATATGTAGCTGGAGCAAACAGTCCAGTTGAGATTAATTTTTTTCATAGCAAAACCTGTCCGGTTTGTGTTCAGGAAGGTCAATTTTTGGATCAGTTATCTATTGAATATCTTGATTTGGTAATTAATCGTTACGAAATATCCGAATCAGACTCTATAGCTCTGTTAGAGGATTTTTATAATAATTATGCGGTACCAAAAGATAATTGGGGGTTGGTGCCGGTCACTTTTATTGGGGAACAAGTTTATTTGGGTTTTGGAGAAAAAACCGCCACTATAATGAAGGATCAGGTTATAGGGATGTTAAATGGAGAAATAGAAACCAGAGGTACAAATATAGATAATGGGATGTTTGAACAGCAAATCACCGATCAATTAGATGTATTAAAACAGCGAAAAATTAATATTCCTTTTTTTGGTGAATTTGAGGTAGTGGGTTTTTCACCATTTACTTTAAGTTTAATGGTGGGTATTTTAGATGGTTTTAATGCTTGCGCTATCATAGCCCTAGGTATATTACTGGCTATTTTAGTTTCTACGGGTAACCGCAAAAGAGTGATATTGATTGGGGGGACGTTTATTTTGGTTTCCGGCTTGGTTTATTATGTTTTCATTGCGGCTTGGCTCAATGTTTTTTTATTTTTGGGTTATATTAAAATAATCACTTACCTTATATCAGCTTTGGTAATTATTTTTGCCATCTTTTTGTTAAAAGATTATTTTAATGACATTATTTGTAAGATTTGTAATATTGAAGATGATCGCCCGGACGGTATTTTAACTCGATTTCAAAAATATTTATTTGCCAAAGCCAATCGGGCCGTATCATCACAAATGCCAATTGTACCATTACTTATAGGGGTAGCAGTTATCGCGGCCGGTATTAATATGATTGAATTGTTTTGTTCTTTGGGTTTTCCCTTGGCTTACACTAAAATATTATCAACTCACGCTCTACCAACTTATCAATATTATCTAAATTTATTGGTTTATATATTTTTTTATATGTTAGATGATTTGTTGATTTTTTTGATAGCCGTGTTTACCCTGAGAATTACTAAAGTTTCAGATAAATATTTAAAATTTGTTAAATTAATTAGCGGTCTGGTTTTGTTAATACTAGGTTTAATAATTCTATTTAAACCGGGAATATTGACTTTTTAAATTTAATTCATTGCTTTTTTTTGTGGTTAGGAGTAAAATAGAATATATTAAAATATATAAATAACTAATAAATTATGCTTAAATTTTTCAAAAGAAGCGAAGAAGATAGTCAGAAAGAAAATCTAATTCGCGGTTTGGCTTATGGTTTGGGTGGGGCTTTCGTAATTTTAATTATTATTTTACTAATTGTTTTTGGTGGTAAAATAAAGGATAAAATTACTGGTAAAAGTGTTACTACTAACACTAATAATGTAGCTTCGGCTGATGCTCCGAAGCTAAGAATCACCGTGGTGACTTCTAAGGATTGTGAGGGTAAGTGCTTTGATATTAATTTATTCTTAGATGCTTTGAAACAAAATGGTATTAATGAAGTTGGGTCGGAGGTGATAAATATTGAGGATAAGCCGGGTCAGGATTTGGTCGAAAAGTATAAAATTGAAAAAGTGCCCACAGTTTTAATTTCCGGTGAGTTGGACAAAAATCCACAGTTAGCCCAGGCCTGGACGGCTTTAGGGGAAATTATTGATCAGGTTTTTGTTTTTAGAAAATTAATTCCACCTTATATTGAAGTCGCGACTGGTAATTTGCGAGGTAATTTTTCCTTGGTTTATTTAACAAATGAAGCTTGTGATGGTTGTTATGATGTTAAACTTCATGAAACGGCTTTAAGTAATTTGGGTTTAGTGACTCAAAATTTTAAATCTGTAGATATTGATTCTGAAGAAGGTAAGGGTTTGGTAAAACAGTATGAAATTGTGGATGTGCCAACTATACTTTTAAGTGGGGATTTATCCGAATACACCGGTTTACAACAAATTTGGCCTCAGGTGGGTGTAGTGGCTGATGATGGAACTTATATTTTTACTAAAATGGATGAGATGGGTAGTTATATGAATTTAAAAACCGGTAAATTAGTAGAAGTGGCACCGCCAACTGTTGATGAAGCTGCACCAGTTCAATAATTAAAATAAATTTCATAAATAAAAGGCGGTTTTGACCGCCTTTTAGGTTTAATATTTTATTTAATAATTTATTTATAAAATATTTTTTATTACTTTTGGGTCGCCAAAAGCCATGCCTACGGCAGACAAGCCTGACTGATCGGTCAGGCTTCGACAGGAGGGGAATAGAGAGAAGCAATCCCATGGTTAACACATAGTCATTGCGAGGCACGAAGCAATCCCACTTTTGTTTCACTTGAGATTGCTTCATCCGCTTCGTTACCCTGCCTGCCGTAGGCAGGGGGGAGGTTGGAGGGGTTAAATTATAAAGAAACATATTAACCACCCCTAACCCCTCCTTCAAAAGGAGGGGAATAAAAACCACCCATATTTTACAGCTGAATTTTTCATAGGCTCGTGATTATGAAGACATTTTGAAGATTATTTAATAATATTAATATAGATTTAATTAAGCTTGGGAGTATAATATTGGCATTGATTTCAACACTAAATAATGGTAATATATAGATATTATGAGTAAATTATACATAGTCGCTACACCGATAGGTAATTTATCTGACATAACAATCAGAGCTATTGAAATTTTAAAGCAAGTTGATTTAATTCTTTGTGAAGATACTAGAGTCTCTAAAAAATTACTTGATCACTATGAGATTGATACCAAAACCATATCATACCACCAACACAGTGAGACCAGTAAAATTAATTTAGTATTAGAAAAAATAAAATCTGGTTTAGACTTGGCTTTAATTACCGATGCTGGTACTCCCGGTATTTCTGACCCAGGCAATAAATTAATTGCGGAAATTGTAAAAAATTGTAGCCCGGGTTGTGATATAATTCCCATTCCTGGACCATCAGCGGTGATTTCGGCTTTATCGGTTTCTGGTTTATCAACTGATAAGTTTTTATTCTTGGGTTTTATCCCGCATAAAAAGGGCCGGGAAACATTATTTCAAAGAATTGAAAATAGTTTGGAAACAGTGGTTTTCTATGAATCAACCCATCGGATAATTAAAACCTTAGACAGTTTAAGTAGGGTATTGGATAGAAATAGACAAATTGTTATTTGTCGAGAATTAACCAAAAAATTCGAAACTATTTATCGAGGAAATATTTTGGAAGTTTTAGATATAGTTAAGAAAGATATTATCAAGGGAGAATTTGTAGTAATTATTTCTGGTCAGAATAGTAAGAAATTACAAGGTGAATGGCGCAGCCAGAGAGGGTGGCCTGGGCTAAAAAAATAAAAAATTAATAGATTATGAATAAATTTTATATCACTACGCCGATTTATTATGTCAATGACCCCAACCGTAATTCCAGCGATATTTAGTAGCTATAAATTATGAAGATTTAAGAATCGCCTTCGGCTCACCCTCTTTTTAATCTAAACTAATCTTGGAATTACAGCGGCCTGCCTGCCGGCAGGCAGGGGCGGGACAATTTATTAATTAATTTTAATTTATTTATGTCAAAGTTTTATATCACTACGCCGATTTATTATGTCAATGACAAACCGCATATTGGTCATGCCTATACTACGATTGCGGCTGATGTTTTGGCTAGATACCATCGTCTAAAGGGCGACCAAGTCTTTTTTTTAACCGGGACAGATGAGCATGGAGCTAAAGTAGCGCAAAGCGCTAAAGAAGCCGGCAAATTACTACAAGAATTTTGTGATGAAAATAGCGCTAAATTCCAAATGGCTTGGGATAGATTAAATATCGCCAATGATCATTTTATTAGAACTACATCCAATCAACATAAAGTTGGCGTGGCTAAATTTTTAAATAAATTAAAAGCGGCTGAGGCCATCTACAAAGATGATTATGAGGGGCTTTACTGTACTGGCTGTGAAAAATTTATTACTGAAAAGGATTTAGTTGACGGTTTATGTGTTGATCACAAAAAACCGCCGGAAATTTTAAAAGAGAAGAATTATTTTTTTAAATTAAAGGCCTATTTGCCCAAGTTGGCTGAGTTAATAAACAGCGGTGAGTTAATAATTTTACCAGCTAATAAAAAAAATGAAGTTTTGGGTTTGATTAAACAGGGTTTGGAAGATTTTTCCATTTCTCGTGAAAGTGTGAAATGGGGGATTGAATTACCTTTTGATAAATCTCAGGTGACTTATGTTTGGGTGGAGGCCTTGCAAAATTATATTACTGGTATTGGCTATGGTGATAATGATGCTCAATTTAATAAATTTTGGCCGGCTGATATCCATTTAATGGCCAAAGATATTATTAAGTTCCATGCTCTTTATTGGCCGGCTATGCTCTTGGCTGCTGAGTTGCCACTGCCTAAAGTTATTTTTGCTCATGGTTTTTTTACCATTGATGGAGAGAAGATGAGTAAGAGCTTGGGCAATGTGATTGATCCAGAAGCTTTGGTAGATGATTTTGGCTCAGACGCAGTGCGATATTTACTTTTGTCTCAATTTCCCTTTGGGGCTGATGGCGATGTGAAAGCCGGCGAATTTGTGATTCAATATAATGCCGATTTAGCCAATGGTCTGGGTAATTTAACTTCTCGTGTTTTGTCGATGGCCGAAAAATATGTGGCTGGTCTAGTACCAGCCAAGGATTTTGAATTTTCTGATGAGGTGGCTGGGATTTGGCACCAGTATGAAGAGGCGATGAAAAATTTCCAAATTGATAAAGTAATAGAAACCATTAGAAAACTTAATGCCTTTGCGGATGGCTATACAGAGCGACAAAAGCCCTGGCAACTGGTTAAGACTAACCAAGATCAATTGGTCAAGGTGATTTATAATCTATTGGAGATGATTAGACATTTGGCTTTAATGGTTTATCCGATTATGCCAGAAACGGCTGAGCAGATTTTTGAATATTTACAACAAACTGATTGGAAAAATAAAAAATATAAGGAATTGATTGATTGGGGTGGACTAGAGCCAGGTGTTAAAGTGGAAAAGGCCAAGCCGTTATTTCCGAGGTTTGAAAAGGAGTAGTAATGGTATTTTATTGTTATTGCGGATCGGTCTTTTACTTCGTTCAGGATAAACTCTGCAATCCCACAGTTAACACACCGTCATTGCGAGTATGACTGCCTGCCGGTAGGCAGGGCTGCTCATCCACCGTCATTGCGAGCGAAACGGAGTGAAGCGAAGCAATCTCAGGTGAAATAAACATGGGATCGCTTCGTGCCTCGCGATGACGATGTGGGACATGGGGTTGCCATGCCTCCGGCAGACAAGCCGGCAGGCAGGTAACAAAATTTTAAATTATAAATTAATAACTTTTTACTTTATAACTTTACAAACTTTATAACTTTTTATGCTTTTTACTCTAGTAGATGTAATTTTAATTGTCATAGTAGTGGGTTTTGTGATGCTCGGGTTTTTTATGGGTTTAATTTCGGCGATTGGCGCACTAGTGGGGATTGTTTTGGGCACTTGGGTGGCCAGTAATTATTTTTTGGTTCTAGCCAATTTTATTTCACCTTATTTATTGGGACACGAAGGGGTGGCGAAAACCATAGCTTTTATGGCTATCTTTTTTATTATTAATAGATTGGTGGCTATAATTTTTTGGTTAATCAACAAAGCTTTTCGTCTAGTATCCATAATTCCGTTTTTAAAACCTATTAATCGTTTGGGTGGGGCTATTTTAGGATTAGTCGAGGGAGTTTTTATAACCGGTTTATCAGTATTTATTATTTCCAAATTTATTACCAATATCTCTTGGCTAGTTCAATCTCTTAATGGTTCTAAAATAGCTCATTTATTAGTTTACATTACTCAATGGTTGAGTAATTTTATTCCCTAAAGTTAATTTATGCTAATTGATTCCCATTGCCATATAAATTTTAGAGTTTACAAGGATGATGCTGATCAGGTTATCACCCGGGCTTTGGCAGAAAATATTTGGTTGGTTAATATTGGCTCACAATATAGCACTTCGGCTCGAACTATTAAAATTGCTGAAAATTATGACCAAGGGGTTTACGCCGTCGTGGGTTTACACCCTATTCATTTGATTGATGATATCACTGAAAGTGTAGTGCTTGATGGGGTAAAGCACGAAATTAAAACCCAGCGTGAAGAATTTGATTATGATAAATACAAGGCCCTAGCTAAATCCTCAAAAAAAGTAGTTGGTTTGGGCGAGGTCGGTTTGGATTATTATTATTTTGACAAATCGGATTCTAATTTTGAAAGTAAAATGACCTTACAAAAAGAAGTTTTTGAAAAGTTTATATATTTAGCGGCTGAATTGGACTTACCACTGGTGATACATTGTCGAGGTCATAAGACAGATCCTTATTTTGCCTATGATAATGTTTTGGAAATAATTAAACATAGCGGACAGGCAATTAGGGGAGTGATTCATTGCTTTGGTGGTAATTTAAAACAAGCTAGGGAGTTTATAGACCTAGGTTTTTATGTGGGCTTTACCGGCATCATAACTTTTAAAAATAAAGCGGAGGAAGTCCAAGCTATCGCTCAAGCTATCCCCTTGGATAAAATATTAATTGAAACGGATGCGCCATTTTTAGCGCCAATACCATATCGAGGTCAGAGAAATGAACCGCTGTATGTTAAATTGGTGGCTCAAAAAATTGCGGAACTCAAAAATTTATCACTCCAAGAGGTGTCAGAGGCAACTACAGCTAATGCCCAGAATTTATTTAATATTTAAGGGATTTGTTGTATTGTTTAGTTAAACCAATCAAATTCTTATTTAACAGAGTGAATATGATTATTTTTTTTACCATAATTTTAAATTTAATCTCAGCTGTTTTTCTTTATTTTACTTTGCAGTTTAATTGGTGGTTGGGTTTTAATCTTATTTTATTTTTATCCTGGTTATTATCGCTAACTTTTATTTCCGAAGTGATTTTAGCTAGAATTTTCTCATTGTCTAAAACTTATACCCGATTCCTGAGTCTTTTTTTAAATATAATTTTACTGGGATTTATCTCAAATATTTTCACCAGTTGGTGGGCCTATAATAATTTGGCTTTTTTAATTTCACTGGTTATAACTAGTTTCGTTATAATTTTCTGGTCTTATTTTTTTAAAAAACTCGAGTCTCAACCTAAAATTTATTTGGGCAATAATGATGGTTGGATAAATTTTAAGAATTGGTATTTGTGGTTATTTTTAGCGGTGACGATTATCGGCTTTAGATTAATAGCGTTGGCCCAGACCGGTAATTATTTAATTAGCCCGTGGCAAGTTTTGTCGTCCAGTTATTTAATTTTTGTTTTCATCGCCTTGCTAATTATTTTTTCTTTGGTTTTTTCCAAGAAAAAAGTTTGGTTGGTGTTAGCCGTTATTATTATTGGGTCATTTTTAATGCATTCATACCTGTTAGTTTATGCTTCTGGTTTTGGCGGGGATCGGTGGCGGCATTTAGGTTCGGAAAATCGGATATTGCAAGGTATGATTTATCAGCCAACCCTGCTGACAGACGATATTTGGTATCAGTCCGTGGCTGGTATTAGTGTACCCAGAGCTTTAATTGCTGGTCCTAAGATATCTTATGGTTTTGAGTGGTCTTGGGCGGTGATCATAGCTAAGGTTTCTGGTAGTGATATATTTACTATAGATAAATTTTTAATTTTATTTTTATGGTCATTATTTTTACCACTGATTGTTTTTGTTTGGGCTTGGCAATTGAAAGTCAAAAAGAATTTAGCTCTACTGGCTTCGGCTTTAACTTTGATTTTTTATCTCTTGCAATATTACGGCTCTCAAACCTTGCCAATTAGTTTTTCAGTTTTATATTTTGGATTTTTAATGGCCGGTTTTTTAGCTTATTTAAAAAATAAACAAAACACAATCTTGGCTTTTTTGATATTTTTAACGGTCTTATCTTATTTTGGTTATCTTTTAGCTTTTATTATTTTAATTTTAGCTTTAGTTTGGTTGTTAACGATGAATTTAAAGCCAGGGAAAAAATATTTTATGGTTTTGGTTTTGAGCTTAACAATATGGGGAGCGGAAATTATGTCGGGTTTTTCCACTTTGACAGATAAATTTTCTATGCTCAAAATAACCAACGCCATTATTGGCGGAAATTTTTTATTTTTTGAAAAAGGTAAATTTTTATTATGGGATATTAAATATTGGCCGATTTTATCTTTAATTATCAGTTTATTTTTTCTGGCCAGTATTTTTATTTTTAGTTGGAAAATGCTCAAGGAAAAAAAGGCCGAGCATTTGTTTTTAATCGGTTTAACTTCTATTTTAATTATTAATTACTTTTTATCATGGATTTTATTAGATGGCATTCATAGCTTAGCCAGAAGACTGAATGTTTATATAGTTTTGTTGTTAGTTTTTATTTTAGCTTATGGCTTATCAAATTTTATCAATAACAGAAGGCGAGCTAGGGTGGTAATTATAGCGCTAAGTTTAGTGGGATCATTGGTTTATGTTTCGGGACCAGTTTTAGAAGCCACGGTCACAACTAGCGATGCCCAGTCCATGCAATATATTTGGAGTCAGGTGGTTAGCGAACCACATAATTATTGCGTCTTGGCTGATACTTGGCCCTTGTTAGCCATGGAGGCATATTCCGCCAAGGAAATAAAAGCCGGAAATTTTGCCAGTGATTTTAATTATCAGCAAAATGATCGAGTTAGGATTTTTAGTGATTTTGTGACCAAGCCATCACTCGACACCGCTAGCGAAGCTCTCAAGGTCACTAATACCAAAGCTTGTTTTATCATGATTAACTATAATATTTTAAATCAAGAAAAAATTTATCAGATTAATAATTTATTTGGCCAGCCGAAAATATTTGGTGATAATTTAGTTTGGGAATATATTACAGAAGAAAATAATAAAATAATAAAATAATAAAATATTATTTTATTAATTAGTTAGTTTTAATTTATTAATTTTTTAAACATATGTCAGATTGTATTTTTTGTAAAATCGCCACCGGCGAGATACCGAGTTATAAGGTTTATGAGGATGATAATGTTTTAGCTTTTTTAGATCATACGCCAGTTAATGCCGGTCACACTTTGGTTATCCCCAAAAAACATTTCAATACATTTTTGGATCTGCCTAGTGATTTAGTTGGTGAGATAATGTCAGTAATTAGTAAAATTTCTCCGGCTGTGGTGGCTGGCAGTGGGGCTCAGGGGTTTAATTTAAATTTAAATAATGGAGAGACCTCCGGACAAGTAGTTTTTCATGCCCATTGGCATATTATTCCCAGATATAAAAATGACGGCTTGAAACATTGGACCAGCAGAGACTATAGTGCCGGTGAAGCTGAAGAAGTTTTGGAGAAAATTAAAAAAATAATAAATTCAAAAACACTAAAAACACAAAAAACATCTATATTTTAAAATTATAACTATCCACATCGTCATTGCGAGGCACGAAGCAATCCCATCGAATTAGAAATGAGATTGCTTCGTCCGCTTCGCTCCCTCGCAATGACGATATGGATCACAATGACGATTTGTGTTAATGCTTTTGTGTTTTTCGTGCTTTAGTGTTTTCAGTGTTTTAGTGCTTTGGCGTTTTATAAAATAAAAATAGCACGGATTATGTCCGTGCTTTTATTAACCAATAATTTGACCTCGATTAAATTTAACCACCGGTACTAATTCACCCTGCCAAAATCTAAGTGTAATTCCCGCCTCAGAAAATAATTGCTTAGTTCTGTTGGCATGTTCCTGCCATTTAGATGAGTTTTGATCATCCCAGTCTTTATCAACAACTACTTCCCCAATACCACTTTGGACGATGCCTCTGGCACAATCCATACAAGGGATACCACTGGTGTACATAGCACAATCTTTTAAGGAAGCTCCAAATCTGGTGGCATTATAGATAGCATTTCTCTCGGCGTGTTCAAACCAATAATATTTTTCTGGCCTAATTTGTCGTTCAGTAATGCCGTCATTTATACCACGAGGAAAACTGTTATAACCGGTTGATCTGACTTCTTTGTCCGGTCCAATAATAACCGCCCCAATATGAGTGCTTTCATCCTTACTGCGGCTAGCGACCAGATAAGCCATAGTCATAAAAACATCATCCCAATCTGGTATTTTGGATTTAGACATTACCATTCTCCTAGTTTGAGGTTTTTTCAAGGTTCTCTAGTTTTAATTAAACTAGCATAAATCTATTTAATATTCAACTCACTAATAAATTCCAACTGATTAATCATGGAACTGAAATAAATATTTTGACCATTATCATCAATAGTTAAATGGTGAATATTTTGACCGGAGTATAATTCAATAATATTTCTCAGCTCTCGATTATCCAATTCAATAATTTTTATTTTATCTTCACTGGTAAATATAATATGACGACCAATGGGATGCCACAAAGCTTCAGTGATACCAGCGCCAATTCTAGTAATTAATTCCGGCTCTTTTTTATCTGGACTATAAATCCATATTTCCCAATTATTATAAAAGAGAAAATCATTTTTATTCAACCAACTAATATTAGACGCTTCTTTTTTGATGGTTTTATTTTTCAACTCCGGATCAATGATATATAATTCTTGCAAGGTTGGGCTAAAGAGTATCAGTTTATTGGAATCAGAATCCCAAAAATGACAACTGGAGCATTTAACGCCATCGATTATTTCTGGGTTTATATTGGCATTAAGTTTTTGTTTGTAAACAACATCTTTATAAAAGTAATAAATAGTGTCGTGGTTAATAATAAAATCAGAAATATTTTTAGGGAAGATTAATTTTTTATTCATCGTAAATAAATCTATTTTCCAAATCCCGGCGCTATTTAGGGCATAAATAATATTATCATTGTTTAAATCCCACTTCACAATAGAATAATTATCATTATTAATTTTTAGGGGCTTAATATAGTATCTTTCAGTATCAATAATTAAATATTGATTGTTGGATTTTACTAATATTTTTTTATTAGTATTGGACCAGGCCAATATCTGGGGGTTGGTGTAATCACTAGCTTGGTACAGGTCATAAAAATTATGATTATCAAAATCAAAGGAGATAATTTTTCTAGCGTCGGTAATAAAGGCCACTTTTTTTTGGTCTGACGAGACTAACCAATTAATTATTGGATATGATGATAATTGGGTGGGGAAAATATTTTTCCACAGGATTACATCTTCAGCAAAGGTGGTGGCATTTTTAGAAATTTGTAATTTTTTAGTCCAATCATGATAACCGGTTTTGGCTAATTTAATTTCGTAATCAGCCGGCAAGAGCTTTTCAATTCTAGCCGGAGTTTGCTTATTTTTAATTAATTGGTTATTTAGATAAATATCCGCTTTTTTGGGGATAGAACTAATAATGAAAATGCCGGTTTTTTGAACTTTGCCTCTTTTAAAATTGTAACGATAACCCTGAGTATATAAAATTATTAGAGGCACGGTAACTAAAAAAATTATTATAAAAAAAATATAAACCAACCGTCGCAGAGCTAGATTTTTGGTGGAAATTAATTTAATATCTTTATATTTACTCTCGGACTGTTTCATATTATTCGTTTACTTTTTCAATTTTAGCGCCCAGATTTTTAAGTCGCGCCACTATATTTTCATAACCGCGCTCAATTTGGTAAATATTATCTATCACAGTTTCACCCTCGGCGCATAAACCGGCAATAATCAAAGCCATACCGGCTCGCAGATCCGGGCTTTCTAGTTTTTTGCCGATTAATTTGGTGGGTCCGCTGACAATCACGCGATGAGGATCGCACATTATAATATCTGCGCCCATAGTGTTTAATTTATCAGTATAAAACAGCCGACCCTCAAAAATCGTTTCATGAATTAAACTACGACCATGAGCTTGAGTCATTAAAACGCTAAAAGGCGCTTGAAGATCAGTGGGAAATCCCGGATATTCATGGGTTTGGATTTCTGTGCCCCTTAAGCGACTGGTTTTGGTGATTATATAATCAGGTCCAATTTCCAAATCAGCACCGGCATTTTTGAGAATTAATAAAACTGTTTCCAAATGTTTGGGATTACAATTGGTAATTTTTATTTTACTGTTAGTAGCTAGGCCCAACATAACAAAAGATCCGGCCTCTATGCGATCGGGGATAAGTTCATAATCACTGCCGGATAATTGATCAACACCTTCAATAGTGATTTCTGAAGTGCCAGCGCCAGTGATTTTGGCCCCACATTTATTTAGATAATTTGCTAAAGCTGGAATTTCCGGTTCCATGGCGGCATTGATAATAGTGGTAACGCCTTTGGCTAAACAGGCAGTCATCATTAGACTTTCAGTCACAGTTACTGAGATTTTAGGTAAAACAATTTTGGCGCCTTTTAGTCTCTGAGCTTTTAAAGTGAACGAATCACCATGATCAAAAACCTCGGCTCCCAAAGCTTTAAAGCCGGCCATAAATAAATCAACTGGTCTTTTACCGATAATACAACCACCGGGGTGTTTCATAGTCACTTCGCCAAATCTAGCCAGTAATGGACCGGCTATCATAATAGATGATCGGAGTTTTTTAACTAATTCTTGGTCCGGCTCAGCTCTCTCTATATCACTAGGATCAATTATTAAAGTTGATTCTTGCCAAGATATTTTAGCGCCCAAACTAACCAGTATCTCGGTCATTCTGTTGATGTCTTCTATTTGTGGGACATTGTTTATCTTACATATTTCATTGGACAAAATAGAAGCGGCTAAGATTTTTAAAGCAGCATTTTTGGCGCCAGAAACTTTGATTTCACCAGTGAGGGGATAGTTTCCGATTATTTTATATTTTTCCATTATAAGGGGTGGATTTAAGTAATGAAATTTAAATATATTATTACATATTTTTCACCATTTTAATACTTGACAAATATATTAATATATGATATAATACTAGAACACGGAAAAATAGTGGCCAAGCCATTTTTGGCTTGAAAAGAAGGGATAAGACAGTGAAAGTCAAATTAAAGTACTTAGATTATTTGTTTATACTGCTGTTAACACTTATTTTACTGCTAACAGCAATTACGCCACTAATTTTCGCCGCTGAATTTACTAGTGGCGAACAATCACAGGTTCTGGAGATACCGCAACCCATGGAAGTGCCATGGGAAATAGTATCCTCACCGGATAATCCGCTCCAGTCGGCGCTGGACTTGAGTCATTATCTCGAGTCTAGTTATAGCGCCAAATTGGTGGGTGATAAGGGCCAAGCCATTGGACCCTTACAAATCCATCGCCAATTAGTGGATGATGTTAATCGCATCATCGGTCAAAGGCGATTTAATTATCAGGATCGCTGGTCGCTGGAAAAGTCTCAAGAGATGTTTGAGATCTACTCCAGTTACTATGGCCAGAGGTATATCCAGACCACTGGTCAGAAGCCCACCACCAGGACCTACGTGAGAATGTGGAACGGAGGCCCGGACGGTTGGCGCAAAAATAGCACCTTGGCTCATTGGGCTAGAGCCAAAAATTAAAATCACAGCTAGTTGCTGGCCACTCTTATAGAGGGTGGCCAGCTTTTTTTTATTGTCAAATTTTGTTACAATAGATTGATATAAACATTCAATATTTCAAATTATGGATTGGAAACTAAAATTGGGTCGAGTTAATGTGACCAGGGTGCCATTTTGGCTGTCTTTTATTTTTGTCATTTCAGCTTTTGTTTTGGGTTTACTTTTGGGTGGTAATGTTTCTATCCAAAGAGGCAAGGAAATAATTAAAGGTATTAATCCCAACACTACCACCACCCCAGCCGGTATAGTGGTGGACAAAGACGGGGTGATTCCGGATTATCTTAAAAAAGATGTTGATTTTGATTTATTTTGGGATGTTTGGAATGTGGTCAAACAAGAATCCTATGATAAAGATATTCCGGACACTCAATTATTTTACGGGGCTTTATCCGGTATTGTGGCCTCTTTGGGTGATCCCCATTCAGTTTTCTTCACTCCGGAAAACACTAACGGTTTTAACGAGGAGTTAGATGGCAAGTTTGAGGGCATCGGCGCAGAAATTGGGATTAGAAATAATATTTTAACGGTAATTGCTCCCTTAGATGATTCTCCAGCTTTAAAAGCCGGATTGCGACCCAAGGATGTGATTTTGGAAATAGATGGTCAGAAAACTGATGATTTAAGTTTGACTAAAGCGGTGAGTTTGATTCGTGGTAAAAATGGCACCGAAGTTATTTTGACTATTTATCGCGATGGTCTAAAAGAGCCGAAGAAAATTTCTATCATTAGGGAAGCTATTAAAGTGAAGAGTGTGGAATTTGAAATGAAGGATAATAATATTGCTTACATAAAAATTAGGCAATTCAATTCGGAAACCGTCCCCCTATTTAATGAAGCGATTATGGCCATATTACAAAGACCAAATATTGGCGGGGTTATTTTGGATATGCGTTATAATCCGGGTGGTTATTTGCAGGCGGCGATTGATGTGGCCGGCGAATGGATTGATGGCGAAGTGGTGGTTAAAGAAAAAATTAGAAATGGCGATGAAATTTTGCATCGCTCCAATAAGACGGCTAATTTGGATAAATTTAAAACGGTGGTTTTAGTTAATGCCGGCTCCGCTTCCGGATCGGAAATTGTGGCCGGAGCGCTGCAGGATTGGAAGCGAGCGACCATTGTGGGCGAACAAACTTATGGCAAGGGCTCGGTGCAAAAACTAATCAATCTTAAAGATGGTTCATCCGTTAAATTAACCATGGCCAAATGGTTCACGCCCAAGGGTAATACGATTGAGGGTGACGGCATTACTCCGGATGTAGTAGTGGAAATTACTGAAGATGATTACAATACTTATCAGGATCCACAAATGGATGAAGCCATTAAACTAATCTTGGGTCAATAATGATTATTTGTTATAGTTTATTAACTAGTGCTATAATAAGGGCAATATAAATTAAGGCTTAATGTGGTTATGAAAATCATATTACTCCAAAAAATTAAAGGGACCGGTAATATTGGGGATATTAAGGAGGTGGCTGATGGTTATGCTCTTAATTTTTTAATACCGCAAAAACTAGCCGAGCCAGCGACCCCCGCTAATATCAACAAACTCCAAAAAAAACAGACCGAACTGGTCAACAAGTCCAGCCAAGAGTTAGTTTCGGCGCAAAAAATCGCCCAAAAATTAGCGGGGATTGTTTTGGAAATTAAAAGCCATGGAAATAACGAGGGAAAATTATATTCGGCTGTTTCGGCCACGATTATTGTGGAAAAATTAAAACAAAAAGGTTTTGATATTGAAACTAAACAAATTAATTTAATCAAACCCATTAAGGAGTTTGGCGAATATTCAGTTTTTGTAGTATTAAATCATGGCTTAGAAGCGGAAATAACCGTAGTAGTGACTGAATGATTAAATGATTATTCCCTAAATTTTTTGCTAATCGGGGGTTTGTCCCCATTTTTTATTTAGAAAAATCATCTAATAATAAATTAACAAAAACACTTTTTTAATTTCTTATTTCTTTAATTTTTTAATTTATTATTTTTTATGTTAAATCGCAAATATATTTTTGTCATTGGTGGGGTAATGTCCGGGGTGGGCAAGGGGATTGCCAGTGCTGCCATTGGTAAAATTCTTCAGGCTCGAGGACTAAAGGTCACCGCGGTAAAAATTGATCCCTATATTAATGTGGATGCGGGGACAATGAACCCCATTGAACACGGGGAGGTTTATGTCACCAGTGACGGCGATGAGACCGATCAGGACATTGGCAATTATGAAAGATTTTTAGATATAGATATTAATCGTGGTAATTATATGACCACCGGTCGAGTCTATCAATCGGTGATCAACAGGGAAAGAAATTTAGAATATAATGGTAAATGTGTGGAGGTGGTGCCTCATATTCCCTGGGAAGTAATTAGTCGGATAAAACGAGCGGCCGATCAGGCCAAAGCGGATGTGACGATTATCGAGGTGGGTGGAACTGTTGGTGAATATCAAAATATTTTGTTTTTGGAAGCGGCTAGAATAATGAAATTAAATAATCCCGGCGATGTTTTATCAATTTTAGTTTCTTATTTACCGGTGCCATCAAAGATCGGAGAAATGAAAACCAAACCCACTCAAACAGCGGCCAAAATGTTAAATTCCGCCGGTATTCAGCCTGATTTTATAATGTGTCGGGCGGATCGGCCGATTGATGATTTACGCAAGGAAAAAATCGCCATGTTTTGTAATGTGTATCGGGAGGATATAATTTCGGCGCCGGATACGGATGTGGTTTATGAAATTCCGATTAATTTTGAAAAAGAAAATTTATCCGAAAAAATATTGAAAAAATTAAATTTGCCAATAACCGTCAGTGATCTAACTGATTGGCATGGTTTAGTGGAAAAAATAAAAGGCGTTAAGAATGGTATTAAAATAGGTATTGTGGGCAAATATTTTGAAACCGGTGATTTTGTATTATCTGATGTTTATATTTCGGTGATTGAAAGTATTAAATACGCGGCTTGGCATTATAATTTACAGCCGGAAATATTTTGGATTAATTCAGATGACTATGAAAAAGATAATGAAAAAATTAATGAACTCGGGGGGTATCATGGCTTGGTGGTTCCTGGAGGGTTTGGGTCTAGAGGGGTTGAGGGAAAAATTTCCGCTATTAAATATGCCAGGGAAAATAAAATTCCATTTTTAGGCCTGTGTTATGGGATGCAGTTAGCTTCAATTGAGTTTGCTCGTCATGTGTGCGGTTTGTCTGGAGCCAATACCACCGAAATTAAACCGGAAA
>Ga0210057_1003498_pt1 | contig 21623 bp, 23 predicted proteins | sample CryGeyCG2114_010_2_FD_183968 | JGI IMG/M metagenome (GOLD analysis project Ga0210057, IMG submission 183968) | Groundwater microbial communities from aquifer - Crystal Geyser CG10_big_fil_rev_8/21/14_0.10 (SPAdes) (version 2) | ecosystem: Environmental > Aquatic > Deep subsurface > Groundwater ...
CATTTGCTGAAAGTTTTTGAGGGTCAACATTTTTTAGATAATCTTTCGGCGTTGCAGTAAGTCCGAGCTTATAGCCGACAAAGTATTCAAAGACGGCGCGGCTGTTGCCGCTGATTGAGCGGTGCGCCTCGTCGGAAATAATGAGGTCAAAATCTGTCGGCGAGAAAAGTTTTTTGTACTTGGCTTGAGAGGCAAGACTTTGGACAGTTGAAATAACGATGTCCGCTTTTTTCCAGTCATCACGGTTTTGCTTGTAAACAACAGATGTGTAGTCGTTTTTGAGATAGCGGACGAAGTTTTTGTATGCCTGATCTTCAAGCTCCAAGCGATCCACTAAAAACAAAATTCTTTTCGCGTTGCCGGTACGCAAGAAAAGTTTAATGACTGCGCCGGATACAAGCGTTTTTCCTGTGCCGGTTGCCATTTCAAAGAGAAAGCGGTCATTGCCAGTTTCCGCGCTCCGTTGCAGTGCTTGAATTGCTTTAAGTTGATATGGACGCAAAACCCGCAAACCCTCGTCATAGAGATATTGCGCTTTTGTCGTTTCGTCTTGATAGCGGGGATCGTCTTTGAAATTCGGATTTTGCGTCGTAGCAATGTAATCCGATTCAACCTTGTCGTCGGCAAGACGATTGTTGTCGGGCGTAAACTCCAAGCGGTGCATGAGTGATTCTTGCGTGGGAAATTCCGTGATAATTTCCGGATTGCCTCGTTCTAAATCCCAGAAATAGTGCAAATTGCCGTTTGAAAGCAACACGAAGCGAGCATTTTGAGATTGAGCATAGCGGCGTGCTTGTTCTTTCCCATCGAGCGGGTCTTTCTCCTCTTTCTTCGCTTCCAAAACGACAAACGGAAATCCCTTTTCGTCTAGCAGTAGAAAATCAATAAATCCGCCCTTGGTACTTTCAAAGTCCTCGCCAAAAGCGTCAATGTCTTTCTTAGTGATTTTTACGTTTGGCTCAAGCTGGATATTTGCTGGTCCTTTTTCGTTATCAAAAAATTGCCACTCCGCTTCTTCAAGGAGTTTGTTTATTTTTATGCGCGCTTTTGCTTCTTTAGAGTTTGCCATAATTATTTGAGTAAATCGTCAACGCTTACCTCAAGCGCATTGGCAATTTTTGTAAGCGTTTCAATGGTTGGGTTCTTATTCACGCCGGACTCAAGGCGTACTATGGTATTCAATGAAAGATCAGAAAGGCGGGCTACCTTTTCAAGAGAGTAGCCCTTTTGCGCCCGCAGTTTTTTGAAATTAAAGCCGATTTTGGAATTTGACATTGGATTATTTGCCATATACCATTAAAAGGTATAAACTAAATGATACATCATGCTCGTTAGCCATTTTATGATAACTTATTCTTTCGCATTTGGCAAATTCAAAGGGAGTTCCACTTTGTTGCGCGCGCACGGGAAGGGTGGGGCAAGCGCAACTATTCTTTCTTTTCTTTCGGTCCCGCCGTTCGAAAAATCCGCTGGGGGTTTCCAGCAGTCGGGCAAAAAGGAAGGGGGTTGGGGGGAAGGAATTTTTGCCCGCCTGCTTTTGAGCGAGGGCATGGCGGAAGGGGGGTTTGGGGGGAATTCCGCCATGCCGGAGCGAATACAAAAAAAGGCCGCACCCGCCGCCTGCTCTGTCAGGAGCAGAAGCCAGCCAAAAAGTTTTCTTTTCCTTTTAGAAGAAAAAAATCGGCGCGCGCAAATCAAAAAATGTGAAGAAAACTTTTTGGCTGGCTGGCGAGCGTTAGCGAGCGGCGGCGGGGCGGCTTCCGCTTTCGGGGTCGTTTTCCCGCTCAAAAAAGGTTCGCGCAAAGTGTATAATTACAGCACCAAAACTAACTTGTTCGGAAATGACTGCTCCGCGCGGCGAGTACGCCGCGCTCCGCAGGGCAAAATCCGCTTTTGTTTTCGCCGTAAAATCCCAGAGTTCGCCCCAATAACAATATGAAAGAGCTCAAACCAAAATCTCAATGCGTTCTCTACGCTCGGAAATCAACCGAGGAAGATGACCAGCAAATAATGTCCATTGAGGCACAGCTTTTTGAATTGCGCGAATATGCGAGCAGAGAACGCATTGAAATCGTAAAAGTATTTACGGAAGCGAAAAGCGCAAAGAAGCCCGGGCGAGAGGAATTTGCCAAAATGCTTTCCATGATTGAAACGAGTAAAAAGCCGCTCGGTATTTTGGCATGGCATCCGGATCGTCTCGCCCGTAATAGCGTGGACGGTGGCAAGATAATTTACTTGGTGGACACCGGAGCTATTGTTTCTTTGCGCTTTCCGCAATTTTGGTTTGAGCCAACTCCGCAAGGGAAATTCATGTTGCAAGTGGCGTTTGGACAAAGTAAATATTTTTCTGACAACCTTGTTGAGAATGTAAAGCGTGGAATCCGCCAAAAACTCCGCCGTGGCGAATGGCTAACGCTCGCTCCTTTAGGATATGTGAACAATTACAAAACGCGAAATATAGAGCCGAACCCTACATATTCCAAAGTTATCAGGCGAGCGTTTGAGGAATACGCCACCGGAAAATATACGCTAGTTTCTCTCGCGGAGTTTTTGGCGGACCATGGCATTGTCCAAAAGAAGGGAACGCCACTTGCCAAAGTTTCCGTCGTGAAAATGCTCACCAACAGGGCGTATTTAGGATTTGTAAAATATCATGGCGAATATCACGACGGAAACTTTGAGCCGATTCTTTCCCCGACACTGTTTGAAGCAGTGCAGAAAGTTCTTAAATCCAAGCAGAGACCGCGCAAACAAAAAGAAAGGTATGATTTTCCATTTACGCAGTTTGCGCGGTGCGGCGAGTGCGGCAATATGATCACGGCGCAGTATGCCACTAACCGCTTTGGCACCCGCTACACTTACTATCGTTGCACCAAGAAAAGCGGGAAGTGTAGCCAGCCGTATCTTGCCGCCGACGCACTCGCCGCTCAAGCGCAAACACTGCTTCAATCAGTGTCGCTTCCTCTCGAAGAAATTGAAGTTATGGAAAAACAAATCAATACTTGGGAAAGCCAGTCAATTTCTTCGAGAGGAGAAGTTGCCCAAAATCTGAAATCCAAACTTTCCGAGACGCAGGAGAAGCTAAACCGGCTCGTGTCGCTCTATTTGGACGGCGACATTGAACGCGACCTGTATCTCACAAAGAAAGACGCTCTCCTGCGTCAAAAAGCGAAGCTGGAGGAAAGTTTGGGAGATTTTGGGCAACAGGGAAAGAATCGGCTCGAACCCTTGCGGAGTTTCGTTTTGTCCTTGAAAGAAGCGGAAAAAGCGGCACAAACAAAAAATTACGCCGAATGGCGCAACTTTTTCCGTTCTCTCGGCTCTAACCCTGAAATCAAGGACAAAACGCTTTCAATCAATTGGGGCGAACTCTGGGATTTTACGGCGAAAACAAAAGCGGATTTTGCCCTGCGGAGCGCGGCGTACTCGCCGCGCGGAGCAGTCATTTCCGAACAAGTTAGTTTTGGTGCCCGGGAGAGGATTTGAACCTCCACGCCTTGCGGCACATCCACCTCAAGGATGCTTGGCTACCAATTACAACACCCGGGCATTTATGGACAATTACTGTGAGTTACGAAACTCGTATTTTTTCCCTCCCCTGCCCGAGGAGAGGGTTGGGGTGGGATTGTAGTTAAGCCACATGCCACAAACCTACCCCCTCCCAACCTCCCCCTGGCCAGGGGGAGGAGTTTCGTAACTCAAAGTCAAGGACAGCTAGACCAGTATATCCAAACAATCTTCCGCTTACAATTAAAGCGCCACAAAATTTAGCCAGACCTCCTGCGTTGCTGTTCTACACTCTGTAAACTATTTTATTACGCGAGCGTCTCCTCCACCTCTTTCTCCGCCTCGGCGGCAATGTCGATATTGTTAGTCTCTATATTCTTGGCGTCAGTTTGTTGCTCCGTGCTTAGCTTTGGGGCAGACTCGTCCACGACGTCAACCGTGCCGGTGGTACTGCGCTCGCGACGCATTTTCTTTCTGATTTGGCGAGCCACCTTTTCACGGATGAAGTAGAGCTTGGCCCGGCGCACCTTGGCCCGACGCACCACCTCGATCTTGTCGATGGCCGGCGAATACAAGGGAAAGATACGCTCCACCCCTACCCCGCTCGCCACCTTACGGACTGTGAAACTGCCGCCTGCCTCCGTGCCATGCTTAACGGCAATGACCATGCCTTCAAATGCCTGGAGGCGGGTCTTACCCTTTTCCTGAATCTTTAAAGAGACTCGCACCACATCGCCAGCACGAATAGCGAGCGCTTGGCGCTTTTCAATATCTACCGGAGAGATAATGAGTCTTTTGGTCATGTTGTTTAGAGTCTATCCACAATCTCGCATCCAAACAAAGTGGCAAAATTTCCAGGCAAAAAGCGAACTGGAAGCCGAAACGTATCGAGATACGTTGAGACTGAAGGGAAGCTTTTTTGACGGTAATTTTGTCATTTTGGCGGATGAGCTCTTTTCTGAGTATATTTTGCGTCGAGATCGTGAATGGGCTCTCAGGTTGGAGTACTTTACCACAAGAGACGTTGCTATGCAACATATCCAAGCACGAAATCCGAAGCACGAAGCTCGAAACAAATCCTAAGCTCTTAAGCTTCAAATTCAAAAAGGGGCCGTTTAATACTTTGTGCTTGATTGCTTCAATATTGTTTCGTGCTTCAAATTTCGTGCTTCGTACTTTGCTCAAAACTTGCCTTATGCAGATTCTCCAACACTCCCGCCATATCTATAGGTAGGGGCGCACTGAATACCTTTCTCTCCCCGGTCGGGAGCATTATATCAATCGAAGCGGCGTGGAGGGCATGACGCGTAAGACCGGGCAAGCAAGGCTTTCCCGGAGCGTAGAGCTTGTCACACACGACCGGCCGGCCGATGGAGCCAAGGTGCACGCGCACTTGATGCGTTCTGCCTGTTCGTGGATAACATTCGAGAAACGTAAAATCTGATACTCCTTCTTTCTTCTTTCTTCTTTCTTCTTGCTCGAAAGATTCAACCTTTCCCAAAAGATTGAATCTTTCGAGGACCTTATAGTAGGTAAGAGCATCACGCGATGTGCCACTCGCTTTCGCCCCCACGATGCGGAGTTTAGGATTCACGCGACTTCGTCCGATGGAGCGATGAATCTCGCCTTGGTCGTCTTTCATAAGTCCGTAAACGAGGGCTTGATATGTCTTGCGGGGCCGCCCCTCATACCCCTCCTCGGCCGAGCCGGAGGAGAACTGCTGTTTCAAAGATAAGTATGCCTCCAGGGTCTTGGCCACCACTATTACCCCGCTTGTTTCGCGGTCGAGGCGGTGGACCAAGCCACAGCGGGATACAGGGAGTAGGGCGTAGGGCGTAGGGCGTAGAGATTCTGGTTCGCCGACAGATTCAATATCCGGATACTTTTCCAAAAGCCAGTCAGCAAGAGTCGGCTCGGTGTTGCCTGGAAAACCATGCACGGCGAGCCCGGCCGGCTTGTCGAGGACAAGCAAACTACTGTCTTCGAAAATTATCTTTGGCTCAATCATAAGTATCAGTCTAACACAGGCGCGATACGCTTGAGTTCGTCGAGCAGTTTATGACTATTGCCATGCCTCAAAAGGCCTTTGTATGACGCAACTGTCTCGTGGGTGGCGGCAGGTAACAGCTTTCTCCACATCCTCCTCTTGGTTGCCGTCCGCAGGACGCGGTGGTCGGTAAAATGCACCCAACCGAGGATGTCCACACCGGAGGCGAGAGAGGTAATGGACACCTTATTGGGGTGTAACGAAAGACTCAAAGTTGCCACTAGAAAAGAACGCATAATCGGCAAAATGCTTTCGAGCCACGACTTGCTATGCGAAAGCACCACAAAGTCGTCGGCGTAGCGAATATAATGCCGTGCCATGAGTTTATGCTTCATAAATAATTCAAACTCGTTCATGTAGATATTCACCACAAGCTGTGAGGTGAGATTGCCGAGCGGCAGACCTGTCCCGACCGAAGTGGAGGAGAAACTGCTGACTACCTTCCGCAGTAGGCGTGCGGTACGGTCGTCTTTGATGTAATCATCGAGGACCATGAAAAGTGTCTGGTGGTCGATACTTGCGAAGAACTTGCGAATGTCGCATTTGAGCACCCAGCAGATTCTGGTGTTGTTCTTGCTTACAATATTGAAAAAAACTCTGAGGCGATTGTTGGCGCGGTGTGTTCCCTTTCGCAGACGGCAAGAGTAAGAGTCGGCGATGAAAAGTTTATCAAAAAAGGGGTATAGCTTCCGATAGATGGCGTGATGTAATAGTCTGTCCCGCACGCTCGCTTTATGAATGTCTCTCGGTTTTGGGTCGTTTATCTTGAAATGATGGTAGCCACCATGCGTATATGTAAGATTTCTGAGCTCATAGTGGAGAGTGAGAACATTATCCATCAGATGCAGTTGAAAGAGCTGGACATCTTGCTTGCCGTGCTTCCCGCGAAGAAACTCCTGCCAAGCGCCAAGCAAGTTTTCGACAGAGATAATCTCCCTGTAGCTGATTGTAAATTGCCTGCGCATGCGCTAGATTATCGGAATGACGAACACAAAAAACAATACACCTCGTAGCGCCCCCCCCCCGCACGAACTTGAGCATCTTGGACAAGCTCGTGTCGGCGTATAAATTGTGGACGGAATATCTACAACACCTTCCCAAGACATCTCGATACACTCTCGGGGCGAAAATTGATGCGTTGTTTCTGGAGTGTATTATTCTTATCTTCAGAGCCAGCCACACCCCGAAGGAACGCAAGCTAGAAATCTTGAAAGAGGTGAGCGCTCGCTTTGACCTTATTAAGTTTATCCTACAAGTAGCGTGGCGCTCGAACGTACTAGAGCAGAAGAAGTACATTGCTCTCTCTACGCCGCTCGATGAAATTGGACGCATGATCGGTGGCTGGTATCAAAAATGTCTCAAAGAAACTCAATCCCCGACCAAAGGCCGAGGATGAGAACTTCGATAGTTGCGAGGACGAGGAACCACCAGTTGTCGTTCCAGTCGTTCCGCGGGTTGTTCCACACGTTGTCGACGTTGCGCGAGCCACCGTCCAGGTTCGCCCTGAGGAAGTAGCGATTGCCGTCAGCGCTCGTCCAGAAATGTGTGAGATGCCATCTATGCCACTGCCCATTGAATACTCTCCAGGCTGTATAGTATTTGGGATCTAAAATCCACCAGCACCTCCCACCAAGTATCTTTTGTTTTGAAATCGTAAGGTTGACGCTCGCGCAAGCCCTAATTGCCATGAGGCAACCGTAACCGGCACAACTCTGCATACCCTACGATTTGAATTCGGCCGTCCGAAGCTTTGAAATTATCTCTACCGCAGGCTGATTCGCCTACTATCATTTGTGAGCATAACAGAATTTTGGGAAATAGAAAACCGGCACGCGCAAAGCGCGTGCCGGGGAGAACCCATTCCAGGGTTCCAGAAATCCAGGGGGCCAGGGTTCCAGGTGGGTCCAGAGTATCAGAGGACCAGGGCCTCAAGATACTCGAGGACGGGGAACCACCAGTTGCCGTGCCAGTCGTCCCGAGGGTTGTCCCAAACGCTGTCGACGTGGCGCGAGCCACCGTCCAGGTACGCCCTGAGGAAGTAGCGATCGCCGTCAGCGCTCGTCCAGAGGTTGCCGTAGGCGAGGAGCGGGTAGCAACCGTCGAAAGCGGGGCGGGGTGCGGCCTGGAGGGCCTGGGCCTCCACCTTCGCAGAGGCGTAGCGAAGGTCACGGCCAGTGGCAATCTTTATCTTCTCCGGCCAGGCCCGGAGCTCGGCATCCGACACGTGGCGGCCGTGGTTCACGGCGAAGATATTCGCCCAGACGACACCAGGGTGCGACGTCGGGTAGTTGGCCTCAGTGAAGAGGCCGCTTGTCACCGCTCCGACCCGGGTCGGGTCACCGCGGTGGGCAAGCGTCTCTTCGATGGGGACACCGAAGTCGAGCCCCATCTGTACCGCCGCTCCGACTCGGCAGTCGGGAAACATGTCGGTCGCGAAGTCGAGGGCCGTGGCCTCGACGAGCTTGCCCTCGGGGAGGATGAGGCCGGACTTCTGTGGGCGCGGCTCGGGCCCGCCGTCGTGCGCCCGCCGCATGCTGGCAAGCTGGTCCCGATTGGCGCGCAACACGCGCGCCACCATCCCCGACGCCTTCACCACCTGGAGCTGGTCTTTGGGCAGCTCCGAACCCACCTCCACGAGTTGCCTGGAGAGTTCACCAAGCACCTTAGCGTTCGACGTCTTCATGACGCGAACCTCCTTCGGTTACATTGCGATTGTTTGCTTTGAATTCACCCTGAACCCAAACGCAACAGGTCGCCTACTCGTACTAGTTTCGACTCCAAAGTGATGAAAAATCACCATCTTGGAGTCGAAACTAGTCTCTTGATTGCCTTGGAAATGTACAACTTTTACTCTTTTTAATGTAGCACATGGGCGCATGACTTGTCAAGTCTACCGTCTGTTCTGTTTGGTGTTCCCGCTTACACCTCAAGCCGGCACTCGCGGCGGGCGTACTCGTTGATGAGGCCCACAAACTGCTCTTTCGAGAGGTCGGGCCAGAGGACGGCGGAGATAAATAAGCGCTTTGTGTGAAGAGTGTTTGCCCCCCATTTTTTTACATTGGCGGTAAATTAAGCGCTACTCGAGCCCACTTTTATCCGCCCTTAATTTTTCGTGGAGTTCTCGAAAACGTTTGAGTGTCTGCGGCAACTCGGCATACACCTTTTGTGCCAGTAGTTCGCTGTAGGTGTGGGTCGTGTAATTACGAAGCGAGGTTACCTCAATCCAAAATGGGTCATGTTCAATGACGCCTTGATGAAAAAGTTCCCGGAAACAACTTCGGGGCGAGGTACAGGTAATCGTGTGGTGCTCCTCAAGAAAAGCTTTCGCTGTTTTCCATCCAAGGTCAAAGACGATTTCGAACCGCTGGATAGCCGAGTCGCGTACGATGTTTTCAGCATCATTCTCTTTGGCTAACACTTCTTCGAGACGACTGAGTGCCTTCCCAAAATCTTCAATGAGTAGTGTAAGTTTTGACATGTTTGACTTTCGTTTAGAAAGATTCTTGATGCTGTAAGGCTACAGCCTTAAAACGCTCCGGTACCCGCCCAAAATCAACAACATCTATTTTATAGAGAGTGGACAGAGCTTCGACCCCCTCCTCTATCGCCTGGAGTGATTCCGCGGGGACGGGGTTGGGACCTTCTATACCCATGTCAATATCAGAGCGGTCGGTGCCTTTACCCTCCACCCGCGAGCCAAAGAAAAAAAGGCGGTATTGTGAAAGGTCGAGATGCCTCATGGTAAGCTCTCGCAGTTCCCGCTTCAGGGTATTGACCGGGTAGTATTCAAGTCTCATGACGTTCTCTATTGTAGCGTGAATGGCGGGAGTATCAAGCCCCAAATCGGCGCACTCGGCGGGCGAATTCGTCGAGGAGGCCCATAAACTGCTCTTTTGAGAGGTCGGGCCAAAGGACGGCCGGGAAAAAAAGCTCGCTGTAGACGGCCTGCCACGGCAGGAAGCCGGAGAGCCGTTGCTCCCCCGAAGTGCGAATGACCATGTCGGGGTCCGGCAGGCCGGCAGTGTCGAGGGCGCCAGAGATGTCCGCTTCGGTGACCGGCTCCAACAAATTCTGTTTTTCGGTGCGGAGCTTGTTTATAGCTCGCACCAGCTCGGCTCGGCCGCCGTAGTTGAGGGCAAGAGTGACAGTGATGGCCGTGTGGGTCTCGGTGCGATACTTAATGAGAGCGAGGGCGTCCTGCGTCTCCTTCGAAAACCTAGAGAGCTCACCAATGGTCGTCACCTTTACGTTGTGTTCCAAAAGCCACGGCATCTCTGTTGTGATAGCCATCGTGATGATTTTCATCAGGAAATCCACCTCCTCTTTGGGGCGCTCCCAGTTTTCGGTGGAGAAGGTGTAGCAGATGAGGTGGCGCACGCCGGCCTCAATGGCCCAGGAGGTCACCTCTTTGAGTTTTTTAACTCCCGCTTCGTGGCCCTGCCAAGACTTTAGGCCACGGGCGGTGGCCCATCGGCGATTGCCATCGAGGATAATGCCGATGCAGGCGGGAGCTGTTTTAGGAGAGATGTGGTCAGGGTCGGTCATGGGGATGGGAAGTAGCTAGTTCTAGTTTTTAGTTTTTAGTTTGGAGTTTTTAGTTCGCTACGAGCTTTCTGCTTCTAAGATCTATGTTTAAGATTGGCTCTTAGGAGTTTCTTGGGAGATTAAGTGTGGTTGCTCCCTCCCCTGGCCAGGGGCGTATGCCCCCTCCCCTGCCTGAGGGGAGGGCTGGGGTGGGGTGGGAGGGGTGGGGTAGTAGTTGAGCCACATGCCACCCCAATCTACCCCCTCCCAGCCTCCCCCTGGTCAGGGGGAGGGGAAATACCACAAGAAAGTTCGAATATCCTTAAGATTAAACATTCTATTTCTTTCTATTTAATATAAACTCGGCAAAGGCATGCAGTTCGGTTTGTCGCTCTTCCGACAGGCCAGAGGCACTGATTGCGGCCACCGCCTTGTCGTAGTGCGCCTGGATGACCGCTCGGGTTTTCTTGGCCACTTCATACTTTTCAAAGAGAGTCCGCACCTCTTCGAGTGCCGGCATCAAGTTGGCGCTGTCTTCTTTAGAATAACCGAAAAAAGTTTCGATGTGCTTGCGGTCTGTGGGTGAAGCGGAGGCGAAAGCGAAATGCGTAAGGAGGGTAAACTTACGTTCGCGCAAGTCGGAGTCGACACTTTTGCCGACCACCTCACTATCGCCGAACACTCCGAGAATGTCGTCCACTCCCTGAAACACAATACCGAGATTGATACCGAAAGTTTCAAGCCAGCCACTATCCTCTATGGTCTTTCCGGCAAGCAAAGCGCCAATCTGTATGGGCCTGTAAATAGAGTACCGCCCTGACTTTTCCGACATAATAGCAAGGATGTCATCGAGCGGTACTGGCTCGCGTTCGACAGTAAGAGCTGTGTCCCTATACTGTCCCCAGCCCACCTCCTGCTTGAGTTCGTCAAACACCAGGCGTGCTTCAGACGAAGCAACGCCAGTGGCCGCTGCTTCTGTCCAAGGCCTCTCTGCCTCCGCGCACAGCAGGTCACCAATCAAAATAGCCATACTGATGCCGAATCCAACACTCTGACCGCGCAACTTATGAGCCTCGTGGTACGCCTCAAAGCTCTTATGAAGAGCCGGCACGCCCCGGCGCATGTCGCTCGCGTCTATAATGTCGTCGTGAACAAGTAAGTAGATGTGCAAGAGTTCCAAGCTGATTGCAAGCTTTATGATCGTGGGTGAAATCTCGCCACCATGCGCTTCGAAGCCAAAAAGAAGCAGGCTGGGGCGCACAAACTTGCCGTTTGCTCCGAGAAAATTGCGTACTACTTCAAGCGCTTCCGGACTGGCCCGACCCATATCGCGCATATCGTCTACTATCCGCTCTGTCTCTTTGAGCCAAGTAGCGCGAAGAGTATCGGCATGCCGAGTAAGTAGGACAGGGTACATGGGGGTTTAGGATACCACCAAAACAAGAGTATGTGAAACTACACGTTCTTGATAACATTTCGTGCCCATGATAGGTTGTGGGTGGACTAAGGACAATTTCAACTCAATTCACTCTTCGCAAGCCTAAACTGCGAAAGGAGCGGCTAATGCGAACCTTGTTTTCTCTGCTACCCCGCCGTGTCCGCCGCTTTGTGCGGCGGGGCAGTGGCGGGCTCGAGCTCGTCATCTTCGACATGGACGGGGTTCTGCGAGACACGATTCTCGTTGTCTACACCGCCCTCTGTCACACGGTCGAAGAACTTGGTGGTGTGGCGCCACCGTTTGCGAGATACTGCGCCTACTACTCGTACCCATGGCTCAACCACTTCCGGAGTTACGGAGTAACCGCTCCTATCGAAGAAATCGAAGTGGTGTTTCGCAAACACAGGGCGGCTCTGCGGTCTTACTACCGAATGTTCCCCGAAGCGGCGGATGTGGTCCGCCAACTTGATGGGCACGGGTTCATGATGGCGAGCGTCTCAGCGGACACACTCGAACAGACCTACGCCGACCTACGAAGTGTGGGCATCGAGGGGAGGTTCGACCTCATTCTCGGCGAGCGGTTCGACAAAACCGCGGCCCTCGAGAAGGCATGCCTCCGGCTCGATGTTGCTCCCCACCGAGCGGCCTACGTGGGCGACCTCGCGAGCGACATGGAGCACGCGGGGGCGGCCGGTCTCATGCGCATAGCGCGGGTCTATGAGAATCCGCCCTTGCCACCGGATGCTCGGATTCTTACCTGCGAGGCCGACGCTCGGCTCCATGGCCCACTCACTGGCCTTGCGGAGATTGTGCTCGATCTCCGCCCGAGAGACGCGCGAAGCCGTGTTGATGCGGATAAGGCTCTCCGCGAGGCGGGGGCCATCGAGGATTGATTGAGGGTGATAGGAAATATGGGGCCGAGCAATCCGCGGATTGCCCGGCCCCTCATTGTTTTAAAAGAAGACAAAATGTGGTTAAATACAATTAGGACATACGCAAATGAGTGTCTTTGCCACCGCCTTTGGCGGGGCCCCGCTATAAGCGATGGCGAGGTACTCCGAAGCCTGCCTGCAGTAGGCAGGCAATCCAGGATTCATGAGGCACAGGAATAAGCCTGGATTGCTTCGCGCAAAGCGCTCGCAAAGACGAAAGCAGAGTTTTGCGTAGGTCCTAACAATATTGCACCCTTAGCTCAGATGGTTAGAGCGACCCGTTTACACCGGGTAGGCCGGGAGTTCGAATCTCTCAGGGTGCACCAAGACTGGTTTTAGAAAGAAAAAGCTCATGATAAAAACTGAAACCATCCTCAAAGACCACACTTACAACGTGGAAACGCTCGCGAACGGCTTGCGGCTTTTACATGTACCTTTTCCCGAAGCCGCCTCCGTCTATCTCAAGATAATGGGTAAGGCCGGAAACCGCGCCGAGGGGCCGGACGAGCTCGGGTTGGCCCATTTTTTCGAGCATCTTGTCTTCGATGGTACCCCCACAATGAAAACCGGGTCCGCGGTCTCGCGGACCATTGAACGTCTTGGAGCTCGCTACAATGGCGTCACCGGCGACGAGACGGTGCGCTACTGGACTCGGGCTCTCCCTTCTCGGGCAGACGCGGCCGCGACGTGGCTCGGAGACATCTTCAGCCATTCCCTCTATCGCGAAAGCGATGTTGAAAAAGAGAGGAAAGTCATCGAAGAGGAGCTTCTTGCTCGCTTCGACAATCCCGAAAACCTTTTCCACGATGAGTTTTGTGCTCGGCTTTATCCGGACCACCCCATGGGATACCGCCTGCGCGAGATTCGTGACTTCTTGCCCCGCGTCAATCGCGAGAATCTCCTTGCCTTTCGCTCACGATGCTACGGCGGCGGTAACTTTCTCTTGCTTGTCGCCGGCAATATCACCTTTGATACCGCGCGCAAGCTGGCAAACGCGCACTTTTCCAAAATTGAGTCGGGGCCGGAAATAGCATACGTGCCTCCGCCGAAGGTAACTCCTTTTACCTACATAGATAATCGAGACGTTGAGCAAGCAAAGCTTCGAATTGTATTTCCCGGTTTTCCGCAATATTCGCGAGAGTCCGACGTAGCCTCATCTGTTGCCTCCGCACTGGGGGACGGAGCATCTTCACGCCTATTTACGCGCTTGCGAGAGGAGCTCCATCTTGTCTACGGCATCGGCGCGGGTCACAATGACTACTCTGACGGCGGAGAGTTTATCATCGGCACAAAGCTCAAGACAGAAAAGATTCCATCGGCCGTCATCGCCATCAGAGAGGTGTTGGATGGTTTCCTTTCTGAAGGGCCCACAGACGAGGAGTTTGAGCGAACGATAAACCAGGCCGAAACAGCTCTGGCTCTAGGGGCCGAGGACGTTGAGCATCATGGGAATCTGGCGAGCTACCAACTTTTGTTTAAAAAGCAAATACGCTCTCCGCGTGAAATAATGCAGGAGCTTCAATCTATCTCCAAGGACGAGGTGCTCGCTATGGCCAAGAGAATCTTTTCGGCCACACCCCATGTGGGCGTTATGGCCAAGGGAGTTACATCCTTAGATTTTCCCGCCATCGGGGATAGGCTTTAGGCATTAGGAAATTCGAGTTTCTGTTATTTGGCATTTATCAGTTTTCCGTGCCACGTACCTTGTGCCTCATAACTCACGGCTTGTGACCCAAACATGTTTGACGACAACGAACAACCGCAACAACCTTACCCCCCGACGAAAACCTCTCGTTTCGTTTTACCCGTGGTAGTTACGCTTCCATTGTTCTTGTTTGTCGCGATTGCAAGCGCCTTTGCGGCAGTCTATTTTGTAGACCGCACTGGCTATACCCCAAACCTACCTGCCTTCACTCTCGATGTGAGTAGTTTTGAGTACGGCGCCCGGCCAGAGCTGGCGCAAGCCGAGTACTTCTTAGCTGTTCGCGAACGCTTCATCGCGGATGAAGCCAGCTTTGTGGAAGCGGACCTCTCGGCCATGCGCCTGCGGGTCTACCAAGACGGCGTGGTGACGAAAGATGTGCCCATAAAGTCGAAGGGTCGTGAAGGGTCTTGGTGGGAGACCCCGGCCGGACTTTACAGAATAGAAGCAAAAAAGGAGAATCACTTTTCCTCTTTTGGACAGGTCTACCAACCCTGGAGCATGATATTTCAGGGGAACTTCTTTATTCATGGCTGGCCATACTACCCTGATGGCACGCCCGTGGCCTCTACCTATTCCGGCGGGTGCATCCGGCTCGCGGACGAAGACGCTGAAGCCGTCTACCAACTAGTGTCAACCGGTATGCCTGTTCTAGTTTACTCAGATCGTTTTCACGAGGACAATTTTGCATACTCACCAAACCTACCCAACGTCAGTGCTGAGCGCTATCTGGTAGCGGATCTCGGTAACAATTATGTTTTCTTGGAGCAGGGCTCCGATGACCAGGTGCCCATCGCCTCACTTACTAAGCTGGTAACCGCTCTCGTGGCCTCTGAGTACATCAATCTCGACAATCCGATTACTATCACACAAACAATGCTCGCAACCACCTCGCTCCCCCGCCTCCGCGCGGGTGAAAAGATTCGCGCCCTCGACCTCCTCTATCCTCTCCTTCTCGAATCATCAAACGAAGCGGCGGCGGCCTTGGCACAAACCCTCGGCAAGGCGCGCTTTGTTGGCCTTATGCAAAAAAAAGTGCAGGCCCTCGGCATGCTTGACACCGTATTAGTGGACGCTTCAGGAAGTGGCGCAGGAAATATCTCGACCCCCCAAGACCTGTTTCATTTACTAAAATACCTCCAGTACAATCGAAGCTTCGTCTTGAAGCTCACGACAGGCGAGCTCAACCGGAGCGCTTACGGTAAAGCCCACTTTACCAACCTTCACAACTTCAATCTCTTTGCCGGAGACCCCTCTTTCCTGGGGGGCAAGGTCGGGCAAACTCTCGCCGCTAAAGAGACGATGGTCGCTCTTTTTGAGATTCCGTTTGAGGCCACGCCGCGGTCGGTGGCCATTATCGTCCTCGGCTCAAACGACGTGGCCCGCGATGTGCAAACCCTCCTTGCATACACCCGCGCAAACTATCGAGGGAGGGGGGGTTAGTAGCTTGTAGCTTGTAGGAGTTGTCGAGTTGAGCACTTTCCTGCGGGGTTGTACACTACTAACTACTAACTAAAAACTCTCCATGGATACCCAACGCACCACCCGCTTACTCCAATGGTCTCTCACGCTTGCCATTGTGATTGTCTTGAATCTTTTGTTTAATGTGGGCACTCAGCTCTTTATCGCAGAGCCGCGCTACGAAGACTTCTGTAAGCAAGAGCAGGTCGAGCGCGAGTACACCACCCAAGAATCCTGCTTAGCGGTAGGGGGCCAGTGGTTTGCGCGGGGCGAAGAAGCTACACCCAGCAATGGCTCAACGCGCCCTGTTGCCCCCAAGCCCTTCCCAGAGGAATCACGCTCGTACTGCAACGCCCACTTTACTTGCGCTCAAGAGTACGATGTCGTTAGACAAGAGTACAATCGAAACATTTTTATCGTCTTGGTCACAGGAGGCCTCATTGCTCTTTTGCTCGGTGTTTACGCCACTCTCGGCACAGCAGTATCCCTTGGCTTTACCTGGGGCGGTGTCCTTTCCTTTATCATTGCCTCCATGCGCTACTGGTCGGACATGAACGAGTATCTTCGCTTTGTGCTTCTTATAATTGTCCTTATTGTCCTCGTTTGGCTCGGCGTTAAGAAGCTACAAGACAAGTAGAAGAAGAGCGACCTACGATTCTTCCTCAACGTATCACGACATCGCTCCGACCGGCATAAGTGTACAAAAGAGCCATGCAGATGGCTCTTTTGTCCTTATGGTCACGGATAATCCGCTCGCCGACGCTCACGGATTTCCGCGACCCCGTCTCGCGGTCGCACGCGCACGCGCGACATCGCTCCGACCGGCATAAGTGTACAAAAGAGCCATGCAGATGGCTCTTTTGTCCTTATGGTCACGGATAATCCGCTCGCCGACGCTCACGGATTTCCGCGACCCCGTCTCGCGGTCGCACGCGCACGCGCGACATCGCTCCGACCGGCATAAGTGTACAAAAGAGCCATGCAGATGGCTCTTTTGTCCTTATGGTCACGGATAATCCGCTCGCCGACGCTCACGGATTTCCGCGACCCCGTCTCGCGGTCGCACGCGCACGCGCGACATCGCTCCGACCGGCATAAGTGTACAAAAGAGCCATGCAGATGGCTCTTTTGTCCTTATGCCCCCGGTTGGAATCGAACCAACATTAGCGGCTTAGAAGTCCGCAGTTCTATCCATTGAACTACAGGGGCATTGGTAAGGGAGGGCAACCTCCCGGCATCTCTCACTCTATTGTTATATCACTCTTTCGTATCTTAAAACATCTCTAATCTGTTGCTTCAGTAACCGCTTACCTTCCGTTGTCTTCAAAAACCGTTCCCGTCTTTCTGTATCGCTCCTTAGGTGATAGGCCTCGTACAACAAGAGTCTTGCGGGAAGGCGGAATTTTGTAGATGCCACATTATCCCTCTCGTGTTCAGATCGTCGCCGTCTTAAGTCTGAAGTACTGCCGGTATAAAGCTTTTTGTCATCAAGTTTTAGAACGTACACGTAGTGCACATTCATCGGTTGGAATCGAACCAACATTAGCGGCTTATCCCGCCTTCGGACGGGACCCCGCCAGAGGCGGTGGGAAGTCCGCAGTTCTATCCATTGAACTACAGGGGCATTGGTAAGGGAGGGCTTAGTCATCGAAGCTCCTCCCAAGGAGTGGAGCGGAAGCTTTGTAAGCCCAAAATGCATCGAACAAACACTCTTTAAACCACACGAACAGTCGAGGTTACTATGCCAGTTTTAGGATATCTTTTCAATGGCTCACCGCGCCGGGTCAGATACAAACTCTTTACTCTTGCTAACCCCATCGAAATGGCGCTCCTTCTCTTGGTAAACAGAGAGAGCCCTGTCGAGCGCTTGTCTATCAAGTAAAAGGGGGGTGATATCGTATTCGGAAACCAGCAAAGGCCTTGTGATTGTTTTATATAAACGATAATGAAAGACTGTCCCTAATATTATGACCACAAAGCCCAGGGCGAGCATCCGCAACCACAAGCGCGCGCCAGACTCGTCTATTAATTCCGGGTCATGATCACCAAAAGCACGGAGGCGTATGGCAATATGCTGTTTTAAAATCCGCAATCTTTCTTTCATGTTATTTATTCTTCCTCTTTAGGAATGAAGCCAAATATGCGCATGTCGACGGTGGCCGACCACGGCCCTTCTACGTCACCCCCTCCACCTCGCGGAAGAGGCAAGCCGACACGATTCGAGCTCACCCCTTCATTTCGATATGAGAGAGTTACTGTACGGATCTCTGTTCGCAAGGGTAACGCTTCCAGCATCTGGATAAAATGGGTAACGTTTGCAAAACTCCCGACAAGCGCTAGTTTTATATTTAGAGATGGGTCCTTACCGCCACCATCTGCAAGTAATGAGACTATGCGCATGCTGGCACCAGCAACCAGCCGAATAGTCTCTAGTCTCTCGATAAACTCAGGTACATTCTCCTCGGCTAAGACATACCGGTCTAGGCTGGCGATCTTGTCGGCGTGGATTCTGATTGAACGCTCGATGTCGAGAGCGTGATTCTGTTCTTTGTTTAGCCTAATCTGTGCCGCGATGGCCGCCCACACAGCCTTTCTGCCGGTATACACGCGACCAAGAAGAGTTCCGTAAGCCACTAGTACAACAAGGGCAAAAACTCCAGCCGAGACCAAATAAATCTTTTCTTTTTGGATGCGATTACTCATAAGGCTTTAAGGGTGACGGTTATCAAAAAAGGGGCCTCTTTGTCGAGCAAGAAATTTTCTACCGGACTGTCTACCGTGGCCGTTGCCGGGTCTGCCTCAAGGGTGGCCACAAAAGCACGCAACGCGTCGCGGGTTCCAGCCACGCCTCGCACCACAAGAGCGACCGGGGTCTTCTTAGCCACCCCTTTCAAGCCCTGTTTCCATTCATACGCAAAAGAGTGGACGGAAATAGAACCAAGACGACCGTCAACGGTCGCATCTTTCGCCACAAGAACTACCGCAATCGCGTCTGTTGGAGGCAGAGGCACGTTTACCTGCTTTTCTTGTCCGGACATCAGTGCGCTAATCTTCTCATTGGCCACTCGCACCTGCTCTTGTTTCTCGGCAAACGCGCTGAGCGTTGGCGTTTGTCCGAGCGCATCTTGGGGCACACCATAGGTGGTGGCGAAGTAGCTCGGGAGCGCCATGAGCATAAGGACAAACAAAATAGCCCCCGCGAGTAAAAACGCCACGGTTGTTCGCCTTAAGCGGTAGCGGACGCGAATAACTCTTTTCTCGGTGGTCGGTAGAAGATTTATCATAGTGTGGTTAGGGCGTATGCTCTGGCGAACTAACATAATCCCCACTAAACAGAGTTACTGCCACGCAAAGCAAGACCGATCGCGGTTGCGTAGCGCAAAGATTCATGCGCCGGCAATGATGGTACCGTCTCTTTTGTGCCAGCCACCCGCACCCATGGATCACCGTGGCGCACCGGCACCCCTACCGCTCTTTCTAGTACACTCACAATGTTTGCTATATTAGAACTACCCCCACAGAGAATTACTTGATCAATTGGCGCGCGAACCTCGCCAGATTCATCGCGGTGGTCAGACCAAAAAATCTTGTACTTGTTTATCTCATCCGAAAGAATGGCGAGAGAGGAGTTTACCAGGCTAGAAAACTCTTTTTCTTTTTCGGCAGGCACAAGGCTGAAGTCACGCTTCATACTCTCTGCTTCAACCTCTCCCACCTCTAAATCTTGCATAATTTCCTTATTCAGGCTGGAACCACCATAGTCGACCGTTGCTCCAAACTGCATTATGCCTTGCTCAACGAGGGCAATACCGGTGCGAGCCTTACCAAAGTCTACTAGCAGGGTGCTCTGTGGAGTAAGTCCGAGTGGGACAAGCGCCCGAGCAAGCGCCTGACCCTCAATCTCAAAAGCGAGCGGAGTGAGTCCCGCCTCTGCAAACACCTCCAGATAAGAAGCGACACTTTTCTTGGGAAGGACGGAGACACTCACGTCAAAGTGCGCTTCGCGCACAGAAGGCTCCCGCACCACTTCATAGGCAAAATCGACTTCTCCTATTTTTAGAGGCACGAGCTCCTCTAGTTGAAGCTCTATCCCACCCCTTAACTCTCTTCGTCTTAAGGGCGGCAAACGTACCTTTACGACATAGGCCTGCTCCTCAGGAAGAGACGCGACAACGTGAGTAAGCTCATACTTTTTTTGCATCCGCGCCAGGGATTGCGTAAGTTCGCGAGGCCTCTGTATCTGCCCGCCCACAATGACCCCAGCAGGAATGCGCTCCTCACCATAACGAGCAAGAATAAGTCCGTGTGAAGAGTCGGCCAACTCCACAAACTTGATAGACTCGTCCGAAAGGTCGAGACCGGCACCACAAATAGTGAAGTAGTGTGGTGGAGGAAAGGCACGAAGGATGGTTTGTGTGAACCCTTGCATTCTTACAGTATACCCCCACACTCAACTTTTGACCTATGGAAAACGCCCGGCGTCCGAACAATGGGCCTGCATAGCAAATAGCGGTAAATGATTAACAAGCAACGTTGAGTGTGGGGGTGTACCCCCTCCGAACAACGTTTTTGACCTATGAAAAAAACTCTTCGTGTCGCGTCACGAAGAGTGAGTAACGAGACATGAGTTATGAGTCAAGGGTAACGAATTAAATCATACCCTATGCCTAATAATTCTTAACTCATGTCTCGTATCTCGTGACTCATGTCTCTTGCCCCCTGCCTCCTGACTCGCGTCTCTTCTCTCTACCCGTCACTCCTCCGCCGCGAACGCTCAAGATAGCTCCGTAAAATAATGGCGGCGGCGGCGGCATCGTGCATGCTGTTCTTCCCCTGCAAACGTTCCGCTTCAGCAGAAGTAAGAGTTTCGTTTTCTAACTCCAGAGGAATACCCGTCTTTTCTTCTAAAAGCTTAGCAAACTGACGAATCTCCACCATCACCTTGTTCTCTTTTCCTTTGTAATCAAGAGACTCTCCGACCACAATGAGACCCACCTCTTCTTCGCGACAAATCTTGGCCACCAGCTCAACCGCTCGCGCAATCCCTTTGTTCTCAAGAACTAAGTGGGGATAGCTAAACATGGCCGCGTGGTCTGAAAGCGCGAGACCTATTCTATGAGAGCCATAATCAATGCCGAGAAACCTCATACAGTTTTTAGTTATTAGTTATTAGTTTTTAGTAAGTGGTCTTGTTGAAACAAACTGGGCCTGTTGCCGACTTTGATTACTGTACGCTTAAGTACGCCAATCGCCAAGACTAGGCAAGAATAAGAATGAGCCCGATACTGAAGTGTACCGGGCCCATTCTGTAAACTACCAACTAAAAACTGTAAACTTTTCCCTACTCCGCCTTACAGGTCTTGCACTTGCATCCCCAGAGAAGAAGCAAAGCAGAAATACCTACAAGGAGGTAGACAAGTGCCTCAAGCCACAACCATTGACCAAAGATCATGTGGACAACGTTCCACTCCCACATCTTTCCGAAAAAGTAGCCTAGACCCAAAATACCCCAGTTAAGTCCGCCGATAAGCAAAAGCCACCAGCCGACCTTGGAACCGGAACACGATTTTCCTGACATCATGTATTTTGTGTAACTGCGTTAATAATAAAAACTCTCGACCATTTGTTTGTTTCCTCCTAAATGCTATCAAGTCAACCAAAGCTCTGCAATGCCCTGTGTGGAGAACTATAGATGTTCGCCGGAGGGGCCGTAGATTTTAGTGGTCATTTTTGCTAGTATGCAACTCTTGGATCGTGAGTTGTGATAGTGATTAAGAGTGTGTTGAGTTTCGTAACTTAAAGTATGGGAGGGGTCGCATAGTTGGTCTAGTGCGCCGCACTTGAAATGCGGTAGGCCGCAAGGTCTCGAGGGTTCGAATCCCTCCCCCTCCGCCTGAAATCGTTTCGCGAAAATTCGGTCGGAAATTCAGCATCCCGCCGTGATGCAATTCCGGATTGGGCCAGGATACGCCAGGGCATTTTGAAATCGAGGGTGAGGGTGCGGTTGGCCAG
>Ga0210057_1003499_pt1 | contig 21619 bp, 33 predicted proteins | sample CryGeyCG2114_010_2_FD_183968 | JGI IMG/M metagenome (GOLD analysis project Ga0210057, IMG submission 183968) | Groundwater microbial communities from aquifer - Crystal Geyser CG10_big_fil_rev_8/21/14_0.10 (SPAdes) (version 2) | ecosystem: Environmental > Aquatic > Deep subsurface > Groundwater ...
TCAAAGAAGGCGAAGATACACTCGATTCATTTGTAAAGTTTTATAATGAAGAGAGACTTCATCAAGGAATAAACTACTCAACACCATTACAAAGGTACAAAAGTAACATTAACTCGGTTTAGTAGAGCAGGATCAACAAGCGTTTCAATCGTTGAGGCATGATGCGGAGTAGAATATTTTAAATAGTTGATGATTTTATTAATTGAATGAAGAAGAAACAGGCTAATTTGAATGAAATTAAGTCAAAAATTCAAAAAATTTTAAAAAAACATGGGATAGTCAGAGCTGGAATTTTTGGAAGTTATGCTAAGGGAGAAAATAAAAAAGATAGTGATATAGATATTCTGATTGAAGTGGAAAAAGATAGGAAATTTAGTTTACTTGACTTAGTTGGATTGAAACTTGAATTAGAAGATATCTTGAAGATAAAAGTTGATTTGATGACTTACAAATCCATTCACCCTTATTTGAAAGATAGTATTTTGAAGAACGAAGTTGAGATTTTATGAGGTAAGAATGGTTAAAAAAGATTTGCCATATATTAAGCATATACTTGATTCTATAGAGAAAATACAAAGAGTTATGAAAGGCGTTTCTTATGAACAATTTAATGATAATGAAGATTTGAGAGAATTAGTCATAAGAAGAATTGAGGTTATAGGTGAAGCTACAAAAAATATTTCAGATTATTTAAAAAATATATATCTAAATGTAGAATGGAAAAAGATTGCTGGAACAAGAGATGTTTTGATTCATGCTTATTTTAATGTCGATAATGATACTATATGGGAAATTGTGAGAGACAATCTTCCGACATTAAAGAAACAAATTTTAGTAATTAAAAGAGATTTAGAAAAATAATCAATCACTCGTAAAGATTCCAGTTTTCTACTGCTGAAGGACCTGGAAGAGGAGTTCCTTTAATAGCTGTTTCTGAGAAATGTGAGATGTATCCTTCAAGAGTGTTATTTACAGTATCGACAGTTGTTACAAGTGGCGTAGCAGAGTGTATGACCGGATCATAATAAGATATCTGAAGTATGTTTTCATCATAACCGATAACGTCTTGGTCTCTAAAATGTTGAGTTATCTTTTTCCCATTAACCGTTTTGTCTCCACTAAGATGGCTTTTTGCAGACTTTAACGTTGTTCCGCTTGGACTGAATTCTCGTGCATTTCGAAGAGTGGGGTCAACAGAATCGATGGGGATTTGCGGAGTTGAGATTTTTATACGTGTGGGCTGGTTGTGTAGCATAAACCAAAAAGTTTAAATACAAGTATGTGTATGTTTACTTGTATGGTCACTAAAACAATAACAATAACTGAAAGTTCATATCATTTACTTAAAAATATGAAAAAGGAAAATGAAAGTTTTTCAGAGACGATAGAAAGAGTTGTAGCTAAGAAGATAAATCTATCGGACTTTTCTGGCGTACTCTCCAAAGATTCTGCAAAAAAAATTGAGGATGAAATTAGAAAGAGTAGAATTAAATCTTCGAATCGGATAAATAAATTAATGAGACAGACAAATGATTCTTGATTCGAGTTTTATTATAGATTTATTAAAAGGGGACGAAAGAGCTTTAAATAAATCAAAGGATATTGGAAAGAATGAAATTATAAAAACAACTACAATTAATTCTTTCGAAGTTTTACAAGGTGGAGAATACGCAAGAAAGGATGAGAAGGAAAAAATAAATAGATTTTTTGACAATATAGAAATAATTGATTTTGATTTTAATTCTTCAAAAAAAGGGGGGAAAATTCATTCCGATTTGATAAAAAATGGAATTGAGATTGATCCAGAAGATTCAATGATTGCGGGTATCGCATTGATCCATAATGAAAAGATATTAACAAAAAATGTTAAACATTTTTCAAGAATTAAAGATTTAGAAATCGAAAGTTATTAATTCTTCATTTCTTTTCAATCACATAATCTTCGAGCGTCAAAACTTCACTCGACAAAGAATTTTCATTTTTTGATTGATTAAAAAATAATCAATCACTCGGGCTTCATCCCAAATTAAATTTTTTTGTGAGATTTTGTTTGTAATTTACTTGCCAAACACACAACTTCGACCACCAACCAAGAGCTTACCCCTTAACACGAAGTTGCTCGCCCAAATCGAGTCCCAACTCGAGCCCACATTTTGAATTGATTAGACAATTTGACAAAATGCAAACTCTCGCCCTAATACCAAACAAAATCTCTATTATAAATAAATTAATTTTTGTAATATGGGATGAAGCCAATCACTCGTAAAGATTCCAGTGTTCTACTGCTGAGGGACCTGGAAGAGGAGTTCCTTTGATAGCTGTTTCTGAGAAATGTGAGATGTATCCTTCAAGAGTGTTATTTGTCAAATTCTATGAGAAAGGTATATAAATTCATGGTGTTTGGATATTGAATGGAAGAAACATTAAATATAAAAAAAAGCGCATTAAATGATTTAATAAGACTTAAGGATGAATTTGATGCTATTATAGAATCTATAGAATTATCTGAGGATAAAGAATTTATGATTTCATATAAAAAGTCTAAAGAACAAGTGAATAAAAGAGATTTTTCTGATTGGAATGACTTATGAAATAAAACTTACAAAAGAATTCGAAAAAGATTTTAATAAAGTTGAAGTTAATTTACAAAAGAGGATAAAGAAGAAGATGGAGGAAGTTGCTGAAAATCCTTTAAGATATAAACATCTTCATTACGATTTGAAAGATAGCTGTAGAATATGGATTGATAAATTAAGAGTGGTTTTTTCATATAATCAGAGTTCAAATGAATTATATCTGGAGAAAATCGTTTTTGGACATAAATATTAAAAAATAATCAATCACTCGTAAAGATTCCAGTTTTCTAGAGCTGAAGGACCTGGAAGAGGAGTTCCTTTAATCGCTGTTTCTGAGAAATGTGAGATGTATCCTTCAAGAGTGTTATTTGCTGGATCAACTAGAGTTTCAATTGTCGAGGCGCTTCCTATTGTTGAATCATAATATGAGATTTTTAAAGTGTTTTCGTCAAGTCCGGCTATATCTTCATCTCTATATGTATAAGTTATTTTTACTCCGTTATTAGACTTATTTCCTAAAAGTCTTTTTGCTCCGGCGGTGAATGTTGTTCCGGTCGGCTCAAATGTTCTTATATTTTTTATAGTTCCATCCGTTGTTGCATTTTGAATTTGGGGGGTTGAGACTTTTATTCTTACTGGCTCGCCGATGGGAAATGAGATTGTTTCGCCTCCAAACGAACTAATTTTATAAAACTACTTCAACTTGATAAGATAGATAAATATTTAAATTAGAGAGCATATTCGAATTTATGGATACATTAATAGTTTCTAAAGATAAGTTTGAGAAGGTTTTGGGAGATTTTGAAATTTTAATTAAAGATGTCGCTTCATTTCTCAATCAAGATGATATCGTAAAGAATAGAATTAAAGAAATTAATAATAATCTAACAATTGATTCCTCTGAAGATGAACTTGATGCTTATCTTAAAAAGAGGGGAGTTCAAGTTGAGTGAATGGACAATAAAATTTCATCCCGATTTCTTAAAAGATTTAGATAGGTTGGATAAAACTCATTTAGATATATTTTATAAGAAAAAACAAAAAATTAAACAGAATCCTTTGAGATTAAAACATCTGAGTGGTGGAGAAAATTGTTATAGAGAGGAAATTACGAGAAATATTAGATTGGTATACTATATAAGAAGTGATGAGATTTGGTTTCTTACCGTTGGAAAACATGATAAAGCATATGAAGAATATCTTAAGCGACTTAAAAGTTTAAGAGAAAGTTTAAAATAATCAATCACTCGTAAAGATTCCAGTTTTCTAGAGCTGAAGGACCTGGAAGAGGAGTTCCTTTGATAGCTGTTTCTGAGAAATGTGAGATGTATCCTTCAAGAGTGTTATTTGCTGGATCAACTAGCGTTTCAATTGTCGAGGCGCTTCCTATTGTTGAATCATAATATGAGATTTTTAAAGTGTTTTCGTCAAGGTCAACTATGTCTTCATCTCTGTATGTATAAGTTATTTTTACTCCGTTATTAGACTTATTTCCTAAAAGTCTTTTTGCTCCGGCGGTGAATGTTGTTCCGGTCGGCTCAAATGTTCTTATGACTCTTATTGTTCCATCTGTTGTTGCATTTTGAATTTGGGGTGTCGAGACTTTTATTCTTTCAGGAGCGCTAAGTGGATAACTAATAATGTCTCCTTGAATAAGAGTAAGTTTTGTTCCTGATGGATCAATTACATTCAAATCTCCTCCAGTAATAACACCATCATTAACTTTAACATTAGTCCCTAAACTCATGTCGAGAAGTGAGAATTCTTTTTTATACGGAAGATAAGGATTAAAATCCGATGACATTAAAAGTTTAGTTCCGTTTTTATCTAGAGATGCGAATGGTTGATTGCCTGGGAAGGGATAATTAGTGTGTAGCCTACAGACATATGTCGTAGGACATATGTTATCAATCACCTAAATACACATTGCTATTAAATTGACCTTCTCTTCATGAAAAAAGAAGAGATAAGAAAAGAATTTTTTAAGTTAAGAATCAAAGGACATTCATATCGTCAATGTAAAAAGATACTTCTCGCTCAATTCAGTTATGAAACTTCAACAAGAACATTACAAAGATGGAATAAAAGATTAAAAAATGGTGATTGGAATTTACGAGATAATTCTAAAAGACCGAGGACGATTCATTACAAAATTACTCCTGAAATTGAAGAAAAAGTTATTTCTTTAAGAAAGAAAACTGGTTGGGGAGAACGAAAAATAGAAGACTTTGTTGAAATTGGGCACGTGTCAGTCAACAAAATCTTGAATAAACATAACCTAACAAGATTAAATCCGAACAGAAGAAAAAGAATAAAATATATTCGTTGGCAAAGAGATCATCCGAATTCTTTATGGCAAATGGATACTTCAGATCAAAAGATTGAGGGTAAATATTGCTTTGCTGTGGTCGATGATTGCTCAAGATATTGTTTAGGAATATTTGCACTCAATAGAGTATCAACAAATATCATCATTCAAATACTTGACACGCTATTCAAGATTCATGGAAAACCTAGAGAGATATTGACAGATAATGGAAATATTTTCGGATTAAAGAGTAAACACTCAAAGTTTGATAGAGCATTAAATCGTCGAGGTATTAAACACATTAGAACAGCGATTCATAGTCCAACAACTTCAGGGAAGATTGAGAGATTCTTTCAAACTCTTGATAACGAGTTTGTATTCTGCAACAAAGATTCAGAGTTATTTAGGATGAGGTATAATCATTTTAGACCCCATACCAGTTTAGAAAAGAAGACTCCAAGCCAAATTTATTTTGATTTCTCTAAATTATTTTAGGTGGTGACATATGTCACCGGGTCACACAAAATTATAAGGCGGAAATATTTATATAGTTTAATACTATAGTTAATTTATGAGAATAGAAATAAATGAATATATTATAGCAGATAGTGAAATTTGTCATGGAAAACCTACCTTTAAGGGAACAAGAGTAATGGTCTGGCAGGTTTTAGAGATGCTTAGGGATGGAGCTTTGATTGAAGAAATAGTTGAAGCATTTCCTTCATTAAATAAGAAACACATTAGAGCTGCTTTTCAGTATTCAGTTGATGTAGCAAGAGGTAGAGAGAATGTTGTTAACATTCAATCATAAAATCAAGTTTCTTTTTGATGAAAATGTTGATAAAAGACTTGAAAGATATCTTAAGAAAAATGGTGTTGATGTTTTACTCAAACCAAAAGGGCTTTCTAATGGAAAATTGGCAGAATTCTCAAAAGTAGAACAAAGAATATTTGTAACAAATGATGAAGATTTTTCTCATTTTGCAAAAGAAGATATCTTTTCTGTAATCTGGCTTAGAGTTCCTCAAAGAAGTATTGATGTTTTAATAAAAGAGTTTTCTAATTTACTCAAGAAAATACAACTTGATGAGATTAAAGGAAAGTTAATTATCTTACAAGAAAATAAGTTTGAAATTAATTCTCTTAAATATTAAAAAATAATCAATCACTCGTAAAGATTCCAGTTTTCAACTGCTGAAGGACCCGGAAGAGGAGTTCCTTTGATTGCTGTTTCTGAGAAATGTGAGATATATCCTTCAAGAGTGTTATTTACTGGATCAACTAGCGTTTCAATCGTTGAGGCGCTTCCTATTGACGCATCATAATATGAAATCTTTAAAGTGTTTTCGTTAAGTCCGACTATGTCTTCATCTCGATATGTATAAGTTATTTTTACTCCAATATTAGATTTATTCCCTAAAAGTCTTTTTGCTCCGGCAGTGAATGTTGTTCCGGTTGGTTCAAATACTCTTCTGACTCTTATTGTTTCATTCGTCGTTGCATTTTGAATTTGAGGTGTCGAGACTTTTATACGGTTTGGTTCTCCCACTGGGAAACTAATTGTATCTCCCCCAATAAAAGTTAACTTTGTTCCTGATGGGTCAATTACATTTATAGTTGAACCAACATTTCCATCATTGCCAATAAAACTTACATTAGTCCCTAAACTCATGTTGAGAAGTGAGAATTCTTTTTTATATGGAAGATAAGGATTAAAATCAGAACACATTATCAATTTTGTTCCGTTTTTATCTAGAGATGCGAATGGTTGATTGCCTGGGAAGGGAATGACTGAGATATTTGAAGGAGTTATTCGATTTATATCATCTAATAAATTATTTATTCCTGAAGCATACACTTCAAAATCACTAGAAGAAAAATCGCCTGGAAGTAAGGTATCATAATTATTTAATTTATCCCCCATTTGTAATAAAAAATTTCCAATCATTCCTATATTTCCGGTCATATTATTTCCATTATAAAAGCTAGAAAGATTATTTCTTGGTTCAGATGAATCAGTCAACAAAATTGGAGAAGTGACCTCTTCTAAAATATTTGTTAACCCTTTGGCAACATAATTCTTGGATACTTGAGAATTAAACTTATCTCTAACATTATAGCTGAACGTATCTCCATTGTTAGAAACTCGAGGAAAATTTTCCTGTCCTAAAAAATTATCATCTAAATTTACTACTGTTATAACCTCGTTTTCATTAATTGGAGATGAAGTATATAACCATCCCACAAGAGATTTTGTATCAGAATCTGTAAAACCAGAAACAATATAATCTAATCCATTTATTTTTACAACTTCTGGATTATATACTGAAGAAGTTGAATCCATGATTGTTTTTTGAGCAATTCCCCCTCCATTTACCAATGCTTCGAATATATCTTTTCCATCGTCATAAAGAATAGTGCTTCCATCAGAGTTGTATGTTAATTGATGAAAATTAAAAGGAGTTGGTAAATCTCCTTCTAGTGTAATAAATGTTTCTGAACTTACATCTCCAACATTTGCGATAGCAATTCTTGGGTTTGTATATCCTGGAGATGCTGCAACTACATATCCAAAACTTAAACCATCAACTGGACTAAAAACAGGCATTAATCTGTGATTTGTATCATTTTGATTTACTGATTCTTTAACCTTTGTGAAGTCATAAATAACATTGTTAGATGAGTAAAATGGATTATTTGAATCAATTGGGTCTCCGTTTAGACTTCGATTAGCATCTTCAATTCCATCATAAAATCCATCGTCATCAAAATCGTTATCATCAGTTGCTGTTCCTATTGAAACTTCATAAGCGTCTGCAAGTCCGTCTAAATCTGAATCTAGAGTTACTGCTCGAGCTGGAGAAGAATATAATGATGCTCCAAGAGCTAATGCTCCAATTGTTGCGTATTTTCCTGCTGATTTTCCAACTCGTTTTATAGAATCATATAATCTATCACTTAAATCCATTAGGTTTACAGAAAAAAACATTATTTAAACTTTTCGCATCGGAAATTTAACTAGATAGTGGTGGTGAAAAAATTAGAGTATTATTGTTTTTCAATATAGAAATGTTTTTTAACGAATTTTATTTTATTCTTTCCGAGGTAAGAAGAGATTGTATACGAATACTCACTAGGAACCATAAAAACTCCTCTGGCTAACTTTTCTCCTTCACAATCTTCAACAAGACCTTTTGAGATATAATTTTTCTTTCCGACTTTCTGAGAATAACCATATAGTTTTCTCCAAAGAGAAATATTTTTTGTTCTTACATTCCCATGAGTTACTGAATATAGAACAAAGGGTTCTCCACTTGTTTTTACATTATATTTTCCATATAATACTATTCCATGAGACTTTATGCTCTCTTTCAAATCCGACCATTCATCTAGTTTCCCGATGGTACAATGTAGTTCATTTTTTATATTGAATAATTTCCAGTAATTTTTTACTTTAACACTATCATAATACCTTTCTTGTAATCCTAATATTTCATTTTCGATTTTCTGGTCTTTAACATCAAAAAACAAATCTATATCGCTATTGTTACTTTCTTCTCCTTTTGAAACGGATCCATACAATATGATCTGATTTATTTTATCAGCCGATTTTATTTTTTGAATTACAAATGAAGCAAAATCTTGGGAATATGCAATTAACTTATTATCCATATTTTGAGACCTCCATAAATATTGATTTCAATTTATTAAAATTATCGATTAAATCTCTTAAAACCTCTTTATCCTGTCTTTTACCATAACATAAGGTATTTCTAACCGCCTCTATTTTAGAAATTAAATTTATTATTTCATTTTTATGAGGGAATTCAAAAGAAAATTTTTCTTTAATTCTTTTTTTTGAATTAAACCATTCATGTTTTATGACAAATCCATAATCAATTAGATTCTTTTCATGAAGAAGTATCTCAAGCATGTCTATTGCTGCGGCAGAGGTGTGAAAACCTAATGACCTTTGTTTTTCTTCAAGACCCTTTGTAATAGCATCTTCAATTTCAATTAAACTTTCTTTCAAATTCTCTAAATGACTTTCTATTTTCATGACTATCTTAATGATACTAAGTATATAAACTTTATGTTACTTAATTGCATATTAGACTAAGTCAACTACTTATATGTTACTGAGTAGATTAAACGTTACTCAGGGATTTTTTAACAGAGCCTTTTACTGAATAATATGGTAGTGGTGGTGAAAAAATGAAAAATATTAGAATAATTCATTTCACAAATTCAACATTATCAAGATGTTCAAATTCTTTATCTCCTGTTAGGAATTTTATTCCTAATTCTTTAGATTGAAAATAAGAAATAGCATCGGTCATTGAAAGGTTCTTTTTTTTATTATCCTGTCTGAATTTCATTGCATTTTTTATGACCTCTGGTTTAATGCTAACTATAAATTCTTTGCATTTATTAAGAAAAATTTCAGCATCGGGATATTTAACTTTAAATAGATTAAAACAAAGTTCAGCAAAAATAAAATTATTTATGATAACTCTTGCACCTAAATAGTCATTGTAATTTTTATTACCCCCAATAATTTCCATTATTGCATATGTGTCGTATAAATATTCAGTCATTGTACAATTCTTTGTCCATTTCTTTCATTAATTGTTTGGTTGATTTTGAAAATTTATGTGTTCCAAACATTTCTTTTAGTACATTGTCTTTGCAGGTTCTAACAAGAATTATTACTTCATCTCCTTCTTTGATGTTTGTAGATTCAAGGTCTTTTTGAGGGACAATTACTCCGAATGAATTTCCCCATTTTCTTAAGTTAGTTTTTATTTCTATCATGTATAAACAATATAATTATACTATTTAAACATTTCTATTCTGTTTTTTAAAATTAAAAAAATTAATAAAAATAAACTTTCATATTTCTATTCATGAAAAATGAATTAATTTATAAGGAAGATTCGGACTTTGAAATTCCATTTTGGAAAGAGTGGCTTGAGGCTGATTATTTAGAAAAATAGGAGTTAGTCAAAAAGCTACATTTTCTAAAGTTAATTGAAGATTCGAAAAAATTACCTCAAAAAATCAGAGAGAAATGGATTCTAAGAACTCTTAATGATTACTTTGAAGATTTGGAATGTGTAATTTATACTAAGATTGGTTTAGAAAAAGAAAATAATTTATAAGGATTATATTATGGTTATATCGGTTTTTATTTTAAAAGATTCTCAATTTTTTTAAGAATATATTCAAAATCCTTGATTCCTTCTTTAATTGATTCATATGCAATAGAGTCATCAATTTCCCCATATTTATGAACGAGTATATTTCGAAACTTTTTCATTTCTCTTATTAGATTTATAGATTTTTGAGATAAGATTTTATTCTTTTCTAAATTATCAAGTATGTTATCTTCAACATCTGGAACTCCAAGCCTGAGATCCATGTTAATTATAGAGCAAATATCAAGAACAAGTTCAATAGAAAACTCTATTTCTTTGTATATAGAATCTTTTAACATTCTAGATTTTGAAAATTGTTCGTAAGAATCAGGTAAAGTTTCTTCAATATATTCAAGATTATCAATTATTTTTTCGCACTTTGATTCTATGATTTGTTTTCTTAACTCTTTTTTTCTTTTCATGATAAATTCTTTTTTAGATTTATATATTCGAGATAATATCCCTTTATGTCATCATATGCCCTTATTGTTTGATAAGCTGTCTCATAAACAAAGTCCATGTCTTTGAAATAAATTAATTCTCCTTTTAATACAGAAATTCTTAGAGGAAGAGGTAAATCCTGAAATATATGGACATCGTATTTATCTTTTAATCCGGTCAATAATTTTAGTCTAAAATCAAATCTCTCTTTTTTATTTCCTTTAAAGTAAATTGCAATGTCAATATCTGAGAATTTTGTCTGTTTGTTTTGTGAATAACTTCCAAAGAGGATAATAAATTGAATTTTATTATAGTCAGCACTATCTTTTATTTTTTCAAAAAATTCTTTAATTAGTTCTTTTTTATCCATATTTAAATCAAATTAAAGAATTATATAAAACTTGCTTTTTAACTCAAAGCTACAAACACTGCAACACCTGCGACACGGAGTACACGGTCTTTATCGCAAAAGTCAAACGCTTTTCCGACAACGTGCGACACTAAGAACGAAGGATTTTCTGATTTCATTGCGTAAGGAAGGTTTTGAAGAAGATACAAGTAAATCTCCCGGAACTATATTTCCATTTTCGTTTGTTAAACGAGCTGGGACTAAACCTGCAAGTGATAAAAAGTTTTATAAACTTAAGTTAATATATGTTAACTATGGTTAATATAAGTAAACTAAAGTTAACATTACTTGAACAAGAAATATTAAGGACATTAAACAAAAAAGCAGGGACTACATTAAATGCAAGGAATTTATCTAATCTAGTAAGTGTTTCACAGCCAGCGATATCAAAATCTTTACCCAAATTAGAAAAATTGGATTTGATTACAGTGAGGAAGGATAAATTATCTGGAAGACTTTCAATAGAATTAAATAGAGATAATCAAAAGGTAATCGGTCTCAAAAGGGTGGATAATCTAAAACAAATTTATGATTCAGATTTTGTTTATTATTTATATGATCTGTTTCCAGGTTCTACAATAATCTTATTTGGGTCATATTCTCATGGAGAAGATACTATTTTATCCGATATAGATATAGCAATTATTGGTACTAAAGAAAAAATATTGGACTTAGCAAATTTTGAAAAATTATTAGAAAGAAAAATAATTATAAATTTCTATAAAGATTTTAAGAGTATCAATGCACATCTATTAAATAATATCTTAAATGGTATTGTTATTAGGGGAAGTATTGAATTATGGCAATAAAAACGTTTGAAGAATATTTAAAAATCGGCATAATCAAGAAACAATCCCCCAACAAATTTAGATCTTTATCTTTAATAAAAGAATCAGATGAAAAGAAAGAATTTCTTCAAACCTCATTAAAATTAATCCCTAAAAATAAAATGAATTATAATTTTATTGTTGATTCGAGTTACGATATTATCATGGAGTTAATAAGAGCAAAAATGTTTACTGATGGATATAATGCGGGAAATTCACATGAAGCTGAAGTATCCTATCTTTCAAAATTGAATTTTTCCCAAATGGATATTGTTTTTATGGATGAACTTAGATATTTTAGGAATGGAACAAAGTATTACGGAAAAATTTTAGATGAAGATTATGCTAAAAAGGTTTTAGGGTTTATGGTAAGCATCGTTCCAAAATTAAAAAAATTAATTCAAAATTAATTCAACGCCACAAACACGAGCGACACTGAGAACGAAGGATTATCTGATTTCATTGCGTAAGGAAGGTTTTGATGAAGAAACAAGAAGATCTCTAGAGAAGATGTTTGGCGTTTTCGTTTGTTAAACGAGCTGGTACTAAGCCCGCAAGGGCGATTGGGTAACCTGAAGGATTTCGCTATCAACCAAAAAATATATAAATAAGCATATCTTATTGTAAGAAGGTAAGAATAGGGAAGAAAATTAATATGACAATAGAAATGATAAAAATGTCTTCGAAAGGACAAATTGTGATACCTCAAGGAATTAGATTGGAAATAGATGCATCCGAAGGGACAATTTTTGCAGTCGTTGCTGGAAAGGATAGTGTAATCTTAAAAAAAATAGAAACACCTTCAAAAGAAGAATTGATTAGAGATTTAAAAGAAATTGCTATGAAAGGAGAAATCAAATCTAATAAGTTAGGAATAAAAGAAAGTGAAGTCTCAGATTTAGTGCATAAACTAAGAAAAGAAAAAAGAAAATGAAATTTACCCTGGATACTAACTTTCTAATTTCTGCTACTCAATGGAAAAATAGTGTTGCGCATAAATTATTAATAAAATTAATTGAAGCCGACGCTCAACTTTTTACAACAAAAGAGATTATAGAAGAATTTAATGAAGTGTTGATAAGAGATTTTAAATATTCAAACGAAGAAGTTGAAAATATCATTGAAAAGATTCTATTTATTACTACACTTGTAAGTCCATCAATAAAACTGGATATCATTAAAGATGATCCGGATGATAATATCGTTTTGGAGTGTGCACAAGAATCAAATTCAGAATACATCATCACTTATGATAAGCATTTATTGAAGTTAAAAGAATATCAAGGAATAAAGATTATTAAACCAGAAGATGTTTTTGGTTTGATATAAAAATACAGATAATTGTGAATCTTAATTTATCATTCGTACAACAAAAAAATTAATTCAAAATTAACTCAACGCTACAAACACTGCAACATCAGCGACACGGAGTACGAAATCTTTATCACAGAAATCAAAATAAAGACTAAGCTAAATTAGTAACACTTATATTTGATAAGAAATCTTTAGAAATTCTTTTGCTTACTTCAAGTAATTCTATTCCCAGAATATTTCTCTTTTTATCTAAATCAATGATAGTAAAATCATCTAATTTCTTATTAGAATCAAATTTTCCTTCGCAAAATTCTATATGCACTGCATCTGCTGTTTTATCAAAATTAATTTTCATATATAATAGACAGTTACGATATTTATATATTCTGCTATGTTTATTATCATCTATTAAATTTATCCAACATTTCTTTTGGATTATAGACGTCAATTGGAGACAATTCCTTTAGTATTTTATCACCAGAAAAAATCGGACAATTTGTTTTCATAGCTAATGCCAAATAGGGAATGTCTTTTTGATGATTAGATAGAATCTTTTTTGCATTATCCAAACAGTCTTCAAAATTTTGTCTTGGAATGAATGATATCTGTTCTATAATGAAACTTTTTACCTCGTTAAAATCATCTTCTGAAATTTTTGATCTTGAAATGATTTCTTTCTTGTGATTGTTTAGTTCTAATAATAAAAGTTCTGGAGCAATAAAATCAAATTTCTTTGTCATAAAATTAATTGCGAAGACCTTAAATGAATCTCCTTTTGTTAATAATGAAGAAATTACAACATTGACATCAACTACTATCATCATGTTAAATAGAATATCTTTTTGATAGAGCTAAATTAATCTTATCAGATAATTCTTCTACGTCTTTTTCAGACAAGTTTGATTTATTGATAATCATTTGTAGTTTTGCAATCTTGTCCAATTTTTCTTTTATTAATTTATCTATTATTAAAGTCCACTCTATATTTGGAATTTTTTCAATGAATTCCAATTCGTTTGGTAAATTTATTGATATCTTAGTCATGAATTAATAGAATCGTGATGGTTTATATAATTTTCTCATTCTTAACTCAACGCTACAAACACTCCAACATCAGCGACACGGAGTACGAAATCTTTATCGCAGAAATCAAAAGCTTTTCCAACAACGAGCGATACGGAGAACGAAGGATTTTCTGACTTCATAGCGTAAGGAAGGCTTTGAAGAAGAAACAAGTAAATCTCCCGGAACTATGTTTCCGTTTTCATTTGTTAAACGAGCTGGTACTAAGCCCGCAAGGGCGATTGGGGAATTCTCAGAACGTAAATTTCAGAAATGCACTAAATTGCACTTTCCAGTTCTGTTCCTTTAATTAAATTCCAATCCAGTTTTATTAATTGTTTTACAGCGGGATTAGTTGTATTTAATTTATACATATCTGATTTTCCAATTCTTCTTGTTTTAATAACAATTTTATTTTTTTCTAAATTATTCCAAAAAGTTTGAAGAGTTGAATAACTCACTTCGGAGTTTTTTGCAATTTCTGTTAATGGATAATCATAAGATTGGTAAGTTATGAGAAAATCTAAAACTTTCATTACCGGATTATTTCCAAACACTTCAATAAAAATTGATTCTTGATCCATGATTATTGGACATGTTTGGAGTTTTTAAATATTTCTATTTATGTTTTAATATTACAATATTAGAAACATTTAAATATTATCTATTTTTGTTATGTAAATGGATATAGAAGATGAAAAAATAAAAGCAACAATCCTGCATCATTTAAGGAGGAAGAAAGTTATTGGAGGCGTTCATACTCATTTTGATACATTAAAGAAAGGATTTCCTTCACATTTAGGAAAAGATATTAATAATCATGCTAGAGAACTAATCAAACTCCAATGGATAATTACTAAACCTGCTCCATATGGACTCCAAGTATCATTGAACAAAGATAAACTCATTGAAATAGAATCTTATATCAAAAAAGTGTTAGGATTTGAATTTTAAAATTAAAAGATAAAAACTTAAAATTGATAAAAAATTAACTCAACGCCACAAATACTGCAACATCAGCGACACGGAGTACGAAATCTTTATCACAGAAATCAAATGCTTTTCCAACAACGAGCGATACTGAAAACGAGGATTTTCTAATCTCATTGCGTAAGGAAGGTTTTGATGAAGAAACAAGAAGATCTCTAGAGAAGATGTTTGGCGTTTTCGTTTGTTAAACGAGCTGGTACTAAGCCCGCAAGTGATAAAAAGTTTTATAAACCATTAATGGTACAGTTGTATATAAAATGGTACAAGTGTTTAATAAATGGGACAAGATAATAGGATTGTTATTTCTAGAAGGAAATGTAAGTCTTAGCGTCAGAGATATTGCAAAAAAATCTAAAATTCCAAGTTCGACTGCTCAAAGATATTTGAATGAATTAAAAAAAGAGGGATTGATTGACAAAGAAAACAGAGCAATTATTACCCCATATTACAAGTTTCTAAAAACCTTTTTTATAATTAATAAAATTCATTCAACAGGATTATATGATTACTTAACCAAAGAATTAAATCCATCTTTAATAATTTTGTATGGGAGTGCAAGGAAGGGAGAATATAATAAACAAAGTGATTTAGATCTTTTTATTGAAAGTCCTGTAAAAAAAGAACTTAAATTAAGCGATTACGAGAAAAAAATAGGTCTTACCATTCATCTCATGATAAAAGACGATCTCAATAAGGTAAATGAAGATTTGATAGTCAATTTATATAATGGAATTAAATTATATGGAAGTTTTAAATTGAAAAAATGACAGATATAATGGACTGGGATCATTGCAAGAGAGAATTTATTAGGGTTGTAGAAGTAGACAAATCAAGAATTGATTCAATTATAAAGAAAGCAAATAAAAGACTTCAAAGGGCGAGAAAACAAAAAGTTGAAAAAGATAATTCAGATTTTATCGTTGAAGATTATTATGAAGTGATAAAAGAATTATTAGTGGCATATTTATTAAAAAACGGACTCCGCTCAAAAAATCATCAATGTTTAATTAGTTATTTTTACAAACAAAATAAAAATTATGAAATGGAAGCACATTTGATTTCACAAATGTCTTTATTTAGAAATAGACTTGATTATTATGGGGAAGATATTCCTTTAGAATTTTTAAAAAATAACAAGGAAAAATTTGAAGAAATTATTGTTTTGTTAAAAAAGTTGATTGATAATTAACTCAACGCTACAAACACTGCAACATCTTGACATTCTTCTTTATCGCAGAAATCAAATGCTTTTCCAACAACTGTTCCGTCAATTGGATTTTCGGATTTCATTGCATATCCTGGCTTTGAAGAAGAAACAAGTAAATCTCCAGGAACTATGTTTCCGTTTTCATTTGTTAACTTTGCAGGAACTAGACCCGCAAGGGCGATTGGGTAACCATTGTCAGAACCAACATTAAGTAAATAAGTTTTAGATATAAATCCTACAGCTAATCTTGAATTTGCTTCATCACACTTTTTTATTGTTTTAGTTAAAGTTGTGTCAATACAAACTAAATCTTCATAATCTAAATTATCTGTGGTAGACTCTTTATAACATGTTGCATTACTCCCACATATAGAATTATTTCTACTATTCTTTGTATGTAGATTTTCTGCAATATCTCCTTGACTCCAATAATTTCCTGCTGAACCGCCAGTTGCACGGTTAATATAAGCTCCTCCATCAACTTCTAAATCTCCTGCAATCAAAACATCTTGATTACTATTCATATTCACACTTGCCGTTCCACTTCCAAATGAATTGTATGCTGTATTTACTGCTCCTCCAGTAGCAATAGTATACTTCACATTCAGTTTTCCATTAGAAGGTGTTGTTGTAGATGGTATACCAATATTAGCTCCTCCTGCTGCAATTATTAGGTTATCCCCTATTCCTGTTAAAATTACATCTCCATCGGAAGAAATTGCTGTAGTTCCAGATGTAGTGTTAATAATACCATTCACATCTATTGTCATTCTTGTTTGAAGAACTTTACTTGAGTCTGCTACTTGGATATAAAGTTTTGAGGCAGTATAAGAAGCCCCGGGGTCCGAATATATCTTTGCTGTATTTAGCCCATCTACAGAATTATTCCAAACAATAGCAGGGGCACCACCAGCAAAACCTCCAGTATTTGTAAGTTTAATAAAATCAGTTACATAACTTCCTCCAGTATTATTTGAAATTTCTAACATTGTTTTTGGTGCTGTGGTCCCTATTCCCACATTTCCCCCCTTTATAGTCAAAGCCATTGTATCAACTCCTGCATCACGAGTTCCAAGAGTCATCAATGAACCAGCTGAATAATTATAATTAATATATGACCCATAATTTACATCTCCATTGGAATAAACAAATCTAAACATTTTTGTTCCTAAGATAGCCATACCCGTACCTGCAGAAAATGCGTTCATATCTCCTCCAACTTCTAAATTTGCTGTTGGCGTTGTTGTTCCTATTCCGACAAATAAATTTGGAGCTCCCAAATACAATCCGGTTGAAGTTCGATTCCAGCTTGTTTGATTGTAAGCGAAAGGTGCATAAGTTTCATTGTAAGTTGAATTCCATCCAGCTCCATAAAGATTTGAAGCATCTGTTGTTTGATTATACAACCATAGACTAACTGCAGTTATATTTTTAACATATAGTTCTCCTGAAACATTTATGTCACCTCTGACGTCGAGTTTATGTGTTGGATAAATTGTTCCTATGCCTATCTTTCCTGCACTATTAACAAATAAATTCCTTTGACTAACATATGAAGGATAATATTCTGTTCTCCTATAAAAGAGATTTTGAATTTCATTATATGTAATCTGTCGATTATAAATCCGAACTTCATCAATAGAGCCATTCCACTCATTAGCATGATTACGAGTTGAACCAACAAAATAATTTCCAATAAAAGTTGATGCAGTTTTAACACAAGTATCCCCTCCAACTTTAACCCCATCTACATATGTCAACAAAGTTGATCCATTGAAAACTAAAGCATAAAACTTCCAAGTATCTTTGGGAGGAACATAATTTGTATCACATAAAGTACCGGCATTATAAGTTACTTGCAAATCATCATTTGTTGGATCAAGATATGCCGTAAGTTCATCAGTATCGACCTGGAATAATCTCCTAATTCCTGACGAGCCCGTTCTATCTCTTGCCCAAAGCGTTAAAGATACAGTTGAAAAACTTACATTACCGTTTATACTACCCCCCGTTCCATTAAACTCGTAAGAACCGCCTCCATTAAATCCCCCCGAAATATTATACGGAACAGTTATTACATTTCCATGATTTCCTAAACCAGAACTATCTAAAGTCATATTATGATAGGTTGGGTGTATTGAGTCATTGTTAAATGTTAAAGCAAGAATTACTCCTTCAGAAGTAGTATCTCTCAAACTAGGAGAATCAATAGAAGTATTAATTAAAACATAAGAGCTATTTGCATTAATTACTGAAAACGAGTTATTACCCATTTTAAAATAATTAATAACATTAATATTTGAAGCGTTTAAATTTCCACTCACGTTTGTATTTCCCTGAATATCAAGTTTTTCGATTGGACTCGTCGTGCCGATTCCAATTCTATTATTACTTCCATTTACAAATAAAATTGATGTGCCCGTTGTATTATGGACAGAAAATGCTCCACTTATACTTGAAGAATTAACCTGAAGTGTTGCAGATGGGTTTGATATTCCGACTCCGACATTTAGTGTAGGGACTCCAAGATATAACGCAGTAGATGTTCGATTCCATTGAGTCTGGTTGTAAGTCCAAACTAAACTTGTATTGTAAGATTCATTGAACGTCGATAAATAAGAACCATTGTTTATACTACCGACGTAAGTTTCGTTGTATGTTGAAACCCAACCTGCGTTGTATAAATTATAAGTTCCTACTGTTTCATTGTAAAGCCACGGGCTCACCGCATTATTTTTTATGTAGAGTTCTGTTCCAAAATATCCGCTCCTGTAACGGGCTGTGTCGTTTCCTATGTCGAAGGTGTTGTTAAAATTTATGTTAGGAACTATGCTTCCGTTCACGTCGAGGTTGTTGACTCCTAAAGAAGTTATATTGTAAACGTAAAGAGATTGGGCGAAGACGTTTCCTCCTACGACTGAAACTCCGTTGTTCAACCAACCGCCGTAAAAATCTGTTGTACCTCCAGTAATATTCAATCCTCCACTAGTTATAACTAATTGTCCTGTCATGTAATCTCCCGATTTATTTACAAATTTTGTGTTGAAAGCGTCGTAGGTTTCATTATAAGTTGAAATAAAAATTGAATTGTTCGCGAGAATCATTGCGTTTGTGTAAGCGTTTGAGATTGTTGTTTCATTATATGACCATATCTCACTAGCATTGTATGTTGCATTGTATGTTCCTCCGATATAAGTTTGATTGTAATTAAATATTAAACTTGCATTATATGAAGAATTAAATGTTGAAACCCAACCTGAATTGTATAAATTATAAGTTCCTATTGTTTGATTATAAAGCCAAGGACTTACTGCAGTTATATTGTTTACATATAATTCTCCTGAAATATTTATGTCACCCCTGACGTCGAGTTTTTGTGTTGGTGTTGTTGTGCCGATTCCTACTTCACCTAAACTATTTACTCTAAAATATTCAGTTGTTCCAGTACCAATAACAAAATTTTTCCCTCCAGAAGATGAAGTAGTATAAAATCCATAATTACCACTTGCATCATCCATAAATAATTTCAATCTGTGATTATTTGTACCTTCATAATTAGAAAATCCTATAGATGTTTCATTTCCCTCATATGTACTAGTAATAGTTATATCTGGCGTTGCTGGATAAGACAGACCTCCCCAATAACCCGTAGACCCATTTCCCACTTGGAGTTTTGTACCAGGAAGAGATGTCCCAATTCCAACTTTATCATTTAAATCTCCAGGAAATAAATTGTTTCCAGTTTTATTCCAACCCGAAGCTATTGTTTGATTGTAATTAAAAATTAAACTTGCATTGTACGTTGAATTGAATGTTGAAACCCAACCTGAATTGTATAAATTATAAGTTCCTATTGTTTGATTATAAGCAAAAGGAGCATACGTTGCATTGTAAGTTGATGTCCATGTGGCATTTGCATAATCTGATAACGATAAATCTGAACCATTAAAATATAAATATGAACCCCATGAAGAATTAACAACCCAATTGAACAATCCTTTGAACCATCCGTTTCCTGATGTTGTCAAGTTCTGACCCGCATCAAAAGATGATGATTGATTATTTAGGACCATTTTTGAAGAGAAGTCTATGTCTTCAAAAGAAATATTTCCGACTGAGCTCTGGAAAATTTGTCGGGTGGCGCCGTCTTGGAAAGTTATTTTTTCGTTGTTTATGTATATTTCCATGTAGTAAACTTTTCCGTATTCTAAACTTAAGTTGACTGATGAATTACCCAACACTACATCGTATTTTCCGTTTACAATCGTGTTGTTATAAGTTCCAGAAGTATTGTAAATCATATTTCCTCCAGAAAATGCATCGTAAATTGTTACCGTCAAGTTTCCTGAAGCGAGATTTACTCCTGCCTGCTGAACATTACCTTGAATAGAAAATAAATCATCAATAGCAAGTGTAAAATTAGAAAATAGTATGATTGCAAATATAATTACTATTAGTCTTTGAGGCGACTTAATTTTCACCATTCTTTTGTGTTCTCTTTTTATGAAATCTAGAACAAAAATCACTATATAAATATTACTCGAAATTTGAGTGTGTCTAATAAATAATTTCTCAAAGGGTTTTCACTCACCCCGTTTTTAATTCTGAATTTTCTTCCCGCACTCCCCTCGCTTAAGCTCGCCTTTAAGTTGTGAAAACCCAAATTTATTAACACACTCATCAGCACATCGAAATTAAAAGAAGATAAATTTTTTTTATCGTCGATAATAATTGTAATTAAATTTTTTTGGAAAGTAAGGTAAAAAATAGGGGTGTAGGGAAAAAATCTTAAGATTATTTTTGTTGGTTTTTTGGTTTGGTATTAACTCTTCCCTAAAAATTCTATTAATTCATCAGTTGTTAGAATATTAACTTTATCCTGTTTTTTCATCTTTTTATCTTCACTCCAAATATCACAATTTAATTTGAGGGCTAAAGCAATATAATCTATATCATCCTTATCCTTCGTTATTTTATCTGCATCTTTAACAAAATCTTTATAATCTTCTACTTCATAAAACCTAATTTTAGTAGATATTAAAAGAATAAATGATTTTAAATCTGTTTCTGATAATTTAGATTTTTTACTTATTTCATTGATATGTTCGAGAAATTCATCTAATATATAATAAGGTGAAACTAGCTCTAATTTTTGGTTAAAATCAACTGACCCAATCGCAGCAAGCTGCGGGGTATGATTAAACGAAATCCGACAAACGCAGCTGACCTTTTACGCCACCTTGTTCTTCAACATATTTTTTTATTTTCTCAAGTCCACCATGATCAC
>Ga0210057_1003500_pt1 | contig 21618 bp, 27 predicted proteins | sample CryGeyCG2114_010_2_FD_183968 | JGI IMG/M metagenome (GOLD analysis project Ga0210057, IMG submission 183968) | Groundwater microbial communities from aquifer - Crystal Geyser CG10_big_fil_rev_8/21/14_0.10 (SPAdes) (version 2) | ecosystem: Environmental > Aquatic > Deep subsurface > Groundwater ...
TTCTTCTTTGTTTTTTGCATACTGGACAAATTCCCGTTATCCTTGTTCGCTTTAGATATACCTCCATTTTATCTGAAGCCTGTAAAAAACCACAAACATTAAATCCTTCAAAATCATAAAGTTCATTGAAGGCTGATTTGTATTTATAGGCTCTCATAATCCTATATTTATATAAGTCAGCTTTTCTATTTATTCAACATTGGGAGAAGAGCCACTTTCCTAGTCAAAAGTAGTAACCTTTATAAGCGAACCTTTTTTAATTTATTTATGAAAGAAAATAAAAACTTTTCTAATAACGATTCTCAAGAAATTCCAGGGATGAATCTTGACAAATATAAGATGAAAAACTTGCCTGGCCTTCCAGGAATGTCGCAAGATGCTTCTTTGCCAAATAAAGAGGAACAAGAAAAAATGAGAAAAGACATGGAAGAGAAGAAACAGACTCTCGAAAAATTAAAAAATCAATTAATTAAAAAATTCAATTACATCGATGCCATAGGGATTTTACCGCCCCAAAGTATAAAACTTTTCATAGATGAAGAAGAAGTTCCTCGTGAAACTGAGAAGCACATTCATTTTGTTATCATAATTCCTGAAGATAAATTCAAGGAACTCAAAAAAATAAAAGAAGAGATGGTAAAAGTCATAGAAGAGACAAAAGAAAAAATATGGCTTCATCTAATAACCCCCGTAGATATATGGGAATTATCTCTTGACTCTAAATTCGATTTGTCAGCGGCAATTGCAATGTCATATCCTCTTTACGATAAAGGAATTTTAGGGGCTCTTCGAGTTGCAGAGATTCATAAATCCCTTGTCTTAAGAAAATTCGAAAGATACGTTGTTTCGTACGTTATCGCTGGAAGTTTAGTTAGAGGAGAAGCAGTAAAGACAAGTGACGTCGACGTTTTCGTCGTTATAAATGATACTGACGTTAAACGTATGCCAAGATTGGAACTTAAAGAAAAATTACGTTCAATAATTTATCAATATATTGCAGAAGCAACAGCGCTTGCAGGTGTAAAAAACGTACTAAACGTCCAAGTCTATTTGCTTACAGATTTCTGGGAATCAGTCAAAGACGCTCATCCAGTGATTTTTACATTCATTAGAGACGGTATCCCACTTTACGACAGAGGAACATTCATGCCGTGGAAAGCACTTCTCAAAATGGGTAAACTCAAACCATCGCCAGAATCTATCGATCTTTTCATGTCAATGGGTGATAAAGTAGAAAAACGAGTAAAAAGAACATTGCTTGATTTAGTTATTGGAGATATTTATTGGGGTGTTTTGACTCCTTCACAAGCTCTCTTGATGTTATACGGACTTCCTCCTCCAAACGTCAAAGAAACTGTAAAAGAAATGAAAAATGTTTTCGTAGACAAAGAAAAAATGCTTGAAAAGAAATATATCGACATACTCGACAAAATCGCAATAAAATATTACAAAGGTTACGAGCACGAGAAAATAAAAGAAATATCTGGTAAAGAAGTGGATCAATTGCTTAAAGACATGAACGATTATCTAAAACGACTTAAAGAATTAAGGGTCCAGATAGAAAAACGATCTAGCGAAAAAACAATTGAGCAGATCTACGAAGACGCATTCAAATTGCTTGAAATTCTAATAGGAAAACACACTCCAGAAAAAACCATTGAAGAATTCGACAAGAACTATATAAAAAAAGGAATTTTCGCTCCTTATCATTTAAGAATTCTTAAAGAAATAGTAACAGCAAGAAAAGATTTCAAAAAGGGAAAACTCGACGTCCATAAAGTTGACCAAGCGCGTAAAGAAGCTTCAATACTTATCAACGCAATAATTGAATATAATCAAAGATTGGAAATCTCACAAAAACTTAAAGACGAAAAGAAATGATTATGCTCTTTAGTATTTTTTTAAAAAAATTAAGATGATTTAAATGTACCTCCTCTTTTGGTCACTAAAATACTCACTTAGTAACCAACGTAACCACATGGTAACGGAAATATTTATATAGTCTTAAGAGTCACCATACACATGAAAAAAATACCAAAATTAGGATTGATTGAATTAAATGAAGCATATAACAAAGTTATCCAGTGGTTTTTTTCTTATCCTATTCTACCAATCAGTTTAAGCGATCTTTCTAGCGAACTTTCTATTTCAAAAAAAACAGCGAATCAGATCGTAACACAATTGATTCAAGAAAACTTTCTCTTCAAGGAAGAAATCGGAAAGACATGGAGGATAACTTGCAATCAAAAGCACGAATATAATGTTACTAAAAAAATTAGTTTTAATCTCTCTCTTGTTTACCAACTTCTTTATGAAGGAAAATTAATCGATGAAATCTATAAATTAACTGGAAATCCTAAAGCAATTATTCTTTTTGGAAGTTATAGAAAAGGTGACGACACTGAAAATAGCGATTTAGACATAGCAATAGAAGTTGCTCAAAATGAAGAATTAAAAATAATAAATTTATGGAATATTCAGAAGCTAGGATATAGGAAGAATATCCCCCTCAATCTCCATATTTTTTCAAGAAATAAAATAGATTTGAATTTATTTTCAAATCTGGTGAATGGAATCGTCCTCGACGGATTTTTGGAGGCCAGAACATTAGATTTAAACGCCCAGATAATAAAAACGCACTAAGCATAATTGACGCTGCTTCAAGAGAAATCAACGACCCAGTCGCAGCAGAGCTGCGGGGTATAACAATTAAATTAAATTCGCTTTCAGCTTGAGACTGACTCAGGATTCGGGTTCAACTATTGTCAGGAACATCTATGAAAGCTTTAGGATGCTCGGCGATGCATTATTAGTGAAAAAAGGAATAGAATCTCAAGATCACTTGAACCGATTAAAGAGCTTTTAAATTTAAAAGTTTCAACGCCAAGATCTATAAATGTCCTAAAAAACTTAAGAATTTTAAGACATAATATTAATTACTACAGATATCAACCAAAATTAGAAGAAGTTAAAGATGTTGTCTCATTCTCTAAAGAAAGTTTCGAAATCATCTCAAAAGAAGTTTTAAGACAAGTCAAAGACGAGAAGAAATGATTCCGTATAATATTTAAATACAATTCTTTATTTGACTTCATGAAATACTTATTCATCCTAGGACGAAATCCAGAATTATCTTTGAAAGAAGTTTTATCTTATTTTGAAAAAGAAAGAATAAAAGTTAACGAGTTTTCTTTGAATCTAAACGGACTTCTAATTGACATAAATTTCAATCTTTCTCCAAAAATAATAAATGAATTCGGGGGAGTGATTTCAATAGGAAAGGTTTTATCTCAAGGTGATATAAAAGAAATAACAAAAAATTTAGAGAATATTTCATTATATTCAGGAACAAAAAATAATTTCAGCTACGTAATCTGGAATTATTCTGACGATGATAATCTCTCTTCAATTTCAGATTATTTAAAATCAAGATTTCGGTCTGAAAAACTAAAGACATCGCTTAAACCTCTAACAGGAAATTTAGAATTACAAAACGGCAAAAATACGAGAATCGTTGGTAACATAGTTGAAACGCAATATTTTATTTTCTCTCTAGAAAAAACAATTTATTTTGGAATGATAGATCAAACAACAGATTATAAGGAAATTGAAAGAAGAGATATGCATAAGCCTGTTCGTAGAGAAGAACTCGCAATCTCTCCTCGTCTTGCAAAAATAATGATAAACTTATCTCAGTCAATAAAAGGGGAGAGAATTCTAGATCCATTTTGTGGAATTGGAGTCATTTTATCCGAAGCATTAATCAAAGATATTTCAGTTATTGGAATCGATATAGACAAAATGGCTGTTGATGGAGCAACTCAAAATCTTTCATGGAATAAATTCCCTTCAAATAAATATAAACTTTTCAGCAGAGATTCAAGAAAATTTTCACTTAATCAAAATATTAACGCGATTGTAACCGAGCCGGATTTAGGAAATCTTTTAAGGAAAATTCCGTCAAATGACGAAACGAGGCAGACTTTGACAGATTTCGAGAATTTGATGATAGATGTTTTATCAAATTATAAAAATAATTTACTTAACCGAGTCGTTTTTTCCGCTCCATTCATAAAAACAAAATCAAATAAATATGCTGGCTGTGATATAAATAAAATTCTTCAACAAACGGGCCTAAAATTAGTTGAAGGATTTCCAATAGCCGATTACAGATCACAGCAGATCGTTGGTCGGCAGATTTTCGTTCTTGAAAAATAGTTTTCGATGTCAATTAATTTTTTAAATCGCTGATACAGAATCTTTATGGATTTTTTTATTAATTATAAAGATGGAAGTTCTAAAATAATAGACACTAGAGATGAAATGGTTTATGACTCAAATTCGGCGAGTCATTCTCATTACGACTTCCAATATTGGGGGACTGGATGTATCCCAAGTTTCATAGAAAAATCAATATCAGAAAAAAGACCTATTCTTATCACTGATAGATTGAGTGGAATTGAAGGAGTTTTAGTTGATATTATCCTTCCATCACAGGTCGCTTCTTTCACACCATTTAATTAGCAAACTTTAAAAACACGTTTTCGCATAGGATTTTATGAAAGGCAAAGTTGTACAATTTCGAAGAGGAAGACATACTATTCATGAAAGACAATTCCTTATTGAAGTTTCAGGTATAGACAGTAAAGAAAAAGCTACAAAATTAGTTGGCAAAGACGTATCTTGGAAGTCTCCAGCTGGTCGAGAAATAAGGGGAAAGGTTGCTTCACCTCACGGAAACAAAGGCGTCTTAAGATGTATATTCGAAAAAGGTCTTCCAGGTCAAGCTATAACTACAGATGTGGAGGTCAAAGGTTAAATGACAAGATTAATTTTAATGAACGATATAGAAAATGATGAAGGAAAATCTGTTTCCCTCGAAGATTTAAATGATGCTAGTTATAATGTAAGATTCAAATCTTATGAGAGGATGCATTATTCGTTGGGAGTTTCAAAAAAAGATTTACCTCTTTTTTTTGGCGAACACGGATCTAAAGTTTATATTCAACCAATAAAAAACGGAGCGAAAAAATAAATGGCAACTCTAAGAAAATCTTCAGCTTATTCCAGAGGACGCGACAGACCTTACACAAGAAAATCAAAGAAAAAATCTAAGTCTTATGTAAAAACAATTCCAGCATCAACAATCGTTAAATTCAATATGGGCAACATAAAAGGTTACGAAGAAAATAAATTTCCCTTTATTCTTCATATGGTCTCCTTGGAGCGCGTTCAAATCAGGGCTAATTCTCTTGAGGCATGCAGGCAGTATATTAACAAACAAATAGAAAAGACTTATCCTGGACAATATTATTTTAAGATTTCACCATACCCTCATCATATTCAAAGAGAGAATAAGATGCTTACCGGAGCTGGGGCTGATCGTATGCAGACGGGTATGCAGTTATCCTTCGGTAAAACCATCGCTCGAGCAGCATTCGTGCGTCCAAATGAACCCATCTTCACGATCGCGACATCAAACAAAAAGGCAGAAGAATTTGCTCGAAAAACTTTAAAGACCATAAAAAGCAAACTCCCTTGCAGAACAAAGATAATTAATGAGACAAAATAATTCTAATTTCTTTAAGATATTATTTTATTATTTCTAAAAGTTTATTTAAAATAAGATTATCTGTTCTAGAATTAATTTTCCCAATTTTTTTAATGATTAATTCTTTATTTAATTTTAGGATATTTTCTATCTTAATATAACATTTTGTCATTAATTTTCCCTCATCAAGATCTTTACTAGACAATTCAATTGTATATTTTCCCTTCAATGAGTTTGAGGTTACACCAACGACAATTATATCTTCAGAATTTTTATTGAATTCATTATTACTTAACACTATAACTGACCTAACTTTTCTTCCGGACTGATCTGAAAATGGAAACGGAACTAATAAAAAATCTCCTTTTTCAATCATATATATTTGCTCCAGATTTTGTCATCTTTTTTATTATTCCATATTTCTTCCATAGATTTCTCAGCTAGAACCATCCATCCTAAATTTTCTTTCCTATTCCTATCTAATTTTTCTATAATAATGTTTCTTATAAACTCTGATTTAGAGGGAAAATTTCTTTTTTTAATAAATTCGTCAAGTTCTTTAGCTTCATCTTCAGGTAATTTTATCGTTATTGATTTCATTGTAATCCTAAGAGACTACCACTTTTTATATTTTTTTATTAGTATGTCACTCCTACCAAATAGCAACATAAACGAAAGGTTTATAAACTTCAACCTCTGTCATATATTAATCAAAATAGGTAAATAAAATGGCTAAAGATACAGAAAGAAAAGCAGAAGTAGAAGAGATATTTGGAGATTTGTCTAGATATCAAAATGCAGCTCTATATACTCAATTATCAGGCTCTAAAAGTGATAAAGAAAGAGGCTATGCTCTCGGAGCTTTATACAACACACTTAAAGATCTAGGAGTTAAACCTAAAAAAAAAGGAGACTTAGAAGGTCTTGTTGATTCAATTACTGCATCAAGAGAAAGCCAAAAAAGATTCTCAGATATATTCAGTTCTAAACACGCTGAAGCGCAAAGCAAATTAACTTTTGGCGAATTATATTCTCATTATAGAGAAGACTTGACAAAATACGTTGGAGAAGAAGATATCGAAGTTCTTGACGCATCAATAGAAAAATTCAAAGATAAAGACATCCAATCAATATTCAAGAAAATAGCTTCATTAAGACATCAATCTGAAAATCCAACTGATGAAGAAGCGAGAGACGAAGCTAAAGCTGAACTTGAAAAATACGACGCGTTCGCAAAAGTTTACAATGTTATAGAAAACATGAATTATGCTAAGTTGCTTCCAAAAGCTATAGAAGAGACAAATAGATTGGAATTGAGATCTTATATTGCATCAACAAAAGTTGAAAAGAAAGACGACAAGAAAAAAGACGACAAGAAAAAAGATAAGAAATAAAATAAAAACAAAATCACTTTTAACTTCATTAGCTTTACCAGTCGTAATAGCGGTTGGTGTAAGTGGCTGTGGTTATAATAATTCTACTCAAACTACTAGCGATAATGGTGAAAGATATTTAGAAACACAAATCCAAAATGAAGTAATCTACATGCCTGAGAGAAATTTATTCAGATATGGATCATTTACAGAATTTTCTGGTATAAACAAAGTTCTCCCTTCTGAATTTGATAATAGACCAGTTTGTATTAATGTTGTTTCAGATGAAAATCCAAGATACTTTTCTGAATCTGATCCCAAAGGATATGAAGCGAAAGTCAGAAGTTCGTCAGGATTTATTGATATTAAATTATCTTCTAATGAAGGAAGTGAAGTTCTTGCAAAATTAAGGAAAGAATTTTATCCTTTGAATATATCTAAAGGGGAACCTGCACAATTACCCCCTGGAGATTATTAAAAGAAGAAATAATTTATCTCTTTTTTAGTTCATGCATATCAGCACTATTTTCAACATAATTTTTTACAATATCTGTCATGACTTTCATGAATTCTTCCGTCTTTTCTTGCCATTGATCAATTTCAATTCCGCGAAGATCTGTTCTCTCGCCATGAACAATCTGTTTATGCAAATAATGTAAATCTCTAAAGTATGTGATATATTTTGATTTTAATTTTCCAGCATTGACTAAATGTTCTGAAAGTTGAATTGGAATATGTTCCGGCGACGGCGGAAAAACATTTGATGACATTAGTGCAGCTTGCGCGCTATCGACCATCGCCCAATACAACCCCTCAATTGCATTCAACTCAGCAAGTTTACTTCTCGAAAAATGTTGTGGAGCTCTTGCAAGATTACTATAAATAGCCTCGGGTGTTGATTTAATTTTTCCATTCAAGAGTAAACCTTTAAGTGGATCAAAAAATCCGCCAAAATCTATGACAGTCTCACCATATCTGATGACATTTAAAACAACAGGATCTCCTCTCAATAAATCCTCCCACCATGTACTCAATTTAATTGTATTTATATGAAGATTTTTACTATATGGATTTACCCTAAGAATTTTTCCAAGTTCTTCTCTATACCATGCAATTAATTCCTGATCCCAAGCGACCGTGACATCGTCAATTATGATTATTAAATCAATATCTGATCCAGTGACTGTAGTATTCTTTGCTGTTGATCCAAAAAGAACAACTGATTTTACCATCTTGTTAAATCTCTGAAAAACCTTCATTCCAAAATCAAGAGCAATATCATTATCCTTTTCTATTTTTAATGTCGGAAAATTTTTCTTTTCCAATCCCTTTTTAATAATTTTTTTCTTTTTCATTTTCCTCTTTTGACTTAATTAGAGTAATATTCATATGTTTTTAAATTCAGCGATTTGAAATTATTTTTTATAACTTTATTCCATTCCACGTCCGCTCATTCTACTCCCTTGAGCTGCTTGTCTTTGACCTCCAAGTTCGCTCGGAAGCATTGAAAATCCTCCGCCAAATGATTCATAATTTATGCCAGGTAAAAATCTACCATAACCTCCAAAATAACCTTGAGTCAATCCTATCGCTTGATTCCAATAAGGACCACCGCCAGTTGCATACATTGGCGAACCCATCCCTTCCAGCGACGCTGCAAAAGGAGGAATTTTTCCTTGCTGGCCAAAGTGCGTCCACCACGCCGCCGCTTCAATGACTTTTTTTGCTTCATATCCTTTTTTCCCAAGCTTCTTCATTATTTCTTTAATTGGAACATTTCCCATTCCCATCGGAAGTTCAGAGTGTTCCATACCAAAATTATCAGACAAATGAACATGCTTAATGAACGGAGCGATTGTTCCAGCTTCTTTAATCACATCCTTTTCGCTGAATCCAAACTTTCTTATCATATTAATATGACCGACATCCCATGTCGCGCCGATTAATTTTTCCGCAGCTTTTTTTGCTTCACGTTCAGACATTCCTTCTTTAAGTGCTTGCACTACAAATTCTTTTCTTGAATCCTCAACGATATTCTTTACATCTTCAGCGCGGGAAAATTGTTGAGTTGCCGGAGGATTTTCTATACTCATTATCGGAGCTGTATCACCAAATTTTTTATAAGAATTAAATGCCGCATTCCCAAAAGTTCTCGCAGATTTATCTTTCATAAAATCGTCAAGTGGTGCATAAATTTCCGGAGTCGAAATATCTTTGAAAAGTTGAATTCCCCTTTTTATTATATCTTGTTTTAATTCAATTGTATCCATGCTCTTAGGATCTTTTTGTATCATCAAAGCTTCTTTTTCAATCTGTTTAGAAAATTCATCAAGTTTCTTTTTATCCTCTCCACTGGATTTCTTCGACGCAACATTATACAATTCTTTTAATTCTCTATAAGCATCATTTAAAAAAAGAACACCATAATTAAATTCTTGAATCGCTCTTTCACCTTGATCGGGTATTGTTTTTCCTGCCGCCCTTTCTGCTTCCAACGACTTTACAATCGCAAGAGTATTATCAACGACGTGACTTCCTCTTTCAACATTAAAAGATAAATGGCTAAGTTGACTATTCCATGTCTCTTCATTTATTCTGGTTATCTCTGATTTGATGCTCGGCTCACCCTCTCCGGGAAAAGTTCTTTCAAGAACTGGAAGTTTTTGCGGTCTGCCAGTTTCTGTATTTACAATTAAGAAACTTCCAACTTTTTCTACTTCTTTTCCTGTTTTAGGATCTTTGAATTTTGTCACATCCGCCGACGGAAACATATTTGATGTATGGAATGTTACTGTAATATTACCATTAGGTTTTAATTCATGACCTCTTTCAAGATTTTGCTGGATCTGTCTTTCAATTGCTTGTCTATGCGCCTCATTAAATCCTTCTTGTGACATTCCAGATGGTTCAGCCAAGATTCCATGAAGACTAACATCAACTCCAGTAATTTTACTTAAACGATTTATTTCTTTAAAATGTTGTTTTGGGATTTCATCAAATGTTTGAGGGTTTATAGCTGTGACTTCAACATTCTTTATACCCATATTTAATTTGTCCCCAAATTCTTTCAGAACGTTTGCTGTATTAGGAAGTGTCGTTGTCGATAGAGAATTCGCATTCACATGATATCCGGTAAAACCTTCGCCGTAATTTGGTTTAAACGACGAATATCCTCCTTGGTATAAATTTGCAACTTTGTATTCAGCCATTTTTATTTTTCTTCCAACAAACTTTTTTAGTCATATTCTTTTCTTTGTTTATCAAAAGGCATCCTCTTTTTTTCCACACCAGCTCCCAAATCACCCTCATATTTTGAAGTATAATCTGTTTTTGGTGTATCTATAAAGTCTAGATCTGTTTTTATAGTTATTCCTCTTCGTGTAGAGATATTTGATTGAATAAAATCAGATGGAGTGTTTCTTTGAGGCGGAGCCACATTCAATTCTCCCATTCCCTCTCTTCTACGGGTACTTTTTTCTTTATCAACGTAATCTCCCCCCGTATATTTATTGTCTTTATCTATATAATCTCCGTTAATTCCGCCAGATTGATTTAAATTTCTTAAAGCTCCTAAATTTCCTATTGGAGTCGGACTCGCAACTGCTATTTGATCTAAGCTGGGAGTTAAAGTGACTCGCGATGAGGAAAGCCACAGATCTACTAATTTATTATTCACTTCAAACTTATCATCGGATTTTTTTTGTGAAATGCTTCCCGAAGATTTAGAATCCATAATATCATCTGATCTGACTTCGTGACTTATCTGCGCCTTTTCTTTTATTTCTTTTGAATTGGTAGAATTTTTTCCCTTTTTTATTTTAGATATTCTTGCCTTTTTTTTCATATATTTCAAAGCACTTAGAATTATATAAGTCTTACGATAATATAATTTAAAAACTACATATTACTATATATACAATGAAGAAATCATATAAAAAGAGGTCATTGATAAGTGCAAAAACTCTTTTTGGTTCTGCTTTTCTATTAATTGGAATTTTTTTAATCTCAAATTCAAATCAATTTACTGGATTTGTTTCATATTCTAACGAATCAATAGTAAATTACACAACATCAGGTATAGGAATAATTTTAGTGATTAGCGGAATATTTTTAATATTTTTAGCAAATCGTCAAGAAACAGGCAAGTTAGAAAAAGGATTGGATCCCAACGGAATTTATGCAATAACTCAAGCTCAAAAAGAAAGATCTGTTGGCACTTACAAAGATTTAAAGTCAATGGCGGAGAAGGCGGGATACGTTGTTGAAGAAGGAAAAAATGGATTTAAATTATATCATCCAGACGGAACTTCAGTTAAAACTGATTCAGGAAAAATAGTTTCTATTCCTAAAGACGCTCAAGTTAGCAGAGAATTATATCTAAGAATTGTCAAAGAACTATCAGAAGACGCCGATACATATTCTGAATCTCGGCGTGAAGGATATAGAAAAGCTGCTTAAAATTATATATATTTTATTTCCTAAGTAAAACTTGCCATTCCATGTCCTTTCTTATAAATATCAAATAATTTAAAGACTGTACCCTCTACCTCTCCAGAAACATATCTTCTGAGATGATTTGCTTCAACCCAATCGTCCGGTTTTACCACAGCCGGCGCTTTCTTCTTATCTTTTTTTTCTGATTTTTTTTCAGCAGGAACGTCTCCGTCATTATATTTCCCCATTAAAGCAAGGAATGGATTTGATTGATCCGTCCTCTTTTTTTCTTTTTTATTATCTTCATTAAGAAACTCATCAATTTCTTTTTGCATCAAATCCAAACTCTCAGTCGTAGCGCCTTCTATCAATCTCATTATCTCCCCCATATCTGATTTATCTATCTCTTCATCTAATTTATCAATTTCATCTTGGTTAAGTGCGTAACCTCTAAAAGTTACATCAGTTCGTCCAACAAGAAGACCCTGCTGTCTAGGTATAGCTCTAAACGTAAAATCAACTAAAACAACTGAAAAATAATCTCTTCTAGCTTTGAATTTCTTAAACTCCCTCGGCAACTCTCCAGCTAAAGCCATATCATGTATATTTATTTTTGATTTACCAAGAAGTGTCAACTGAAAAACAACGGTATTAAACATATTCACTATCTCAGGGGATCTATTTCTATCTTCCATTCTAAGATCTTCTATAGATTTCAAATACGGCCTCACCCATCTAGAATAAATTTTCAAAGAACTCACTTGACTCCTTAGATAAGTTTTTTCAAGTTCATATCTTTTTCTTAATTCTTGTTCGCTTCGCGTTATCCAAAAATAAAATTCTTGTATTCTCGGTTTTATAATTCTTTTAACTCTATCATTCAAATCAAGTTTGTCAACATCTTTCTCAGAGTTTACGACTAGAAACGCATCAATCAGCGTCTGAAAACCGCCCTGACCAAGCGCCATTGCCTTAATGCTCGAATTTCCTTTATCAATATCTACTTTATCAAGCCAAATTTGTTTTAGCGAAAGAATAGCAGCATCTCTTCTATCTTTATCATTAGATTTCATATTTTCATAATGCTCAAGTCTGACTTTAAAGTCCTTTAGGTCATAAACGATATTGAGGATGCTCCTTAGGACAGTATTTACACTTCCCATTATTTTCATTGCTTCATCTTGAAGACGAGAACTCTTCATCCCAACTTCAGAAAAATGGGTTCCGCCGGGACTCGAGGTAAAATTATCGACAAGTTTTTCCGGCTTAAGTCCAAAATCATTCATGAGGTCTAGTATAAAAAAATAAACCGGCTCGAGCGTTTCAGCCGAAGAATCATAGACTAAATTATGTTGGCTTATCGGCCCACCCCTCTTTTTATGATATGGACTGACTTTCAGTATCAAATCTTTAATTTCTGTTACCATCTTTATAATAATACATAACATCTAAGTTTAAAAAATATACTAATCTGTTAAGTTAACTTCCCAATCGTACATAAATTTCCTTTGGAATGTTTTTATATCATTGAAAAAGTTATCGTCTTAATCTTATCGTTACGAACAAATTCCCGTTCTCCGTGTCGCATAATTTGTGAGCATTAATCTGCGAAGCAGTTAATGTACTGTTAAAAGGTTTACTTTAGATAATCATGCAAAAAGCACTAATCAATTCTGTATAATAAAACTTAAATACTAAAATAATATAATAAAAATATGGGATTATTTTCAAGAAAGAGTGATGATGATGTGATTGATCTAACCCAAGCTTATAAAAGAAAAAAGTTGGAACTCGAAAAGAAAAAAGCTTTAGAATCTCCAGTTTCCGTTTCTCCAAAAGTCGAAACGTATGATTCACCTCAAAGTGGTTTTGGTTTTTTGTCTAATCTAACTTCTTCTCAAGATTCATCAGAATCTTCTTACGGCGAGATAACAGACATAGACGAAGGTTCATCCGAGGATAAAAGAAAACGTCTTGCAAAAAGATTGATCGATATGACCGATAGGATTGAAGAATTAAGCAATCAAATTTATCATCTTCAGCAAAGACTGGAAGTGCTTGAAAGAAAATCGCATCAATAATTTTATTAATCCACTTATTCTTTAAAGTTAATGAATCAGACAGAAATTGAAAAGATTGCAAGAGCTTATGGGCTGAAAAACGCAATCGCCTATGAAGGAAATGCGTCGCAAGGCGCAATTATCGCAGGACTTTTCGCCGCTGGTCTTGAAAAAAGCGACCTTCCGAAAAATATGAAATTAATTTCACAAATTCTTAAAGAAATAAATTCAAAGGATATAGAAGAACAAAAAGATGAATTTGAAAAATACAAAAAGTTCATAGGTCATAGACAAGAACGTGATGGACTTCCAGAATTACCTGAGGTAGATAAAAAGAAAGGCGTCATCACAAGATTTTCTCCATCTCCATCCGGAGCGATGCATATCGGTCATGCTCTAACCTCATCAATTAGTTATTTATTCGTAAAAGAATACGGAGGAAAGATGTACTTGCGTATAGAAGACACAAATCCTGAAAATATCTTCGAGCCCGCGTATAAATTATTAGAACAAGATGCCGCATGGCTTTTTGAAAATAATTTCGAGACAGTTATACAATCAGAGAGAATGGAACTTTATTACAAATATGTTGATAAATTTCTTAAAAAAGACGCAGTCTATGTCTGCACATGTCAAAGTGAAAAATTCAAAGAATTGATAGATAAGATGCAGACCTGTCCTTGTAGGAGTTTGTCTTCAAAAGAAAACATGTCCAGATGGAAAAAGATGTTAGACCCAGTTTCAAAAAAAGGATATGATGAAGGCGAAGCCGTTCTTAGATTCAAATCAGATATTAAAAACAAAAATCCCGCGCTAAGAGATTTTCCCCTCGCAAGAATAAATCTTTCAGAACATCCGCTCCAAAAACATAAATACAAAGTCTGGCCACTCATGAATCTTGCGGTCACAGTCGACGATATTGAAATGTCTGTCACGCATGTAATAAGAGCAAAAGAACATAGAGACAACGCAACACGCCAAAAAATGATGTATGTCGCACTCGGTGTAGAAAAAAAATATCCTTGGACTTCTTATTTAGGTAGAATAAACTTGAAGGACATGGAACTTTCAGCAACTCAAATTACAAAAGGAGTTAATGAAGGAAAATATTCCGGCTGGGACGATCCGGCGCTTCCAACTCTCGCAGCATTAAGAAAAAAAGGATACAAACCACAAGCATTCCATAAATTCGCAGAGCGGATCGGCCTTTCAGAAAACGATAAAACTATGGATAAAAAAGAATTCTTCCAATTGCTAGATAGTTTTAACAGAGATTGAAAAATTATTCACTATCAATAGTCCAGATTTCTTTCTTATTTTTCTTATAAAAATTAGGGATTAATTTTTTCGTTAGTGAAAAACCCGCACGTAAGTCGGGTTTTGAGCTATTAATAAACGAGCGAAGCGAGCTAACCTTCTCATAGATAGAAAATTATATAAGTCACTTATATCTTAAATATCAATGGAAAATACATTAGATTTCAACGTCATAATTGAACAAGACGAAGATGGAATTTTTATAGCGAGAGTTCCACAGATTGATGGATGTTATACACAGGGAAAAAATTTACATGAAGTCTTAGAAAGAATTAAAGAAGCTATAGAAGTTTGTTTAGAAGGAGATAAAGAAAACATCTCTCCATTAAAATTTATAGGTATTCAAAAAGTTCAAGTTTCAGCGTCTCAATAAAATGCCAAAGCTTGTGACAATTTCTGGAAAGAAATTTTGTAAAATTCTTGAAAAATTAGGTTTTGAAAAGATTTTTGGAAAGGGTAGTCACGTTAGATATAAACATCCCGATGGAAGGAGAACTGTCGTTCCGGTTCATGGAAATGAAGATTTAGGCAAAGGTTTGTTATTAGAAATCTTAAAGCAAATTAACTTATCAAAAGAAGGATATGAAGAATTAAGGAATCAACTATGACTCGTTAGACAATTTATTATTTTCTCAAATTATCTTCATTAATCTCGTCTCGTGCGAAACATTCAGGCGAAGCTGAATGTGAAGCCATTAATTGCGAACGTAGTGAGCACAATTATTATTGAGTCATATTTCATTATTCCGTAAACCTTTTATACTCTATAATCTTCATACGGTAACCTATTATTTTAAATAGGATTGATGAAAGGAGGTGAAGATAAATTGAGACAAATAAATAAAAAAGGTCTATCTACAATTGTAACTACTTTAATAATGGTTTTGCTCGTTATCGTTGCCATAATGATCGTATGGGGCGTTGTAAACGGGATGTTATCTAATACTAAAAGTAGAACTGAAACATTAAGTAAATGTACTGAGATAAGTATTCAGACTTCAGTTAAAGGAGGAACTTCTCCAACTGATCAGTCAAGATGTGGAACACAATTTGTGGCTGGGGGTAGTGAGGATTGTCAAGTTACTGTTGAGAGAAAACTTGGAGGTGGAGGAACGATCGACGGATTGAAGATCGTTGTTTCAGATGGTACGAGTTCAATTTCTGAAGATTTTACCGCTTCAACTGGCGAAACGGGAAATTTAGGAGAGGTAGCTTCAAAAACTTTTACAGTTGATCAAACAACTGCAACAACATTAATTGATGCTGTAGGAACTTCATATAAAATAACTGCTGTTCCATTTTTCTTGGACGCATCAGGTAAGCAAGTTTATTGTAATGAAGCAACATATACCTTTTCACATCCATAATTTTATTTTTTATTTTTTCTATTTCTTTTTTTTAGAACTTAGCGGACGCTAGAAAAGTATCAAGACTTAATTTCAACATCACTCCATAAATCATATATTTTAGGAACGACTTTTTTACTTTTTAGATAATCTTTTATTTTGTGACTGTATTGCGCAGGTACTAAAATAATATTTTTCCCAAGTTTAATCCCATTTATCTCGTCAATTAAACCAGGAACTTTCTTTCCATTAAAAGTGTAGCCGTATATTTTCCTATGGATAGCAACCCTTTTTTTATCAGGCCTAATATTTTCTATAGAAAATAAGATGTACTGGTTAGTTTTTTCAACATTTGATTTTAACTTCCCGTAAAGTAAAATTCCCGTCGTCGTTATCGCTCTTTTCAAATTTGCCCATTCTTTATCCTCCAATTTCCCCACAATTATAGAAATTTTCATTTCAATACCTTTTAATTTCCATTTTTTATAGACTTCAGTCTTAGAATAATCTTCTTTTAATTTTGAAATAGTTTTTTCTAATTTTTTATTTGTAGTATCTATAAAAAGGTCAATATCTGATTTTTCATCGAAGTCTCCTCTGCTAATAGAACCATGTAAAATAATTCTTTCAATTCCTTCTACACTTTTAATTAGGTAACTACTGAAGTCCATTGCATAAGATATTGATTCATTTCTTTTTTGCATTTTCAATTTCCTTTTCTATTATTTTTTTCAACTCTTGAAAAGCAAGTATTGCCCTTTCTATTCTCTCTTTGGTTTTCCTAGATCCATAACATAAGGCGATTCTTTCATTTTCAATTTCTTCCATCAATTTTAAGATTTGATTTCTTGATGGAAAATTGAGAGGTAATCTACTATCAATTAAACTTTTACTTTTGAATATTCGGTGGTCATATTGATCTCCTGACCCCTCGATTAAGTGGAGAGTATGGAGAAATATAGAGAATAGTTCCACAGACCCTTTTGATATATTAAATCCAATATTTCTCTGATTTTCTTCTATGCCTCTATCTATATTTAGTTTTATATTCTCAATGTGTTATTCTAGAGCTTTTTTGTGTTCTTCTATTTTCATTGTTACGATTGTAATAGGTATGATGATTCTAAATTTCAATGGAAAGAACAATGATGGAATAAATTCAATATTTAACGCTTATTTTTATTTTTTTCTTATTCTTTTTTTATTTTAGAAGTTAGCGAGAGCTATATTATTTTTTCTCAACATTAATTAAAACATAAACTTCGTCATTTTTTCTAATCCTTCCGTCCTTAGGTAAATTTTCAAAAAGCAAAGCCACCTCGTCCCCTTTTTGTGCAGATTCAATTTCCTGTCCTTTCATTTCAATTTTTTTCAATGTTGTTTCATGAACACCTGTTGTTTGTCCTATAATGACTATCTTATTTCCTTGTTTTACTTCTCCGCTCAAAACAACAATACAAACTCCAAGTTTTGTCAAAAAGTTTTTTACTTTTCCAGTAAAAACTTTTTTTTCAGTAGCTGCAGAATGTTGAACTTTTGAAAAATCATCAGATGTCGGGAAACCTTTGTAAAAACCACTAGACAGTCCCTTATTGTAAACTTTTTCTAATTCGCAAACCGAATCTTCAATTTCTTTATCACTCATTTTTTTATCAAGTGCTTTCCTATAAATTGATGTCACAGTCTTAACGTATCGAGGATCTCTATTTCTCCCTTCAATCTTAAACGAAGTGATCCCCGCTTTTTTCATTTCTTCAATGAACGGCAATGTGCACAAATCTTTAGCAGAAAGTATATGATTATTTTCAATTTTCATTTCATGTCCTTGATCGTCTTTAATAGTATAAGGTCGCCTGCAATTTTGTATACACTCACCCCTATTCGCAGATTTCTTATGATGGAACTGGCTCATTAAACATCTTCCAGAAATTGACAAACACATCGCTCCATGACAAAAACACTCAATTTCTATTTTAACTTTATCATGAATTGCTTTGACTTGTTCTAAATTTAATTCTCTAGCAAGGACAATCCTTTCAGCCCCAAGTTCTTTAAAATATTTTGCCGTCGCGGAATTTGCAGTTGACGCTTGAGTTGAAATATGAAATGGAACTTTATGCTTCTTGCAAAGTTGTATCACTGCCATATCCCAGCAAATAACCGCATCAACATAAGGTTTAATTTTCTTAATAGTTGATTCAAGTTTAGCCAGTTCGTTATCATAAACAATTATATTTAACGTGACATACATCTTGACTCGTTTTTTCAAAGGAGACTCTTTATCACAAATTTGCTTAATCTTTTTCAGATCACTAAATTCAAAATTCTTTGCTAAAGCTCTCATATTAAATTCCTTAACTCCAAAGTAAATGGCGTCAGCCCCACCATCAATTGCAGCTCTCAAATTAGTAAAATTTCCCGCCGGCGCTAGAAGTTCATAGGTAGTTTTCATATATATTTTTCATAATCAACCTTTTTATAATCTTTCTATTTAACTCTGAGTATAGAGCAATAATCTTTATAAAAAGGGAAAATCTTGGCATAAAATGGATGATATAATAAAAGAGAACAATTCAATAAACTTATCAAATAATTTTCTTTCGAAACCTTCAAATAAAAAATTCGATGTCGTCATTATAGGCGGTTTAGGACATGTTGGTTTACCTCTGGGAATCGTCCTTGCAAAAGTTGGCCTAAAAGTTTCTTTACTTGATAAAGATCTTAAAAAAGCGTTAATGGTTATGAATGGCGAACTGCCTTTCGTCGAATATGGCGCAGAGCCGATCTTAAAAGAAGTTTTAGAAAATGGAAATTTAAAAGTCCATTCCAACGACGAGGTCATTTCAAGCGCTAAAGCGGTAATAATATGTTTAGGAACGCCAATCGATGAATTCCTAAATCCAAAAACAAGAGAATTCTTAAATTTAATAAAAAACTTTAAATCTTATCTAAGCGAAGACCAGCTAATAATCATAAGAAGCACGGTCTATCCAAATACATGCGAGCAGATTTATAGAACGCTTGGCGAAGATAAAAAATGGAAACTTGCATATTGTCCGGAAAGAATTGTTCAAGGTTACGCTGTAAAAGAATTATTCGAATTACCTCAAATAGTATCAGGAATGACTCAAGAGGCGCAAGACGAAGCAGCAGAATTATTTAGTAAACTCTCCCCCAAAGTGATTATAACTCCACTTAAAGAAGCAGAACTCATAAAATTATTTTCTAACGCGTGGAGATATATTCAATTCGCTGTTACGAACCAATTTTATATGATTTCAAAAAGATTCGATGTTGATTATGATCATCTAAGAATTTCAATGACAGAGGGATACGGCAGACTTGCTAATCTTCCACGAGCAGGTTTCGCCGCAGGACCATGTTTGCTAAAAGATACCATGCAACTAGCATCATTTGACTATTCAAATTTTCAGATTGGGCATGCAGCGATGAGGATAAACGAAGGGCTACCAAACTTTTTAGTTGAAGAATTAAAAAAAGTTCATGGAGACTTGCATAAAAAGAAAATCGGGATCCTCGGAATGGCTTTCAAGGCAGATATAGATGACATAAGAGATTCATTATCCTATAAACTTGGAAAAATTTTAAGATTTAATGGCGCAGATGTTTCTTACACAGACGAATTCGCAAAAAACCCAGACTTCATAACAAAAGAAGAACTAGTGAATAAATGCGAAATTATTATCGTCGGAGTTCCCCATTCAGCTTATTCAAGTTTAACCATTCCAAAAAATGCCGTCGTTGTTGATTTGTGGGGAATTCTTAAAAAATCTGATGGAAACTAAATCAATTCTTTTGACTGGCGCATCCGGTAAATTAGGTCAGAGTATAATAAATTCTAAATTATTTGATCATCTTTTGACTCCCTCAAGAGATGAATTGGATATTACAAATACAGAATCTGTAAGAAAATATTTCAATAAAAATAAATTTGAAATGATAATTCACTGCGCAGCACTAGCGCGAATGGTATTGTGCGAGCAAAATCCTTCACTTGCAATACGCACAAATATAATCGGAACTTCAAATCTTGTTAATCATCTCTATGAAAACAAATTAGAGTCAAAAGTAAGAGTTGTCCATATTTCTACCGATGGAGTTTATCAAGGTACAGACGGAAATTATTCTGAACAAGATCCAACAATCCCTTACAATATTTATGGATTAACAAAATTAGCTGCAGAATTTCCAGTTTCAGTTCTTCCAAACCATGTGATTATCAGAACAAGATTTTTTGATCCGGCTGATGCTAGATTTAATGATTACGCAGACGACATTTATACTTCAAAAATTCCTATTTCAGATTTAGTTGAAGCAATTAAGACACTTTCAATTTCAGATTACATCGGAGTAATTAATGTAGGAGATAAAAAAATGTCCGAATATGAACGCCATAAACTATATCAACCTCAAATTATTAAATCATCATACGAAAAAATTCAATCGCAATCAAAAGTTAAATTAGCAAAGGATGCGTCAATGAATATCTCGCTTTGGGAAAGAATAAAAAATGAAAAAAAGAAACACTAAACCCAAATTATCCCTTATTATTCCGGTGTATAATGAAGGAGCAAATCTTAATATCTCAATAAAGTTTATAGAATCGTATTTAGAAATGGATCATGAGATATTAGTTTGTTATGATTTTGATGAAGATGATAGCATTCCCGTAGTTAAAAAATTACAAAAATTATATCCAAACATCAAACTTGTAAAAAATAATCTTGGAAGAGGAGTTCATAATGCTATTAAAGCAGGAATTAAAGACGCTTCAGGAGAATTATCTCTAATTCTTACAGCAGACGATATAGGGCCCGTAATCTCAATCGGAAAAATGATAACCTTAATGGATAGAGGATGTGATATCGTCGGTTGCACAAGATACGATTACGGAGGAAGAATCTATGGAGGTTCATTAAGTGAAAGAATATTATCTAAATTATCAAATAAACTCTTTTATCTATTTGTATCAAAAACGTTTACTGATTCAACTAATGGAATAAAAATGCTGCGAACATCGAGATTTAAAGATATAAATTTTGAAGCGAAAGTTGGCTGGTCAATTGGATTCGAAATTGCAATAAAATCTCAGATTGAAAGAATGAATCTTGGTGAAGTTCCTATAAGTTCAATGAATAGGTTTTATGGAGGTAAATCTAAATTTACTTTAGGACCATGGGTTAATGAATATACTCGGTGGTTTTTTTATGGATATAAAAAATTGGCATTCCAAAAGAACAAACCTAAAGTTCTAAGACTATAAACTCACAACATGATACTGTAACCTTATCGTCATCTCTTCAATTTCGCCAAATATTTGATCAAACTCAATAATTTGTTTCTTCCCAATTTCAAATTTATCTCAGCCATTTCTGCAGGCGTTTTTCCTTCCAATTCCTGATGCGGATTTACAAAATTATTTATCACTCTTCTTAAATCCATAAAACATTTTGCTCCTTCAAAACAACCAAATCCGCCGCGAATATTCTTTATTCTGTCTTTTAGTTTTCCATTGT
>Ga0210057_1003501_pt1 | contig 21617 bp, 21 predicted proteins | sample CryGeyCG2114_010_2_FD_183968 | JGI IMG/M metagenome (GOLD analysis project Ga0210057, IMG submission 183968) | Groundwater microbial communities from aquifer - Crystal Geyser CG10_big_fil_rev_8/21/14_0.10 (SPAdes) (version 2) | ecosystem: Environmental > Aquatic > Deep subsurface > Groundwater ...
CATAGTTATAATTATCTCAATAGCGCTGCTTAAGCATTAATCTGCCATCGCGCCCTCTCTTCTTTTCTCCAAAAATTCTTTTGTAAATTCGTAGATAATGCCGAAAACAGGCACTGCGAAAACCATCCCCAAAAATCCGAACAACTTTGCTCCCAAAAATAATGAAACCAAAACCAAGACCGGCGGAATATCGGTCATTTTTTTCATAAGCAGAGGAGTAAGAAGCTTGTTCTCTATCTCTTGAATTATTGTTACAGATATTAAGACATAAAGGACAGTAAGCCATGAGCCAGAAGAAACCGCTATAAATATAATAAGCAGAATGCTGGTTATCCACGGTCCTATATAAGGAACAAAGTTCAAAAATCCGGAAATTAAAGCCAGTATAAAAGCGTATTTTATTCCAAATATGTAAAAAATTATATATGAAGCTATGCCTACAAAAAGGCATGCGAGCAACCTCGCTCCGAACCATCCCGCCACTTTTTTTTGGACTCTTTCAAAAATATTCTTTAGCTGGTTCTCAAATTTGGCGGGAAAAAGCAGAAGCAACACTTTTTCTACTCCCTTATCCTCTAGCGAAAGAAAAAAGGCCATGGTTAAAATGGAAACTGCAGCCGCAAATCCGCCGAAGAAAACCATTATTGATTTTACTATGCTCTTTGAGTTCTGTTGTAAATTAGAAGTTGCAATGCTGGTAAAATCATTAAGATTTTCAACTGTATCTATGCCAAACTGCCTTAAAATAGGATTCATCTGTTCGAAATATCCCGGCAAATACTGCACGAACTGACGTAGTTCATAAATAAAAACCGGAGCTGAAATATATATTAAAACCCCCAAAATCCCAAAAATGGAGAAATAAACTGTTATTATCGCTATGACTCTGGGAATATGAATTTTGCGTAAAAAATTTATTCCCGGATCCAATATGACTGAAATTGCCAAAGCAAAGAAAAACCAAAAGGCAATTTCCCTTACTAAGTAAACAAAATATAATAGCAGAATTACAACAAAAACCTTGATTATAGTAGCCCAAGAAATTTCTAATGTTTGTTCTGCGCTCATAATTTTAGCAATTGTTTTAGCCTATCTGATTCTTTTTCCTCAAAAGGTCCTATTATAGCCAGATTAAGTTTCTCCGGCTTAAAAATGTCTTTGGCAATCTTTTCTATTTCATCAACGGTCACTTCATCTATTTTCCTGAATTTTTCTTCTGGGGTAAAGATATTCCCTTCTATAAGCTCCTGTAAAGAATAAAAAGACGCTTGGCTATCCGAAGAATCCAATGATAATGATGTGGCGCCCTTTAAATAATCTTTTGCCTTTTGGAGTTCTTTCTCTGTAATTTTATTGTCCCTGAGGTCATTATACTCCTGCAGGATTAACTCAACAGATTTTTCCAGATTTTTATGGTCAATTCCGGCCTGTGTCACTAGATACCCCGTGTCTGTATTGCTGTCAGCCGAGGTATGTATTGAATAGGCAAGGCCGTTCCTTTCCCTTATCTTAATGAAAAGACGCGAACTCATATTTCCCCCCAATATAACAGACAAAAGGCCCAAAGCATATCTTCTCTTATCAAATAAGTCGTAAGCTCTTACCCCCAAACAGAAATGAGTCTGGTCTGTTTTTTTGTTATGCACCAAGACTTTAGGGTCCTGCTGTTCTTGTATGACTCTATTTTTTTTGGGTTCTTCATTCTTTTTTACGTCCTTAAAATATCCTCCTATTTTTTCTAATATTTTTTCGGAATCAACTGCTCCCGCCGCGCAGATTATAGTATTTGACGGCGAATAATGCGATTTGTAATAATCCAAAACTTTCTCTCTGTTAAAGCTCATTATATTCTTTTTCTCTCCTATAACCCTCCAGCCAGCAGGCTGGTCTCCATACAAGAGATTCTCCCAAAGTTCTCCTATATAAGCTATCGGCGTGTCCAGATACATATTCACCTCCTCAATTATCACTCCCTTTTCCCTTTCCATCTCCTTTTCATCAAACTTGGAGTTCAAAAATATGTCAGTTATCCAGTCTAAAGCAATGTCTGCATGGCTCTTGTCAACCTTTGCCCAGAATCCCGTGACTTCTTTTGAAGTAAAAGCGTTATATTCTCCGCCCACAGAGTCCAAAGTCTCTGAAATATGCAAAGTATCGGGCCTTTTTTCAGTTCCTTTAAAGAACATGTGCTCTAAAAAATGAGAAATCCCGTTTATATCTTTTGTCTCATATTTTGAGCCCGTGCCCACTAATATCAAAACTGTAACGCTGTTGGCGTTTTCCATAGGAACTGTAATCACTCTCAAGCCGTTATCTAATGATGTTTTTTTATACATATTTTATTTTATTATCCAATAACTGACAATTATTACTAAAAGCATATATACATACCCCCAAATTCTCAACGATAAATTTTTAAATTTTGTCTTCCTTATTATTTGAAAAAATATGATAATTATCGGAGGGATGGCAAATGGTATTAAGAACAATGCTTGAATAGGCAGAGAACCCAATACATCTATATGAAAATAAATTGGATTCAAGAACATCAGAACGACAGATAGAAAGACCAGCGTTAAGAAGAATAAGGAAAATACAAATAGCGATTTTAAAGAAAGAGAAGTAATCGTATTTTTGTTCTGCTGGCTCAATAAATATTCCCTATCCATGCTTTTATAAAGTATATATCCTGCTGTTTTCCCAAAAACTAATGCCGATATCGGCAACAAATAAGGAAAGCTGTTGCTGAAAATAAACCACGCGGCGATAAATCTGAGTAAAAATGTTAAAGAGGCTCCAAATAAAATGTCTAGGACAATCTTCTCTTTAAAGCGGGTATATTTTGAAGAATACAGGAATCCAGCTGTAAGCAGCGCTAGAAGGGAAACAAAAAGGCCGCGTCCTAAATAATACCCTATCGCCAATCCTGTCATTATTAAAAATAACACAATAACGAAACTTCCTTTTTCTCCGAAAAATTTAACCGCCTCGGCGTAGTGCTTTTTATTTTCGTTATTTTGGTCAATCGGTAAATCATTAATTGTATTATACACATATATTGCCGAAGAAATAAGGGATAACGAAAAAACTCCCCAAATAAACAACCACAGATTAAACTTCGCGCCTGAAAAATAAAAAGCAATCAGGATTATTGCAAAATTTTTTAAATTGCTTAAGGGCCTAGTCAGCCTAAGAAAATTTATTAAAAAACTTCTAAAGATGTTCCTAAACAACTTTGCCATTAATGAATTTTGATAAAACTTTTACGGCAACCCTTTCCTGCTTCATCGAATCGCGGTCTCTCACAGTAACAGTATCTTCGTCTAAAGTCTGAAAATCTATTGTCACGCAATAAGGGGTTCCAATTTCATCTTGCGAATAATATCTTTTGCCAATGTTTCCCCTGTCATCAAACGCAACATTGAAATTTTTTTTCAAATCCTTATAAATTTCTTTCGCTTTCTCGACCAATTCAGGCTTATTTTTCAAAAGAGGAAATACCGCAACTTTATACGGAGCTAATGCCGGCTTTAGTTTCAAAACAATTCTTTCCGGCTCTTCTGAATAAGAACTGCAAAGCACTGCTAAAACAGACCTATCAACCCCTAAAGATGGTTCGATAACATGAGGATAAATTTTTTCTCCTGTATCTGCATCTTCATATGGTGCTTCTTTAAAATGATTTTTTAAATCAAAATCAGTCCTGTAAGCCAAGCCGTAAAGCTCTTTCCTACCGAAAGGAAAGTCATATTCAAAATCTATTGTTTTTTTAGAATAGTGCGCCCTTTCATCATCTGGAACATTTAATTCATGAATATTTTTTTCTTTTAATTCAAGTTCATCTGTCATCCAAGACCACATTTCTTTCCTCCATATCTCAAATGTTTTTTCCCAGTCTTCTTCTTTAATAAAATATTCAATTTCCATTTGCTCGAATTCCCTTGTCCTGAAAATAAAATTTCCCGGAGTAATCTCATTTCTGAAAGCTTTCCCTATCTGCGCTATCCCAAAAGGAACTTTCATTCTTGTGGTGTCTAAAACATTTTTAAAATCAACAAACATTGCCTGCGCAGTTTCCGGGCGAAAATATACTATGTTAGATTCTTTTTCGGCAGGCCCTAAAAAAGTTTTGAGCATTAAATTAAATTGTTTTGCCTCGGTCAATTCTCCGCCACAATCTGAACATTTATTCTTTTCTAATGAATCTTTTTTAAACCTATGGTTGCATTTTTTACATTCAACCAAAGGGTCAGAAAAATTCTTCAAATGGCCGGATGATTCCCAAACCTTTGGATTCATTATTAAAGCCGCATCTATTCCAACCATATCGTCTCTTTGATGGACAAAACGTTCCCACCAAAGATTTTTTATATTGTTTTTAAGTTCAATTCCCAACGGCCCGTAATCAAAAGAGTTTGCTAATCCTCCATAAATTTCAGAGCCGGGAAAAATAAAACCCCTTCTCTTGCACAAAGATACAATTTTATCCATCCCATTAGAAATGTCGTCATTTTGTTTTTTCATTATTTTTTCCAGTCTTTAATTATGATTTCTTTTCCCTTTAATTTAACAACAACTTTCTGGCGCTCTTTCCATTTTAATTTTTTTACAATCTCAATAGGCAAAGTCAAACCTATACTTCCTCCGCCTCTGCCCATTTTCGTGAGCTTCCTTATATTTTTATCTTTTAGCTTTTTACCTGCCATTTTGTTACTTAACGTATTACTTAACACGTTAAGTAATACGTCCTATATTTTATAATCTTACCTTTTCCTATTACAAAATTCAACTAAAAACTCGCTGTGAGGCGAGTTTGCGTGTAATTTATATCACTGTACTATTCCCCCGCCGGAGTTGGCGAAGTCATTCGGCAAAGCAGTGCTTACTGCAGAATCCTGAGAGATCACAGTAGTGTTGGTAAACTGGTTTTCTCCAGAAATCTGAACTTGTCCTATTAGCGGCGCTGTTGACCCTTTCTGCGAGCTGTCTGGAGTTAAAGAAATCTGAAAAGAAAACGTTACAGGGTCTCCATTTACTCCTGTGCCTGCTGCGATATCGCCGGTTGACCAAACAATCTCGCGGCTGGCTGAATCAAAAGAAAAATTAGACAGCTCGTTCTGAGGCATAATCTGTCCTGTTAGAGTAATATTTTGAGGAAGCGTAGTTTTGACTTTGACATTTTTAACATCGCTGAAATAATTTTTTATCTCCCAATTTATAGTGTAAGTTGTCGCCTGCCCGACTTTCGGCGGAGTGGGACCTGTATTTGTAATGTCGGAATTTTTGTAATATGCTCTTTGGGAAATCACCAGCCCCGAGCTTACTTTTATAGTAAAGCTCTGGGTTATCTGGGATATATTGACTTCGTCTTTTATTGTAATTCCGTTTGAATCGGCGCTTGGATTAAGATTGTCTTTTACTTTTACGGAAAAATCAACCTCGCCCTCCTGCTGAACATCTAAACGCTGAAGCTGGGGCACATTGCTGTGGTCCCAGACAATCATATTATCGTTGGGCTGAGCCTGGCCATAGGAGCCTACTTGCAAAGTGGACATATCAAGTGCCGAGCTATCGAGCTTTGCCACCATAAATAAATTATCAAATGGAGTGGACCCTATGTTTGTAAAGAAAATCTGGTAATGCAATGTTTCTCCGGGAGAGGCGACATAAGATGAAGAGCCGTTAACCTGCTGAAAAATATACAGTAGGGGCTGTATGACCTGGACATTTTGAGTGGACTGCTTTATAACCACAAAACCGCCGTTCCGCCACATTCCAAGAGAAGCTGAAAAAGTCAGATTCTGGTTGGTGCCAGCTGAAACTTTTCCCGTAAAGCTGATTCTGCCTCCCTGCGCCTTATTTAAAGTTTGCAATTTCCATTCTGTGTTGTCCAAGGATTTAGGGTCAGATGATGCCAAATCAAAACCCGCGGTAGAATCAATTTTTATACTTAAATTTTCCAATGGATAATCAATATTGGAGAAATAATTTATTGAGTATTGAAGAGTCTTGCCCTGCTCAACTTTTGTAGGCAAATCAAAATCAAGGGTAATCGGGCTGGCATCAATTTTTGTTATAAAACTGGTATCTGACTCATAAGTGGCTGTTATGTTTTTCGGCACATAGGAAATGGCTGCCTTGGCTGTCTTTAAATCGCCGTCTTTGCCTAAAAGTCTGGCTTTAAAAGTTACTGAATCCTGCGCGCCGGGATATATGTCGTCTAAACTCTGCGTAAAAAGGGTTTTACCGTCTTCTGTCAAAGAATTATCCGGCAACTCAAAAGTAAGCTTAGGGTTCTGCAAAACAAAATTCCCATTGTTCTTATATTTAACTGTATATTGTATTTCATCTCCTGTTTTTGCGTTGTCTGGGCCTAAAATTTCCAGTTTTAAGATTTCCTTGGAAAAAATCATCTGCCTGTAATACAAGAGTCCCGCGGCCAAGAGAATAATAACCGCTAATATTGAAAAATATAGTATTTTTTTATTCACCCTTCACTTATTGAGCTTATATTGAGAAATTATTAATCATTTCAAAAATTTTGCCCAATATTTGTTTGTTGTTTTTATTGCTCCCAACACCTTATTTCTATAATAGACTCGGAAATTAATAGGTGAATGGTTTATATTTATATATATTACCTTGAATTAACAAAAATCAATTTTTTTTTGAAGATAATTCTTCGTGAATGTGCGAATAATAATCGTCTGAAATTTTCTCAAATAATTTTTGGCTTATCGGTCCTATTTTAAGTTTTGAAATTATGCTCCATTCTTTGCCGTAAATAAGCCTTAATATCTTTATGATGTCCGAACTGATTTTTTGAGAAATTCCGTCTCGCCTAGAACAATTTTTACATACTGCCCCTCCGGATTTATAGGAAAAGTATATGTAATATGGATTAAGCTTAGCTGAACAGATATTGCATTTCTCAACTTGCAACTTATATCCTAGCAAAGATAAAAAATTCCACATAAAGTAATAATACAGTAAAGTATATTTTTTAAAATCCTCTCTGTCTAATTCAATAAAAACTTCTGACAGCAAATCGAATATTTTTTCATCTTTTTCTTGCCCTCTTATCAAGCTATCCAAAACCCCCGCCATTTTTTGGGCTGCCTGAAATTTTTGGGGGTCTTTGCTCAGACCTTCAAATTTGTTGAGGGCTTTAGCTTCTGTAAGCGTTTTTCTGCTTTTTCCCTGTATAAATTCTATATCTGAAATAAAAAAGGTATCTATCCCACTTCTTAATTTGGAAACCAGCTTCCTTATGGCTTTTCCAAAAACATCCAACCGGCCAAAATCTTCTGTGAAGACAGAAAAAACTCTGTCTGTCTCGTTTGTATTATTCTTCTTAAACACAAATACTTTTGTTTTATAGTGGGTCGTCATATATTGTTACTTTATTCCGCCGATTTTTTTGAAAAATTTTATCTCTTTTCTTATTTTCTCATGGGTTTTTTGGTCTTTAGCAGCCAGCATCTTCTGATTAAGCTTTCGCACGCTTAATTTGAGGTCTGATTTTGAAATATTCCTTCCGAGCGCCGACGAAAAAATTTCTTCCACAAGCTTTGACCTTTCAACCGGACTCAAATTAAGGCCTGTCTGCCTGGCGACTTCCCAGATTTTTGGATTCGTCCTCATCTCATACTCTAATTTTATTTTTGGCACTTCTGACTTGCCTCCAAATATTGAGTTATCTATTGAAACTTGCTTGATATTTTTTGTCCCATTATAAATATTTTCTGGCGGCCTAACGTCTCCTGCCGGCATTATCTTATTTTCATCTTGTTTATAAACAGGCTTGCTGTTTGTTGCTCCTGCAGGAACTGACTCTTTGCCTAAAATCACATTATTCTCTGATTTAAGTTTCGCAAGGCCTTGGGCGACGTCTCCAGTATTTTTTTCCTGCTCTGATTTTACTATGTCCTTATATAATTGAATCCGATTTCCAGATGAATCTGCTCTGTTGCTTAATCTTTTCGGCCTTGGTATTTCAATTTTTTCTCGACTTGAATCTTCAGGCTCATTTTCATTCCTTGAAGACATTTTAGAATCCAAAGTTTCCTGCCCATGCGAATCTTTTGACTTTAATTGATTAAGCTCTTGAACAATATCCTTTGTATCTTTTTCTTTGCGAACCTGTATGGAATCTTTGACTTCTTCTTTATTTTTTTCAAACGAACCGACGCTTACCGCAAAATCTACAACAGGCTTTTTAGCGCGCGGGGCCGGTTCCTTGCGTTCTGCAAATTCTTTTTCGCTCAACCAATCTGTTTTTTTCTGGTCCAATTTTATTTTTTGGGCTTCCAGATGAAAAAACTTGATGAAAAAATGCCTTATTATTTTTATAATCTTTAAGATAATGATTATAACAACCACAAAAATAATAAGCGCTAAAACAAAGACGACAGACAAAAATAGCAGATTGTCCGGAGCGGAAAAATCAATATTTTTGAAGAAAGATAAATTAATCTGCATTATCAAAGGGGTGTAATTTTTATAGAATATTTTTTGTCCTGAGACTCTTCTGCGCTTTTTTCCACAAAAACTTCGGCTGCTCTGAATTCCTTCAATAAAAATTCTTTATTTTTCTCTACTATAAGCTTTTCTTTTGCCGGCACAAACATCTGGACAGAGATCCTGTCCTTGGGAACTAAATTCTGCGCTTTTCTTTCAGCCTGTACTGCCCGTATTATTTCCCTGATTATGCCTTCCGCTTCCAGCTCTTCTGTAAGATTTGCATCTAATTCAACTTCATTCTCAATATTTCCGTCAAAAACTATCTCTTTCACATTTACTTCGTCTTTTATTAAATCCAGTAAATTATTATTGTTTCGGATTTGGGATTTCTGATTTCGGATTTTTAGCGAAGCGAGGGGTTGTTTTACTTTAATACCTTTTGTAATCCTTTCAGCCAAAGCTAAATTTACTATAGCCCTAACTTCCTCCATTTTTTCCTCTAAATTCCTATCAATCATTTTTTTGTCAGCTTCCGGCCAATTCTCCAAATGAATTGAAATTTCATCTTTCTTGCCAATTTTTTCAAAAACAAATTCAGCTGTGAACGGCAATATCGGAGCTATGGCTTTTGAAAAGTTTAACAAGACATTCCCTAACACGGCTTCTGCATCTTTTCTATCCCGGCTGTCTTCCTTAAATCTGCTTCTTGAACGCCTGACATACCAAAGAGATAATTCTTCCGCGAAATCTTTGATAAGCCTGCAGGATATTACTGTGTTGTATGCATTCATTGATGATGTTATCTCAACAATAAAATTATTCAATTTGCTCAAAATCCATCTATCTAAAATATTATCAATTCTTTTGGGCAAAGGTTGGACCTTATCATTTTCAGCATATATCCTATAAAATTCAGCGGAATTGCACAATGTATTTATAACTTTATTATATACATCCCTTACATCATGGTCATTAAAAAATAAGTCTTCAGCCTGCATCACAGGGTTGGACATTAAGTAAAACCTTAAGGCATCGGCTCCATATTGCTCTAAAATTATCCATGGGTCTGTAAAATTTCTTTTTGATTTGGATAACTTCTCTCCTTTATCATTTAAAATATTTCCCGTGCAAACAACGTTTTCAAAAGAAATATTATCAAAAAGCAAAACAGACAAAACGTGCATATAATAGAACCATGTTCTGGTTTGGGCGATGTATTCGGCAATATATTGGGCCGGAAGCCGTTTCTTAAATTGCTCTCTGTTCTCAAAAGGATAATGTAGTTCTGCAAAAGGCATGCTGGCCGATTCAACCCAACAATCTATAACTTCGGGAACCCTTTGCATTTCCTTGCCGCATTTATCGCATTTTAATTTTATCTTGTCTGCTTTGTCTTTGTGCAAATCTAATTCTTCCCACTCATTCTGGGCGAGGCTCGCCCCACTTTGTGGGGCGGCAACTTTATCGGATTTATAAACTTCATCAAAATTTGTTGCCTTTTCTCTCAATTCCTTAACAGAACCTATGCAAACATTATTCCCGCATGGGCATTTCCAAAATGGCAAAGGAGTCGCCCAGTATCTGTTTCTGGAAATGTTCCAATCCGGCGCATCCTCTAAAATATTCAAAAATCTTCCGTGTTTTAAATGCTCCGGATACCAATTAATTTTTTCATTAAGTTTTATAAATTTCTTTTTATCTTTTTGTATATCGATAAACCAAGCTGAAAGAGCCCTGTAAAACAGCTTTGAGTCGCACCTCCAGCAGTGCGGATAGTTGTGTTCATAGATATCGCTGCGCAACAACAAATGCCTTTGTTTTAAATCATCTGCGATGGCCTCACTTGATTCCTGCGCTTTTTTGCTTGAAAATTTTGCAATGCTGTCCTCAAAATATCCCGTGGAATTCACATCCACTATAACCGGCAAATCAAATTTTTTACCCGATTCATAATCAATTTCTCCGTAAGCCGGGTTTATGGTTACGATTCCCGTGCCTTCGGTCAACTCTATGTAATCAACCCCGAAAGTTTGAAAAACATTTTTTCTTTTTAAAACCTCGATATTATTTTTGTGAAAGTCATAAACATGCTTGTAACTTACGTTTTCAATTTTCTTGCCATTAAACTCGTCTGCAATTGCATAATCTCCGAGACCGTCCATAACGTTTTCAACTCTGGCTTTGGCTAAAATATAATATTCATCATTAAAAGATAATTTTACATAATCGGCGCTGACATCTATGGCCAAACCCATAGTGCTCATCAAGCTCCACGGAGTAGTTGTCCATGCTAAAAAATAAATATTCTTTCCGTCTGAATTTTTCTGTAGGAATTTTTCATCAGTTATCTTAAACTTAACTGTAACCGACAAATCTTTTTCCAGCTCATAGCTGTTATCCATTGCCACTTCAGCTTTAGAGATCGGAGTTTCGCAGTGCGGGCAGTACATTAAAACTTTCTTTCCTTCATAAATTAATCCCTTATCCCACAAGGTTTTCAACGCCCACCATACAGATTCCATGTATGTCGGGTCCATTGTTTTGTATGAATTGTCGAAGTCTATGAATCTTCCTATCCTGTCCACCATTTTTTTCCATTCTTTAGTATAAGTTAAGACTTTTGAACGGCAGGTCTCATTAAACTTTGCCACCCCTATTTTATTTTCAATGTCTTTCTTTCCGGATATGCCAAGTTCTTTTTCAACTATGTTTTCAATCGGCAGGCCATGGCAGTCCCAGCCCCACCTGCGCGCCACGTAAAAATCATTCATTGTCTTGTATCTTGGAAAGACATCCTTGGCAACTGAGCTTAAAATATGGCCGTAATGAGGAAGCCCCGTTGCAAATGGAGGTCCGTCATAAAACACAAAATCGCGCTTTTTTTCTGTCTTTGCAAGCGTTTTTTCAAAAATTTTGTTATCCTTCCAAAATTGTAAAATTCTATTTTCTTGTTCTGGATAATCGTACATAATTTCTTCTTTCCCGGTAGTAGAAATTTTGCGACCATTTTACTTTTGCAAAATGTCATCAGAACAAAAGCAAAGTTTCACTACGGGACTAATCCAGTAGAAAATTTTAGCTTCGTATCTTAACCACGCACTTTATGCGCGCGGGCTGACAAAATTATTCTACTGGGCTTTTTTAGGATAATTATACGGCATATTTCACTTCAGTTGCCTTATTTCTGATTTATGGATTCTCTCTTTAAGAGGAAACTTCTTTATGGTCTCTTTGAATGAAAGCCCCATAACCTTGCCCTGCAATAAGAATAAGGGGCCTTCATGGCTTATTATTAGTATTGTTTTGCCTTTATATTTTTTTTCAGTTTCTTTTACAAAATCCATCATCCTGCCTAAAACCTGTCGGTATGTTTCTCCTCCGTCAGCTCCTTTATTAATCCTCATTTCTTCTCTTTTAAAAGATTTCCACATTCCTTCCAGATTTTTTCCGTTGAATTTGCCGAAATTTATTTCCTTTAATCTTCTGTCTGTTTTAGATTTTGCTCTAAAAATTTTCTCCGCAATCCCAGCCGTCTGACGAGTCCTCAATAATGGAGAGCAAAAAATCGAATCTATGATTGGATTTTTTTTCTTAAGCTTTTCTGCGGAGTCTTTTACCATTTTTCTGCCAAGTTTTGTCAGAGGGTTATGGAATTTTTCCGGCCAGTTTGAACAAAAAGATTTTACATTGGAAATCGCCTGACCGTGGCGCATTATATAATATTTATTTTTTAACTTCATTTTTTTATCATTTTTTTAGGAGCTGACACGCCCATTAATTCTAATGTATTTTCCAAAACAATTTTTACTGCCGAAATAAGCGATAAGCGAGCTTCTGTTAAATTTTTATCTTCTGAGACTACCTTATATTTTTCATAGAATCTATGGAATAATTCTGCGAGCTCTAGAGCATAATTGGGCAATCTTTGCAGTTGATAGTCTGATGCCGTGTCATTAATAATTTCAGGAAATTTTATTATCTGTTTTATCAATCCTAATTCGTACGATTCTTTTAGCAAACCGATAATTTGGGGTTTGGGGTTTGGGGTTTGGGGTTTGCCGAATTTGCGAATAATCGAGCAAATTCTGGCATAAGCGTATTGCACTTTAAAGACTGGGTTTTTTTCTGATTTTTCCTTTGCCAAATCCATGTCAAAATTAAAATGCGTATTCAAAGACCTCTGTAAAAAGAAAAATCTTGCAACATCCAAACCAACTTCATTAATTAATTCATCTATTGTTACATACAAACCTGTTCTTTTGGACATCCTCACCTCTTTGCCATTTTCGAAAAGTCTGACTAGCTGTAAAACTATTGCATCAATATCTTCTTTTTTAAAACCCAAAGCGTGAGAAGCGGCTTTTAATCTTGCCACATAGCCATAATGGTCGGCTCCCAAAAATATTATAAGCTTTCCAAAGCCTCTGCCAAATTTATTTTTTAAATAGGCGATATCTGAAGCAAAATATGTTTTAATTCCGTCTTTCCTTATCAAAACCCTGTCTTTGTCATCTCCCAAATCCTTTGACTTAAACCACAATGCTCCCTCGCTTTCATAAGTAAATCCTTTTTTTGTTAATTCATTTATTGCTTTATCTACCTCTTTATTTTTATACAAGGTTGTTTCAGAAAACCACGTGTTAAACTTAATTTCCATCTTTTTTACAGATGGCTTTATCATTTTTTCTAAAATTATCTTTACTGCCTTTTTGCCGACATCTTCAGAATTTCTCCCTTTTAGTTGTTTCCTAAGTTTATCAATATATTCTCCTTTGTAAACCGCTTGCTCATCTCCAATTATAGAATGCCCCAATTTAATAATTTGGGCTCCAGTATCATTTATATAATACTCTCTTGAAACTTTATAGCCGGCTTTCTCTAAAACATTTGCTAAAACATCTCCGCTAAATCCTCCCCTGCCGTTCCCAAGAGTCAAAGGCCCGGTTGGATTTGCTGAAATAAATTCAGCGTTCACTTTTATGCCTTTGCCTACATTTAAATTCCCAAATTTATTTTTCTCTTTTAACACAATTTTCAATTGCTCCAGTAAATATTTTTCCGAGATATAAAAATTAATAAATCCATGCCCCGCAATATCTATTTTCTTAAAAATATTATTTTTTCCGATATTGTCTCTTATCAAACCTGCAACTTCTATTGGATTTTTATTTATTTTTCTAGCCAAGATTAAAGCTATATTTGTTGAGTAGTCTCCATGGTTTCTATCTCCCGAAACTTCAACCGAAAAATCATAAACCTCTTCCGAGAAATCTTTTGCTGCGGCAAAAATTATTTTTTTAATTTTTTCTTTTATCATTCGATTGTCGTACCAATAAATGATTTGTTATTTAAAAAATCTTCCAATCTTTCTAAATTTTTCCCATTGATTATTATAACTTTCAATTTCAAGTTAGAGGCTAATTTTGAAGCTTTTGGGTCAAATGGCATTGAAAGACCCGGTAGCCATTTATTCCCTACAATCCGCTCAAAATTTTTCCATCTTACTTCTTTTAAAGGGCGGGCGTCCGGAAATTCGGCGGGGTTTTTATCGTAAATGTAATTAATATTTGTAAGGTTGATTATTGTTTTAATGCCATAAACTTTGGCTATTAGAACAGAAACATAATCTGTTGACCAACCCGGCTTGTATCCTCCGCCAATTATAATATCTTTGTTGGTTTTTATCTTTTTTGTGGGATCTTCAATAATTTTTGGATAGCAGTTTCCTGAAAACATCTGTTTTACAATCTCTGCATTTAATTTTGTCACTTTAATGCCTAGCCAGTCGCGGTCATTGCTCTTTGCGCCGAAATCTAAAAGAGCTTTTTGGTAATTTCTGGCTATCTTGCCACCGCCGACTAAAATAAAAAACCTTTTAGTTTTTAAATATTTCTGCAAAGAGTGTTTAAAATTTTTCAAAAATCCTAAATCAATATCACCTGGAACCACCAAAGAACCGCCTAGAGAGATTATAATCGTTTCTTTTACATTTGATGCCATATATTTTATATTCTATCTTATTTTCCTTAAAATTTAAAGGGTTTTAAACCAGCCTAAACGATTCAGGTCGGTCTGAAACGTTTAAAGCACAATAAAAAAAGCGTATAGAGACCCGACGTCTATACAACTTTATTAATCTTCTAAAAACAAGCTATCGTATTGCGCAATGTCTTTTTTATGGCTCACCCAATCTTCAACGATATTTTTACAGCCATTCTCGCCACCCATCATTTCCAATAAAAAATCTCTCTGTGTCACAGAATTAAAATTTTTAATACCGATACAATCTTGATAACTGGACCACTTATATTCTTCTAAAAATTTCATAACTTCTTTTACGGAATGGCTTTTGATTCCCTTTTCTTTCCAGCCATGTTCTATTAGAGCAATAGGATTTGTAAAAATATAAGAAGCAACTGCTATAAACTGCTGGTCTTCTTTTACATAAACCGACTTAAATGTATCCTGAAAAACATGGCCTTTTCGCTTATATTTATCATTAAAATATCTTCCATATCCTCCGCCAACTTTTTGCATAAATTTTGATATTCCGTTTTCTTTTATCTGCTTTAGCAATAGATGAATGTGGTTTGGCATAAAACAAAATCCCGAAATTTCTACAAATTTGTCTCTTTCATCGCGCTCTATAGGACGTATAGACGTCGGGTCTCTATACGATTTCTTTAGTGTATTTTTAAACGCAGTTCTAGCCTTACGCCTTGCTTGTATAGTAACTGGTTTTGCATTATTAAATTCGTAAATTGAAAAAATACCACGATAATAATCGCTTACATCTTTAAATATCAGATTATCATCAATAGCTCGTAAGATAATGTGATATATTCTGTTATTTTCAAATCCTTCTTTTCTGTATGGCATATTATTTTAATCTTATATTATTTTTGACAAAGGGTAAAGTCATATAGACGTCGGGTCTCTATCTTTCTGCAAGGAATACTTAAAGCTACTCAAAAATCCTAAATCAATATCACCTGGAGCAACCAGCGAACCTCTTAAAAATATAATTATTGCTTCCTTTTTAGAATTTAGCATATTATCTTTTAGTTTAACTTATTTTGATTAACTTATTTTAACTGAAAATTAAAGTGTTTAAACAATAAAAAAGCTGTTTAGAACCGACCAAAGTCGGTTCTAAACAGCATGAAAACCGATGATTACCGGCGAAGGTGAATGATGCGATAGAATGGATAGAACAAAGTTCTTAACGACGTATAGCCCAAAATCCATCCATCACCTTTGGCCCATATACCGAAGATTGCGTAGTGTATGCTATCTTCAGGATTCTCCCACTCTGTTTCAGGAAATAGTAAAGAGTATTTTCTCCAATCTGGCATTTCCCGTTGTTCGCGGAAAATACTTTCTCCATGCCTCTGACCGGCGCAATTGCCGACAAAGGCAACCTGACTAATTACCTCCCCAATTGTGATTCCGTGTGGAACACAATCAAGCATAAGTAATTCTGGCACAAATCTCTCTGCCGGCGCTGTACAATCACGTACTAGCGCCCACCCTTTCTTCTGGGCTAAATCACAATCAAAAATCTGGCGACTCTGAAAAGTCCTATCGCAAACGCCACAAATATGAAAGCCGTGCCGAATATAGTTATATTCAAGAGCGTTCACAGCGACCCTCCTATTCTCATCCCACAATACACATAAAACGTGCTAGTTTCATTATAATTATTAAATTGATTATGTCAATTATTGTGGTAATATAAAACAATTGATAAAGTTAAGCTATAATTTATGAAAATATTTTCTGAAAATAAGAAGGCGGGTTTTGATTATGAAGTCCTAGAAAAACCTCAGTAGTAAAAATTTGACAGCCGCCGGGCATAAAGCCCGACGTTACGACGAAGTCAAATTTTACTACGGGGCAAATAAAAACTAACGATGGCTAAAATTTATTCTGAGAACAAAAAGGCTTCCTACGACTATAATATACTCGAACGGTTTGAAGCGGGGCTGGTTTTGTTTGGCCAAGAGGTAAAATCGATAAAAACCGGGCATATAAATTTATCAAGCTCATACGTGACATTACGTAGCGAAGAACCATTTTTAGTGGGCGTAAAAATACCTCCGTACCAGCCGAATAATGCCGGAGCTGACTATAATGAAGAGCGCCAGAGAAAGCTCCTTTTGAATAAAAAAGAGATAAACTATTTGATAGGAAAGACAAAAACAAAGGGTTTTTCCCTTATACCCTTGAAAGTTTACGAGAAGAATGGTAGAATAAAACTCGAATTTGGGTTAGCTAAAGGAAAGAAAAAATACGACAAAAAAGAGAAAATTAAAAAGAGAGATGTGGAGAGAGAAGTTAACCGCGAATTATCCGAATAATGCGGGGATGATTGTTTCGACAATTGCTCTTTATAAAATATGCAAATCCAGTATTCTGAAAACTGGTTAAACTTTCAGAAAAAACATAATTGCTAATTTATTTAATAAGCAACCTGCGTTAGCTTTCGCTTAATGCGGCATCTTCACCATTGACTCCTGATAGATGGATGAAGGTGTTATATTATCAGGATAGGCAGTTTTATTCCTCGGAGAACTGCCGAGATTTACGAGGATCAGGATATTAAAAATTTCGCCGGCTTCTTATTTAATATTCAAACAATAAAGCTGGATAAATTTGTAGAGTTATTTTAACGAGGCATTTGGACGGGATTTCAATATCCCCATCTCCACAAAATTTAGATATTAGGTGTTAGATATCAGGTGTTAGAAAATAAAATACTAACACCCAACACCCAACACCCAACACCTATCAATAAAGTATTAATCAACAATTTCATAAGGGCAAAAGAGGTGAGAGTAATTTCAGAAACTGGCGAACAGCTTGGAGTTATGAATATATTTAATGCAATTGACTTGGCAAAATCTAAGGGCTTAGATTTGATACAGGTTACAGAAAAAGTTGAACCGCCGGTCTGCAGAATCGCCAATTACGGGAAATACCTTTACCAGCAGCAAAAAAAAGAAAAAAAGATGGTAAAACCCAAGGGAGGCGAACTTAAAGAAATACGCTTAACATTTAATATCTCCCCGCATGACATGGAGGTACGGGCCAAACAGGCTAAAAAATTTTTGGAGGAAGGCAATAAAGTAAAGATAAATATGGCCTTAAAAGGACGCCAAAAAGCAATGGGGGAATTTGCCACAGAAAAAGTAAAATTATTTTTAGAAAATTTAAATTCGCTAATACCAATTAAAACAGAGAGGGAATTAAAACGTGAGCCCAGGGGTTTCACAATGATTGTCTCCAAGCAGTAATAAAAAAAACATGAATAAGACAAAAAAAGCATTGGTGAAAAGGTTCAAGATTACCAAAAACGGCAAAATTTTAAGAAGAGCAACCGGCCAAAATCACTACAGGGCTAAAAAAACAGGCGAACAAAAAAGAAAAGGCCGCAAATGGGTTGCTCTATCTAAAAAAGATGCTAGCAGACTTAAAAAGTATCTAAGCATATAATATGAGCAGAATAAAAAGAGCCGTACAGGCCAGAAAGCACAGAAAAAATATTTTAAAGCATACTAAGGGCTTTAAGTACGGAAGAAAATCAAAATTTAAACTAGCAAAGGATGCGTTGAGGCACGCCTGGACTTATGCATATAGAGATAGAAAAGCTAAAAAGAGAAGCTTCAGAAATTTATGGAATTTACAAATAAATGCGATAGCCAGACAGAATGGGATTACATACAGCAGATTTATAAATGGATTAAAAAAGAAAAATATAGAATTAGACAGGAAAGTTTTGTCAGAATTGGCAAAAGAATACCCCGATGTATTTATAAAAATTGTAGAAGAAATAAAGAAATAATTGAGATAACCCACACACTAATTTTACAAGACATACTCGGCGACCCACTTCCGTGGGTCGCTTTTTCATAACAAAAAAATAATTCCATATTTAAAAATATAAAAAATCATGGCAAAATTGGTGAGGGGTTGATTTACTTTTTATCTATATTTATTTGAAAGTAAATCAAAAAAAGAACCGCCCTGCACAAAGCGCATGGGGCGGTTTTGTTTTATCAACTTATCTCTACTGGCGGAGGAACGGGATAATTCCCGTCAAAGCACGCCAGACAAAGATTCTCTTTGGGTAAACCAGTGGCCTTAATCATGCCATCAAAACTTATATATGCCAATGAGTCAACCCCAATCTGTTCTTTTATCTGTTCTACCGTGAAATTGGAAGCAGCCAATTCAGCCCTTGTTGACATATCGATGCCGTAATAGCAAGGAGCGATTATAGGAGCTGAAGCAACTCTGACATGGACTGCGATAGCTCCAGCCTCAAAACACATTGCGACAACTTCCGGGCAGACATTATTGCGCACAATTGAATCTTCTATGAGACAGACCCTTTTGCCCCAGATAACCTCCTCGAGAGGATGCAACTTAATCCGCTGAAGTTTTCTGCGGTCAGTGCCTCTGGGCGCCATAAACGTCCTGATACCAAAACGATTTTTGAACAATCCATGCCTAAGCGGGATGCCCAATTCAGAAGCGTAAGATTCGGCAAAGATATCGCCGCCAGCAGGGACAGATATTATCAAATCAGCTTTAACTGGCGCTTCTTTAGCCAAGATTATCCCTGCTTTATTTCTGTAATAGTAGGCGCTCCTGCCATTGCATAACCTACTGTCTGGTCTGGCAAAGTAAACAAATTCAAAAATGCAAAATCGACAGCACGTATCATCGGTCCACTTTATGTGCTTTTCAATGCCTTCGTCACCAATAACAACAATTTCTCCAGGCCGAACTTCCCTGAGAAACTTTGCAGCAATAGGGTAAAAAACACAGCTCTCAGATGACAAGATATAACTGTCCTCGTTGTATCCGATACAAAGAGGTCTGATTCCACACCGATCACGAACTCCTATTATTTTACTATCATACAATATGGCCAAAGCAAACGCGCCCCTAAACAAAGGCAGAATCTCTTTTAGCGCCTCAATAAAATCCTTTTTTTGCGAGGTCGCGATCAGAGCCACAATTACCTCTGTGTCAGAAACATCTGACCTAAATGCCCAACCTGCTTTCTTAGCTCTCTCCCTCAGTGAAGATAAGTCATAAATGTTTCCGTTATAGGCTAAACCAAATGGTCTGTCATGAAATACGGCCATCCATGGCTGTATGCTCCTTGGCTGTTTTTTCTGTCCGCTCTTTCCAATAGTAGAATAGAGTGTATGAGCAAGCCCTTTATTGCCTTGCATTTTCTTGACAAGTGCAGCTACTTTTTTCTCGGTAATGCCCTCGCTGAATCTGCCTTCCTGGCGATAACAAAACATATTATTCTTATTATTAGACGTAAGGATACCCCACGCCTGTTCTCCTCGATGGCTGATGTCATTTCCGCAGGTCATTAATCTGTGAAAAACCTGCTGTCCTTCTTTGTGGCAATTATTGCAAGATATTCCTAATATTCCGCACATATGTCACCCCTTTCTTAAATAGGAGGATTACAAAACTAATTATCAAGGAACAACCATTAGACCCGCTAACCAATATTTCCTTCTACTGTAACTTGTAATTTTGGCTATAAAATTATAAATCTCGCCGGCAGACTTTATTCTTCAGTATGCCTCATCGATTTTCTGATTTTTCGCTCAAAATTTTTTCATTTCGCAACGAAGAACTATTGGTTAACAGATTCGGTTTCTTATTAACATAAATTTTTCAACAAGTAAATCCTGTTAGAAATTTGCGATTATACAATATCTTAGTAAAAGTTTATCTAAACTTTTACTACCACAGATTAGTTATTAAATTGTTTTTATATAAAAAATTTATTTTAAGAGTGAAATTTATAACGGGATGAACAAAAAGGGTACCCAAGGGTACCCGCAGCGCCAATTAATTATCATATATAATATTTACTTCTCAGATTTTAAAATAAAATCGTTCGCCTCCTTCAATAATTTTTTTGAATTTTTAAATGTTGTTTTTTTAATCGCTTCGTCAATCGGAAGCCACAAAAAGCCCTTATGCTCATGCGAAATTTTTATTTCTTTAGTTTTTGTTTCTGCAATAAAAAATGCAACCAGCTTAAATACCCAAGGTGTTTTGCCTTTTCTCCTGTCTTCTTCTAAAACATTTTCCTTATATTGCCTGAAAAAATATTTTATGTATTTTTTGAATCCGGGCAAAATTTTCAAATCTTTTATCCCTGTTTCTTCTGCCACCTCCCTTCTCAATGTATCTTCCTCGCTTTCTTTCCCTTCAATGTGGCCTTTAGGGAACTCCCAATGTCCGGAATAATAATGCAAAAGCAAATAATAAATATTACCTTGGTCTTCTCTATCCTCCTTCGTTCTGTTTGACGGAACTACGGATGACCTTCGGAAAATTATTGCTCCTGCTGATTTTTCTTTTGGCACGTTCCTTCGCTTCGCTCAGTCAAAATTAAAATTCAAAAATTAAAATTCAAATTTGACGAACGAAAAATTTTAATATTTATTTATTATTGTATCAATTTTTCTAAAACAAAACCAGCCCCGAGCGAAGTCGAAGGGCTGGTTTTGATAACTATCTATTTGTTTAACATTGTTTGTATTTCTGCTGCTATTCTGGCTATTGTGTCGACAATAGATGCTAAAACATTTTGCGAAACATTTAAGCTGGTAGACGACTGAGTGGTAGATATCCCGCATACTCCATTATTACATACTGCTCTTGGACATGGCGCCACAAGGCATAAAATTGGATTGCAATCGGAATCTATAGTGCATTGATTCGTCGTAGTTGCGGCGCAAGTTCGAGACAGAACTGGCTGGTCGATTGTTGACCCGCAATTATTACCGTCTATACAGGTTCTGACCTGTGTGCCATTTATACAAGTGCTCCATGCATTACAGACCCAGTTAGTGACACAGGCCATCGGCGCAACAATGCTGAATGGAGCATTACTGTTGTCTGATACATAATCTGGCGTGCCATGTTCAGAAGTAATGGTAATTGCCTTAATATATATTTTATAAACGTGATTAGAATTTGGAAAATTTTCTGAAACCATTGTGTTAGAGAAGCTCGGAGGTATTATCCAATTATAACTGTAACTTTCTAATGCTACAGATTTTCTCATAGAAACATCGCCTATAGGAAAACTATATCCTAATGGTTGA
>Ga0210057_1003503_pt1 | contig 21616 bp, 21 predicted proteins | sample CryGeyCG2114_010_2_FD_183968 | JGI IMG/M metagenome (GOLD analysis project Ga0210057, IMG submission 183968) | Groundwater microbial communities from aquifer - Crystal Geyser CG10_big_fil_rev_8/21/14_0.10 (SPAdes) (version 2) | ecosystem: Environmental > Aquatic > Deep subsurface > Groundwater ...
ACTTTGGTGGACTCACCCAAGCAGCCTTAGGCGAGTATCAAGCAGCACAGGGGATTACCCCTCCTGCAGGATATTTTGGTCCTATCACACGTGCACATCTAGATGGAGTCTGCGCAGCAGCTCCTGAAGGTGATGACCCAAGTGATGACCCAGCTGACGACCCAAGCTCAGCTCTAGGTAATGGAGACGGTTCAATCGTTACTATTACCGAGCAGGGTTCTGAGGACTCAAGCGTTGACGAGGCTGGAACAGCCGAGGTGTTTGCTTGGGAGCTCGACATCGATGGTGATGTTGAGGTAAGGACTGTTGACTTGTATCTTGAGTCAGATGAGGCTAGCTCTTCATCTTCTAACGCAGCCAAGTACTTCGAATCAGGTTCTCTCTACGTTGATGGTGAGAAGGTTGCCACAAAGGATGTAGAGGACTGGTCAGAAGATGACTATGACAAGGTTACAACCGACAGCACAGATGAGTGGAGGATTAGATTCTCTGGACTTAACTTAGTATTCGAGGATGGCGATAGGCCAGATTTCGTATTCGAGGTTGATGCAAAGAGTGCTATTGACACCACTGATCAGAACGCTACATGGACAGTTGAACTAGATGAGATTAGATACCAAGATGGTACTGGCTTCAGTGGTTCAGAGACTGCCATTAACATTTCGGAGGACTTCACAATTGAGTCCGAGGATGTTGCTAGCTTGGAAGCAGGTGTTTCTACAGATGACCCAGATGCATACTCATTTGAGGTATCAACAAGTGACACCACCACATTTACAGCTTTTGTCTTCGAAATCGAAGAGAAAAATGATGTAGATGTTACTTTGGATGACGTAACACTCACAGTAACAACAGGGACAACAACTAATGAGGCAACAGTGTTTACTACCGCAACCCTGTATGAGGGAAGCACATTGTTGGGTTCAGTTTCTGTTCCTGATGGAGGTGTCCTTGATTTCAACGACATGGGTCTTGAAATCGATGCGGGTGACACAGTCGAGCTAACCTTGAAGCTTAAGGCTAAGAAGTTGAGCTCAACATACTCTGAGGGAACCACAGTAACAACAGCCTTCACATCATTCGATGATCTTAAGGACGCGAATGGTAATGATGAGGGTGATGTAACAACTTCAGGTACACCTTCAAGTAACACCCACGAGTTGAGAACATCAGGTATTAGAGCCACGTTTGTAAGTCAATCTGCAAGCAAGACTCTCGATGGCGCTGGAGCATCAACACCAGTTGATGACCAGGCTACTTATGTAGTTAAGTACGACATTGAGGCTTTTGGTGCGAATGCTTACATTCCAAAGGATGGAACAGCCGCAACATTGGCAGCTGCTTCAGTCGGTGGTGTTGGATACACTGTAACCGATGGTAACCAGTCAACAACCGCTGCTGAGACTGTTCAGTCAAACGGCGACAGCGCTGGTACCAACGCATTCCTTGTTCACAAGGGAACAACAGACCAGTTTACTTTGACAGTAACTCTAACTGCTACAACCGGAACATCTGACCACGTCAGTATTGCGGTAAATGGTATCGGTTGGGGAACAGCTGACATCACAACTACAACTAACGTTTACTCATTCGACTTGGGTGACTTCGAGACTGATCCAGTCTTCATGGTTGCTCAGTAAGACTAGTTAACTTAGTTAAGGTCTTAGAAGAAAGCCCCTCAGGGGCTTTCTTCATTTTTGGTTAATTCATTGTTAATATAGAAAGATATATGGAGACCTATTCTATAGAAGAAAAAAAAGAAAACAGCTTTTTCTCATTTCTGGCCTCTAAGAAGGCAATTGTTTTTGCTTTGTACGCAATGGCTCTCGTGCCTTTTATTGTCAGCGAAGACGCTTTGTTTCCATATATATTCTCTAAGATTTCTTTTATAAGAGGAGTTTCTTTTCTTACGCTTCTCCTTCTTTCTTTTTATCTATACAAAAATAGAAACTCGAAGGAGAGGATGATTGAATGGGATAAATTGAATAACCCCCTGTTTATTGCCCTATCAATATTTATCGGAGTCGTTTTATTAGGATCATTGTTCGGGGTTAACTTCTATAGATCCTTCTTTGGGGATATTGAGAGGGGTATGGGGATATTGACCATGCTCTATGGACTTCTTTATGCGGGGCTACTGCTAATATTTTTTGGGAAAAGGGAGTGGTTAAATTTCTTTAAAATATTTTCCATAAGTAGCCTTCTTCTTTATGGAGATGCCATTAAAGACTCTTTATTCTATGGGGTGTATAGACCTTCTGGGGTGTTTATTAATAATCCTGCCTTTGTGGCCGTGTATGCCTTGTTCATAATCTTTGCGGCATGGATCATTATTGATTGGGAGAGAGGGAGTAGGTTGTGGCGTAGCTTTAGCTGGCTGATTATAGGGTTGTCTGGGTGGGTATTAATAATAACTAAAACAAGGGGAGTCTTCGTTGGAATTATTGTGGCGATTATATTTATGGCAGCTTGGATGATCTCTAGCGGTCGAGGCGAGGTAAAGATTCCATATATAGATAGGAAGATAAGCTACAAGAGAGTAGGGGCCTTTGTTATCTCTTCGGTTTTTCTTGCGACTTTGGGATTCATGGCGACTAGGAGTAATCCTATTTGGCAGAATATTCCAGGGTTAGATCGACTTGCTCAAATATCCAGTGAAGATAACAGCACTCAATCGAGAATAATAAATACATTTGCCGGTTTTGATGCTGTTAATCCAGTTGATAATGGGGTTAGTAAGCTTTTGTTTGGTTGGGGGCAAGAGCATTTCGGTGTAGCTTATGAGGCTAATGTTGATCCAGAGATACAAAAATATGAAATTAGGTGGTTCGATAGGGCGCACAACCAGTTAATGGATGTGTTGGTAATGAATGGTGTTTTGGGTCTGCTAGCCTACCTTTATCTGTGGTTTGCTGTTGTTAGGAAGTTTCTAAGACGAGAAAGGCAGTTTGAGCTATCTAACTCGATATCACTTGCTGTAATCTTTTTCGCCTCATCTTATTTTATGCAAAACCTATTTTTATTTGATCAGATTTCTGCCTTTGTCCCTATATATACATTCTTTGGATTCTCTGCATATCTCACAAGAAAAAGAGGAGAAGGACTTACTCAAGAGGCTCATTACGAACAAAAGAGCAATAAGGCTAACCTTGCTGTTTATGGATTAGCTATCCTAAGCTTTTATTTATTTATTTGGCTAACAGCTATTCCTCTTAATCAAATGAAAATAATAACAAGAAGTCTTAGGGATGGAGATTTTACTCCTGTAGTTAATGGAATAGAGAAAATTAGCCACCCGTACAACTATGCTCAAGAAGATATAAGGTATAGGGCTCTGACTACAGCTGTTCTTCTGTATAGAGAACCGCTAGCTAAAGATTTTATACTTAGATCGGTTGAGTTATTGGAAGAGTCTGATCAGGTTTCCATGCTGAGAGCAAAACCAATAGAGCTTATTGGTTACACATATAATAGTTTGGGCAAGTTCTATAGCGACGAGGATCTACTTGATAAAGGCGAGGAGCATTTGAGAAGACTTGTTGAAATGAGCCCGTATAGGCAAGAGGTATATAACCTTTTAGCAACTAATTTGATTTTACAGGGTCAATTTGATGAGGCTAAGGACTTGATTATAAAAGCTATAGACATGGAGCCAGATGGATTGAGAGCCCACTTCTATTATCTAAATATCCTAATGCCATACGACTGGCATAATAACCTGGGAACCATGGAGTATTTCAATAAAAAGTATGTGGATGAAGGGATGGTTCTGACTGCAGAGGAGGTTAAAGAGTATAGGAATAGCTATTCTGCATACATGGATTATTTTCTTAGGGTTAAAGACGCGGAGTCTTTTGAGAAGATGATGGAACAGGCGATCATTATAGAAGAGACTATTAAAGAAGTTAATGAGAAACAATTCTCGGAAGGTCTTATAGTTGCTCCATTTGATAATTCTCAGTTGGATAACCTAAGGAATGGTTTAACTGCCTTTAGAGTTAGGGGCTGGGAGGCGATTGAGAGACAGAGGTCTTAATTATTTGGTATACTAATAAAAAGTTTTTATGACATTCATACTAGCAGGATTTCTAGGAGGAATAATAAGGGGAGTAGTGGGCCTCACAAAGTACGCCATGTCGTATAAGGATGTCCCTTTTAGGCCTATGTATTTTGGTGGGATGGCTTTACTCTCAGGATCTATCGGAGCTACTGCAGCCTGGGTTACCCAGGATTTAGGGATTGGCTTTCTCGGGATGGAGACACTATCTCCAGCTATGGCTGTAATTATTGGTTATGCTGGAGGAGATTTCTTCGAGAATATCTTGAAGATTCTCATTAAAGACCCCATTCTTTTCGATTAAAAGCTGGTAATTTTAGCCAGTTTTTTATATCTTGTGACTAATGAAAAAAGCACTGATAACTGGTGTGACTGGACAAGACGGCTCCTATTTAGCCGAGCTTCTGCTCGATAAGGGTTATGAGGTTCATGGGATAAAAAGAAGAGGGTCATCCTTTAACACGGAAAGGGTTGATCATATATACAAAGGGCCACATGATTTGGGAAGGAATTTCATCCTTCACTACGGAGACCTTACAGATTCGAGTAATCTTATCGATATAATTAAGAAGATAGAGCCTGATGAGATTTATAACCTAGGAGCTCAAAGCCATGTAGGCACATCTTTCAAGACACCTGAATATACGGGAAATGTAGATGCTCTTGGGGTGTTGAGAATCTTAGAGGCAATTAGGCTTCTAGGCCTTGAGAAAAAGACAAAATTTTATCAAGCATCTACCTCTGAGATGTTTGGGCACTACCCTCCTCCACATAACGAGGAGACACCTTTCTATCCAAGAAGCCCATATGGTGTTGCCAAGCTCTATGGCTATTGGACGACCAAAAACTATAGAGAGGCGTATGGAATCTTTGCTAGCAATGGATTGCTTTTTAACCATGAAAGCCCGAGGAGAGGAGAGACATTTGTTACCAGAAAGATAACTAGAGCTGCTGCGAGAATAAAGCTAGGGATTCAAGATGTTCTACATCTTGGAAATCTTGATGCAAAAAGAGATTGGGGTCACGCAAAAGATTTTGTTAGAGCAATGCATTTAATTCTCCAGCATGATGAGCCAGATGACTTTGTAATAGCAACAGGTGAACAGAGAAGCGTGAGAGAATTTTGTGAGGTGGCATTTAAGGAGCTAGGGATCGATATCGAGTGGAGAGGAGGGGGGGTTAATGAAGAGGGCGTTGATCCAAAAACAGGAAAGGTTCTTATAAAGGTGGATGAAAGGTATTTTAGACCAACAGAGGTGCATTCTTTGTTGGGTGACTACAGTAAGGCAAAAGAAAAACTATCTTGGAGCCCAGAGATATCATTCGAGGAATTAGTTAAAGAGATGGTAGAAGAAGATTTTCTTAGAGCAAAAAGGGATAAGCATTTAATTGATGGTGGGTACGACACGAGAGGATCAGATGAGGAATAGGACTGGGCTCGCAGCGGGGGCATTCTATGGAGAGACAAGGGATTCGTTTTTGCTATCTTGCTCCGATTTCATTATTAGGATTGGCAGAGGGAGTGTTGAGGGCTATGCAAAATAAATAATTTGAGTTAGCCTTAAAATAGTATGAATTTATCTGATAAGAAAATATTATTAACTGGAGGAAATGGTTTTTTGGGTTCTTTTGTTAAAGAAAGGCTGATAGCGCATGGCGCAAATGAGGAGAATATATTTACTCCGACAGCCGAAGAGTTAAATTTGGTTGTTTGGGAAAATTGTCAAAAAGCAGTTAATAACCAAGACATAGTTATCCATCTAGCTGCAAAGGTTGGTGGCATTGGATTCAACAGAGAAAAACCCGGAGAGCTTTTTTATGATAATGCTCTTATGGGTATTCAGATGATAGAGGCTGCCAGGCAGGCTGGGGTGGAAAAACTCGTTGCTATCGGGACTATATGTGCGTATCCGAATAATCCTCCAGTTCCCTTCAAAGAGGAAGATCTTTGGAGTGGATATCCAGAAGAGACTAATGCTCCATATGGCTTAGCCAAAAAGATGATGTTGGTTCAATCCCAAGCATACAGAGATCAGTACGGTTTTAATAGTATATATTTATTACCAACTAATCTTTATGGGCCTAGAGATAACTTTGATCCTAAGAACTCTCATGTTATACCAGCTCTAATAAGGAAGGTTTCTGAGGCCATGGAATCCAATAGTGATCACATAGATGTTTGGGGAACTGGCAGTGCCTCCAGAGAGTTTCTTTATGCAGAAGATGCTGCAGAGGGGATAGTTCTCGCAACAGAGAGATATGATAAATCAGACCCAGTTAATTTGGGCACAGGAAGAGAGGTCACTATAAAAGAAACAGTAGAGACTATATGTAGATTAATGGACTTTCAGGGAGAGATTCGTTGGGATTCCACAAAGCCGGATGGGCAGCCAAGAAGACAGCTAGATACAGCTAGGGCTAAAGAAGGGTTTGGCTTTGAGGCAAGGATTAGCTTCGAGGATGGCTTAAAGAAGGCCATAGAGTGGTATAGGGAAGCTGGAGGAGAAAGAAATTAGTATATATGAGAGTATTGGTTGTCGGGCCAAGCTGGTACGGTGGATGGACTGAGCTTTTTGTTGAGTCTTTGGACAAATTGGATATTCCCAACGAGGTTATATACACAAATAAGATAGGTGTGGCTTTGGACAATAAGGGGGGGGTGGGTTATCTTGCCAAAAATCTAATACACAAGATTAGTCCAAGTTTTTTTGATGTTGTTAAAAAATTTTTAAAATCTAGGGCCGAATCTAGATTGATAAAAATAATTAACAGCACTAACGAGGGCTCCCGGGCCGTTCTTTTTATATGGACGCCTCCCAATGCGGATTTTTTAAAAAGGATTAAAAAACTAGACCCTAACCTAAGGTTGATCTTCTGGCTTGGTGAGCCTCTCTCTAGAGATGCCTCTTGGAGGGAAACTCTGGACCTATTTGATCACATATTTGTTGTTGATAAAGAGGACTGGACAGGGCCCTTGGGAGCTTCTATATATAGAAAATCTAGTCTTTTACCACTCTCTTCTAGTGCTGATATATATTATCCAACCGAACTTACAGAAGAAGAGCTTAGCAGGTTTGGATCCGACATATCATTCGTTGGTCTTTACAAGAAGGGCAGAGCTGATGCCTTAGAATCTTTGAGGGATTTTGATCTTAGAATATATGGACATGGATGGGGTGATGCCGAGAGCGTAAGCCCCCGGTTAAGTGATAAGCTATTCGGGCCAGCAAATCTTGAGGACATGAATAAGATATTTAATGCCTCTAAGATCTTGATTAGTAGCTTGGGCGTTTCTTTTAGTAAAGACCTCCCCACAGCTACACAGGGAGTTTTTAGTATAGCTCTCTCGGGGTCGTTTCAAGTTGGACAGTACAACCCTTTAACAGAAGAAATTTTTGGTGATTCAGTCCCCCTTTTCTCTAGCAAGGAGGAGTTGAGAGAGTTGATCGGGTTCTATCTAAAGAGGCCAGAGCTAAGAGACGAGCTCTCTGGTCGTGCAAGGGAAATTGCTTTAAAAAATACTTGGGATCAGAGAGCGCAGAAAGCCGTGGATGTAATAGAGTCTTTAACTCAAGCAATTTAGTTGCTAGAATAGTTTTGCTATGAGTTCAATAGAAGATCAAATAAGGGCATCGCTTAGTGTAAAAGCCTCAATATTGGATAGTGATGTTTTTATACAAAAACTAAAAGAAGCTATAGATATTATTACTGATTCTTTTAAGTCAGGTGGTACACTTTTTGCTATAGGGAATGGAGGATCAGCTGCTGATGCCCAACATCTCGTTGCTGAGTTTATGGGAAGATTTAGACTGGAAAGAGAGCCATATCCAGCAATTTCTTTGACTACTAATACGTCTATAATCACAGCTTGGAGTAATGACTATGACTATGCGGGTATATTTGAAAGACAGCTTCGCGGTTTAGCAAAAAAGGGAGATGTCCTAATCTCTTTTTCTACAAGTGGAAACTCTGAGAATGTTCTTAGAGCTGTCAAATATAGTGACTCTGTTGGGGTTAAAACGATTTCTCTTTTGGGAAATGGTGGTGGATTAATAGGGGGAAAATCAGATTGCGAGATAATAATTCCATCAGAAGATACACCCAGAATTCAAGAGGCCCACGTGCTGTTGTTGCACATTATGGCTGAGGAGGTTGAAAAGAAACTAAAAGAACAGCATGAAGATTAAACACCAAGATCTAGAGGAGCTTTTAGAAGAAAAAATTAAGGGGTCTGTTGCGGAGAAAATAGACGCATTGGCTTTGGAATATAGGGATCTAGACCAAGAAGAGCTAGAGTTTGGGCTGATAAAAATAATAGAAAGAATATTAAGCCCCGATACTGGAAAGTCTGGCAAGCATAGGTCAAAAGAGTGGATAAGCGGTTGGGAAGAGAATTTAGATGAGATAGTAGAGCGCCCATCTGTTTCTGAGGCTTTAATACCAAAATATTTTTTACGAAAGGATGAGAAAAGTTATGCTAGGTGGAATGGTAGGCTCGTGGGGGCTGTTAGTGAATATTTTGAATACAATTTACTTAGAGCCCTAACTTATTGGCTGTTTGATAAATACTTGAAAGACGCCAAGGAAATATATGAATTCGGTTGTGGAACTGGCCAGCATCTATTGACCGCTCGACAGTTTAATAAAAACGCTAGAATAGTTGGGCTTGATTGGGCCGAGTCTTCCCAGAAAATAATAAATGAGATCAAGAATAGAACGAATATTACTAATATTGAGGGGAGAAAGTTTGATTTTTTTAACCCAGATAAAAGATTGGAGATTGGTAATGCTGCTGTTATTTATACCATTGCTGCGCTAGAACAGGTCGGGAAAAATCATGAAGAGTTCATAAACTATTTGCTTCACCAGAAGCCAAGTTTGTGCTTTCATCTTGAGCCAATAGAAGAGTTGATGGATAGAGGCGATCTACTCCAATATTTATCAGTTGAATATATCAAGAGAAGGAATTACCTCCAGGGCTTTATGTCCCGACTAAGAGAATTAGAGGATAGGGGAATTGTAGAAATTTTAGAGGCTAAAAGGACAAAGGTCGGTCAATTATTTATGGAGGGCTATTCTCTGGTAGTTTGGCGCCCTAAATTGTAGTCTTAGGATATGGTTGTTGAAGAAACTAAGTTAGATGGGGTAAGGCTTATTAAGCCCGAATATTTTGAGGACCACAGGGGGAGATATGTGGAATCTTATAGTGCGAAAGATTATAAGAAGCTAGGTATAGATGTTGATTTTGTCCAAGATGATTTTTCTTTCTCAAAAAAAGATGTCTTGAGGGGCATCCATGGAGATGAAAAAACTTGGAAGCTAGTTTCTTGTATAAGAGGAGAGTTCTTTTTGGCTGTGGTTAATTGTGATCCTAACTCTAAATTATTTGGAGAACACGAAACTTTTAACCTCAGCGAGGATAATCTTTGGCAGGTGTTGATTCCCCCTAAATATGGGAATGGTCATCTTGCCTTAACTGATAGAATAGTTTTTCACTATAAACAATCCACATATTATGAGCCCGGGACTCAGTTTACATATGCTTGGGATGATCCAAGGTTTAATATAGTTTGGCCAATTGATAGGCCGATATTGTCGAGTAGAGACAAATTAGATAAATAATCAGTGAATAGTAAAAAAATTCTAATTACCGGAGGAGCTGGATATATAGGGTCTATCTTGGTACCACTTCTTCTTAATGAAGGATATGAGGTTACTGTAATAGATAATTTTATGTACGGGCAACAATCCCTTTTGGATGTCTGCAATAGTAATAATCTAGAGATAGTTAGGGGAGATGCCAGAGATAGGGAGCTTGTGAAAGAGCATATAGAAGGAAAGGATTTTATTATTCCCCTAGCTTGTCTCGTAGGAGCTCCTTTATGTGATAAGGACCCAGTAGCCGCTAGAAACACCAATTTGGATGCTATTAATATGATCTTGGAGTTAAGAGAGCCATCTCAGAAGATCCTTTTTCCAAATACAAACAGTGGGTATGGAAGAATGGAGGAAGGAACATCGAGTTGTACAGAAGAGAGTCCACTGAGCCCAGTGTCTCTTTATGGAAAGCTTAAAGTGGAAGCAGAAGAAAATCTTTTAAAATCTGAAAATACAATAACCTTCAGGCTAGCAACCGTTTTTGGTGTTAGCCCAAGAATGAGGTTAGATCTTCTGGTCAATGATTTTGTATACAGAGCAGTTAATGACAGGACAGTTGTTCTTTTTGAGCCACACTTTAAGAGGAATTATATACATGTTAGGGATGTGGCTAAGGCGTTTATGCATGCAATGGATAATTTTGAAGACATGAAGGGGGAAGCTTATAACGTTGGGTTGAGCTCCGCTAATTTAAGCAAGAGTGAACTCTGTGCAGAGATCAAAAAACAAATTCCAGATTTTATTTATGTAGAATCGGATATAGGACAAGATCCAGATAAAAGAGACTATATTGTCAGTAATGAGAAAATAGAATTAACTGGCTTTAAGCCTGATATTGACTTAGAGACTGGAATAAGAGAACTAATAAAGGGCTACAAGGTGATTAAAAGAAACCAATTCTCTAATGTCTAAATATAAAAAAATATTAGTAACCGGAGGAAGTGCTGTTGCTGGATACGGGTTGAAGTCTGTTATAGAAAAAGGAGAATTTTCTGATAGAGAGTTCTTTTTTCCTAGATCAAAGGAATGCAACCTTCTTAATTACGAAGAGACTAAGAAATATATAGAGGATATTAAACCAGATGCAATTATTCATTTTGCTGCTGTCTCGGGAGGTATTCAATTAACGCTAGATCATCCAGCAAGTGTTATGAGAGACAACGTCATTATGAACTTTAATTTAGTCGAGGCTGCAAGAGAGGTCGGGGTTAAAAAGACATTGATGACTTTATCTGGAGCAGTATATCCGCTAGAGGCAGAGATTCCGATAAGGGAAGAGTGGATGCACAAGGGATATCCTCATGAGACAAATTATAGTTATGCTTTTGCAAAAAGGCTTATTGATCCGATGATCAAGGCTTATAGACAAGAATACAAAATGGATATAGTCGGTATGATTCCAGATGCGATCCTGGGGCCCAGAAGTAACTTCGATCCAAGATCTTCAACGGCAATACCAGCTCTTATAAGAAGATTTTATGAGGATAAGGATAATGACGAAGAGCTTGTTGTCTGGGGCGATGGATCTCCTCTGCGTCAGGTTACTTCAGATCAAGATGTGGCAAGAGTAGCCATGTGGTTTATAGACAGCTACAGCAGCGAAGATTTATTGAATGTTGGCACCATGGAAGAGATATCTATTAAAGATGCTGCTTACCTTATAGCCGACAAATTAGGACTTGATGAGGCTAGGATATCTTTCGATGAGACTAAACCAAAGGGAACATATAGAAAGGCAACAGATAACTCTAGGTTTGTAGAGCTATCCGACTTTGAATATATGTCGATTAGAGAAACAATGGAGAGGACAATTAATTATTTTATAGAGAATTATCCCGATGATTCAAAACTTAGGTTATGAGATATAACGAACTTGGAAAAACAGGAATTAAAATTTCCGAAATAGGTTTTGGTGCTTGGGGTATAGGTGGGGCTGCTGGTGATGGCCCTAATTCATATGGTAAAACCGATGACAATATTTCTAAGGATGCTCTGAGGAGAGCATATGATGAGGGGATAACTTTTTTTGATACAGCAGATATATATGGATATGGACATAGTGAAGAGCTGATAGGGGAAGAGCTAAGGGATGTAAGAGACAAGATCGTAATAGCCACAAAAGTGGGGTCAGTTGAGCATGGCGGGCCGGAAGATATAAAAGATTTTTCGATAGAGCATATAAGGTCTGCGATTAGAGAGAGTCTTAAAAGGTTGAAAACCGATTATATAGATCTATACCAACTACACAGCCCAGACTTAGGTGTTATAAGAAATAATCCAGATATACTAGAAGTCTTTAATGAGTTTAAAAAAGAAGGCTTAATAAGAGATTTTGGAATTTCCATAGATAATCCGAATGATGGTGTGGCGGCAATAGAAGAATTTGGATTTAATTCCATACAAGTTAATCTCAACATGATTGATATTAGGGCTATAGAAAATGGTTTTCTGGAGCTTGCCACAGAAAGAGGCGTTGGTGTTATAGCTAGAACACCTTTGGCATTTGGATTTCTAACAGGAAAGATAGAAAGCCTTAACTTTGGTGATCAAGACCATCGGTCTAAGTGGCCCAGAGAACAGCTGGAGCTTTGGGCTAATGCGTACAAATCCTTTGCTCCAATTAGGGAGAAGCTTAACCTTACTCCAGTTCAAATAGCGTTATTGTTTTGTGTTAGCGTTCCTGGTATTAGTTCGGTAATACCTGGAATATTAGCTCCAGAAGAAGCTAGTGAGAATGCCTCGATATCAAGTCTTAATAAATTAAGCGAAGAGGATATAAATTTGGTTAAAAAGATTTATTCAGAGAATACATTTTTTAAGAAATAAGTATGAATAACCTTGAGGAAGTAGCAAAGAATATTAGAAGAAAAATTGTAGATATGATTTATAGAGCCCAATCATCTCATGTTGGGTGTTCTTTATCATCAGCGGATATATGGACCGCGCTTTATTTTGGAGGTGTTATGAATATTAGTCCAGATACTTTTGAAGATGAGAATAGAGACAGGCTTGTTTTAAGTAAAGGACATGGAGTCTCTGCTTTCTACGCCACCTTGTCAGAAAGAGGCTTTTTTGGTGATGAGATTCTGAAAGAGTATGGAAAAGATGGAACAACTCTGGCTAGTCATATAGTAAAAGACGTTCTCCCTGGAGCGGAGACGAGCAATGGTTCTGGCGGACATGGGCTATCTCTTGGGGTGGGAATGGCTAAGGCAGCCAAGATAAGAGATCTTAGCTATAGAACATTTGTCTTATCTGGAGATGGTGAGATGGAAGAGGGTTCTGTCTGGGAGGCTATGCTTTTTGCTGGTCAACATAAGTTAGACAATCTGGTCTTGATAGTAGATAGAAATCACTTGCAAGATGGGAAGGACGGGCAAAGGACAGAGGATATATTGGACATAGAGGATCTTGAGAAGAAGGCAGAAGCATTTAAGTGGGATTCTGTTAGGGTAGATGGTCATAGCTTCGATGAATTAATTCCAGCTCTAAAAGAGACTAGCGATAAGCCCAGAATGATTATTGCCGAAACTATTAAGGGAAAGGGAGTTTCATATATGGAGGATAGGGGAGAGTGGCATGGGAAAGCTCCGGATGAGGATGAATATAAAATAGCAATGGAAGAATTAACCTAAATATGAGATTCGAATCAGTTAGAGCAATATATGACTATGGAATAAAGAACGGAAAAATGTGCTTTATTACAGGTGACTACGGGCATACCAAAACAGAAGAATTTAGGAGTGATTTTGGTGATAGATATTTTAATGGAGGGATGTCCGAACAAAATATTATAGGTATGTCTGCGGGTATGGCCATATCTGGCTTACGGGTAGCCACTTATTCAATAGTTCCGTTTATAACGCTTAGATGTTTTGAGCAAATTAAGATTGATGTCTGTGAGCAGAACGCAGATGTTCTAATTATCGGGGGTGGTGGTGGCCTAGCATATGGTGGTGCTGGGGCAACACACTATTCGATAGAGGAGATAGCTGCTCTATCAGCTTTACCTAGAATGAAAATAGTTTCTCCAGCTGACCCAAGAGAGGCTTACGAGCTTACATCTCAGCTTCTTGAGTTGGGTGGTCCCGCTTATATAAGAATAGGTAGTGGAAGGGAAGACGACCTACCAGTTGATAAATACAATGTTAAATTAGGGAAAGCAGCTGTCTTAAAAGAGGGTGGAGATGCTGTTATCTTCTCATATGGAACGATAATAAAAGAAGCATTAAAAACATCTGAGATGCTTAAGGAAAGGGGCATAGACCTGGGAGTTGTTAATGTTCACACAATAAAACCTTTGGATAAGGATACTATTGTAAAAGAGAGTAGAGGGAAAAGGGCAGTTTTTGTTTTAGAGGAGCATAATGTAATAGGTGGGCTTGGCAGCATGATTAGTTCTCTATTACTGGAAGGCGGATTAACGCCAGAAATTTTCAAGATTTTTGGGGTAGAAGATACTTGGCCTAAAAAAATTGGTTCTCAAAAATATTTGAGAGAAGAGTTAGGGATTTCTGGTAATAAAATTTCACAAAAAATCGATAATTTGTTACGGTAAGCTGTCTAAATATGATTATTACACGGACACCTTTCAGAATATCTTTCTTCGGAGGCGGTACGGATTATCCCGTTTGGTTCAGGGATAACGGTGGACAAGTTCTTTCTTCTTCAATAGATAAGTATTGCTATATAACCGCTAGGCACCTCCCACCTTTTTTTGAAAATAAGAGCAGAATTGTCTGGTCAAAAATAGAATTAGTTAATAACATTAGCGAGATACAACATCCTGCAATAAGAGGGATTCTCGACCACCTCGATTTAAATGATGGTATTGAGATACATCATGCAGGAGATTTACCCTCTAGGTCTGGGATAGGCTCGAGCTCTTCTTTTACTGTTGGCCTGTTGAATGCTTTGCATTCTATCAAGGGAAATCCTTTGGGGCAAAAAGATCTTGCTACAGCGGCAATACATATTGAACAGAACATCTTGAATGAGAATGTTGGTTCCCAAGATCAGATAGCCGCGGCTTTGGGTGGTTTTAATAAGCTTATCTTTAACAAGGATGGTTCCTTTGAGGCTATCCCAATAGACATAAATGATAGCTACATTAAAGAGCTTCAGGATCACCTAGCTCTTTTTTTTACTGGGCTATCAAGAAATGCATCGGAAATAGCGGAAGAACAGATAAGAGAAACTCCGAAAAAAAGGCAAGAGCTAGAGGCTATGCATAAATTAGTAGACGAGGCAATGTTGATTTTGGAAAAGAAGAGCGATGTTAGGGAGTTCGGAAAACTTTTAGATAAGACATGGAAAATAAAGAGAAGTCTTACTAAGAGTATATCTAATAAACATATAGACGATATGTATGAGCGTGGAATAGCTGCTGGAGCTATTGGCGGAAAACTTTTGGGAGCCGGGGGAGGTGGATTCATGCTTTTCTTTGTCGAACCTGAGAAAAGACATAAATTAATTGAGGAGTTCAAGGATTTGGTCCACGTCCCTTTTTCATTTGAGGCCGAAGGTTCAACGATTATACATAATAAAGAATTGAAATGATTGAATCATCTGGGCCAAAAATTTCAGTAATAGTACCGTCATTTAACACCTCTAAGTACTTAGAGGAGACTATAAAAACGGTCTTGGATCAATCATATGCAAACTGGGAGATTATAATCATTGATGGTGGATCTTCCGATGACACTATCGCTATTTTAAATAAAATTTCTAGTAGAGATAATAGGGTAAAATTTATATCAGAAAAAGATGAGGGGCCCTTCGATGCAATACATAAGGGGCTTGCTATGGCTGAAGGCGAGTTTATCTCTATATTGGCTTTATCGGATGGGTATTTTGATAATAACTGGTTCCAGAAATCTATAGAGCTAATGGTGTGTGATAGGACCCTGTCTTTAGTGTGGGGAATACCTTTAGAGATGAGTGAAGAGGGCTCGGTGATTGGGCCAAGCCACATGTATGCGCATTTTTTGAGGGATGCCATGATAGATGACAATAAGAGGAACACCGCTTTCCTAATTAAAAAAATTTTAAGAAGAGTACACTTAACTAACTTGGTCTCGGTCGGGGTCTTCCTTAGAAAGATTAACCTAGAGAATATACGCACCTTCTTAAATATGAGAACCAAAATGGATACTCCACAAAAAGATTCTTGGTTTAGGTATTGGCTTAAGACGGGACAGATTTTTCCAGATGGTAACATGATCGTTTCAAAAAAAGTTTTACTGGAGTGTATGCCAGAACATGAAAGGGGTAGGGGCACTCCAGGAGATTGGATGGGATTTTATTATAACTTCAATACGAGGGGATATTTAGCAAAATGTATCCCCGAGCCAGTAAGTTTTGGCAGAGTGCATGGCGGTCAAATTAGTGAGGTCTGGTCTGAGTATAACGATAAAAACAGGAGAGATTATTTCAAAAGATTAAGCTCTTTTAGAAGAAGTCTTAAAAATGGCAAGATAAATTTTTCTTTTAGAGACAGAGGGGGAAAAGAGATAGAGAATATTAAATGGAAAAATTAAAAAAGCTTCACCTTGGTTGTGGCGAGAAATATTTAGAGGGATATATAAACATAGATTACCCACAAGACCACCATTCGGTTATGGGGGTTAGAGCTGACTTATACCAAGATATAACAAAATTAAAGTATGAGCCTGGAAGTATAGACGAGGTTAGAAGTCATCATGTTTTTGAACACTTTGAAAGAGCACGTGCGCTAGCTCTACTCCTTAACTGGAGGTCTTGGCTTAGAGAGAGAGGGAGGTTGGTTGTTGAGACTCCTGATTTTTATAATTCTTCGTTAAAATATATAACATCAAGAAGTATTAAGAGAAGGATGGAGCTGGGTAGACATATATTTGGTTCAGAAGAGGCGCATTGGGCAATACACTATGACTTCTGGGACAAAAGAAAGTTTAAATATATTCTAGGACGCTTAGGCTTCAGGAAGATAAGGGTTAAGAGTTATAGAAATAGCTTCGCTAAACATTATTCCCACATACCTTTCTCTAATCTAATTGGAGATATTCTCCCTAAGTTTATATATCAAAGATATGGAGGGGTAAAATTACCAAATATTTTAATAGAGTGTGAAAAATCAGGAGAAAACATAGATGAGACAAAAATTATCCCAGAAATATTATCAATGTATTTGGTGGGAGGTGAGGATAACAAGATGTTGGATGTATGGATGAGTCAATTTAAAGATCTTAGAAATGAATAGGGCAGTTTTTTTTGATAGAGATGGCGTGGTAAACGATGTTCTTTTTGATAATAAGAAGAATCCACTTTCCCCAACTACAATTGAAGAATATGTATTGAAAGACGGAATTAGAGAGCTGGTTAAGAAAGTTAAAAACTTAGGATACAAAACAATAGTCATAACCAATCAGCCATATATATCCAGAAACTTAATTTCACAGGAATTTCTCAATGAAATTCATGGCTATGTGAAGAAGAAGCTTTCTTTAGACGATCTTATTTTTTGTCCCCATGACAATGATGATAATTGTGCTTGTAGAAAACCAAAACCTGGAATGCTTATAGAGATGTCAGAGAAGCACGATATAGATTTAAATAATTCATATATGGTGGGAGATACATATAAGGATGTTGGTGCTGGAGAATCAGCTGGATGTAAAACTATAATAGTCGATGCTCACTATAACCAAGGGGTGGAGGCAGATTATAGGGTTAAAAAACTTGGCGAAATAGAGAGAATAATTACCCAATGAAAATTCTCTATGTTGGACTAAAGAATGATTACGGTAATCCAGAAGGAGGCTATTCTTTTGAGCACAATAATTTTTATGAAACCCTCAATAGGATGAATTCTGTGGATGAACTTATATATTTTCCCTTCGATGAACTACTGAGAAAGTTCGGTAGGGATAAAATGAACGAAATGCTTTTGGACAAGGCATATGAGGCCAAGCCTGATCTGTGCTTCTTTTTTCTATTCACCAATGAGATAAAGAAAGAAACTCTACTTAAGTTGAGAGAGAAGGGGTTTACAACATATAATTGGTTCGCTGATGATCATTGGAGATTTGTTAACTTCTCTAAATACTGGGCTCCTTTGTTTAGCTACTTCTCAACTACAGACAGTGACTCTTATGAAAAATATAAAAAGATGGGCTTAAAAAATGCAATAAAGACTCAATGGGCTTGTAACGACTATCAATATAAGAAGACAGGGAATGAGATAAAGCACGATATAACTTTTATTGGGCAGGCTCATGGGAAAAGAAAGAACTTGATAGGCTTTATTAAGAGGAGGGGTTTTGATGTAAGTACTTGGGGCTCTGGCTGGGAGAGCGGAAGAATTGATCAAGAGGAAATGATAAAGACTTTCGGTGAAAGCAAGATAAATCTAAATTTTACAGCTTCTTCTGGAACTTGGAATAGAAAGAATATAGCAAAGATATTCCTTAACAGACGAGCAGATGATTCTTATCAAATAAATAATCCCCTTAATTGGGTTAACAATATTGTTTCTTTAGTTCAGAAAAAAAAGAACCAGATAAAGGGTAGGAACTTTGAAATACCTGGCTCGGGTGGTTTTTTATTAACAGAATATGTTGATGGCTTGGAGGAGTGTTATAAAGATAAAAAGGAGGTAGTTTTCTTTAAATCGAAAGACGAGTTGGTTGAAAAAATAGAATACTATCTGGATAAGGATGACCTTAGAAATGAGGTAGCCAAGCGTGGCTATGAGAGGACTCAAAGAGAGCACACATACAGTAAGCGGTTCGAAGATATTTTTTCAGAAATTGGGATTAAAAATGCCTAAAGTATCAATAATAATGCCTTCTTATAATGGGCAACTGTATATAAATAAGGCTATTAAAAGTGTCTTAAAACAATCTTTTAATGATTGGGAGCTACTTGTTGTGGATGATGGCTCAGAAGAACCATTGGCTGATTATATTAAGGAAGTATATTTATCAGATAAGAGAATTAAATTAATAGAGAACGAGAAAAACCTTGGTCTCCAAAGAACTTTAAATAAAGGATTGAGCCTCGCTAGTGGTAAATATATTGCAAGACTAGATGATGATGACTGGTGGGGCGATCAGTTAAAACTATCCCTACAAGTTGATCTTTTAGACACTAATCCTACTATCGGAATTTGTGGAACAGGGGTAGTTGTTCTTGATGAGGGAGACAATGAGATCTTCAGATATAAGGCTGGCTTGAGGGATAAAGATATAAGAAATAATTTTTTGAAGAAAAATCCTTACGCTCATTCATCCGTTCTCTTCAGAGCTGATTTAGCCAGAGAACAGGACGGTTATTCTGAGGATAATTCAGAGCTCCACATAGAAGATTATGATTTGTGGGCAAGAATTGGTCTTGATAGTCAATTTGGATCTATAGATTGTTATTGCACCAATTTTCTTTTGAAAGATGACAGTATTAGCTCTCTTAATAAGAAAGATCAACTTAGGAAGAATATAAATTTAATTAATAAATATAAATCTTCTTATCCTAGGGGATTTATATATCTATGCTTTGCTTGGTTAAGATATCTTGGGTTTAGTATTTACACCTTTTTGCCCGAGTCGTTAAAGAGACGAGTTTTTTCTCTCTACAAAAAATCTTAACTTCTAAGAATTTCTTTTATATCTAAAAGAGGTTCTTTTAGTAGCCTTAGCGTTGCTATATATATGCTCGCAGAGATAGATATGTTTAGTAGGTAGTGCGCCCCTAGATATTTCATTGCTATTGTCCCTATCGTCATAATTAAAGCAGCCATAATAGGCTTAACCATTTTATCAAGTATTTTAAATTGTATTATGGACTTCATTTTGATCCATATGAATATGTTTGCTGTTATCTGAGCTAGTATGGTTGCTATCGCTGAGCCAACTATAGAAAAAATGGGAATTAATAGAAGGTTGAAGATTATGTTTGCGACTGTTCCGAATAAAAGTAATTTTGTAAATGCAGATTGTTTATTAAAAGAGAAAACTGCATTAGCTATTATCACACTTGGATAGGCGATAAGGATGGTCATCAGAAGTATCTGAAAGGGAATCACAGAGGCTAGATAACTGGAGCCATAGAGAAGATTAATTATTGGTTTGGCTAAAATGATTCCACCAATGGTTATCGGAGCTGCTGCTATGAAAGAATATTTAAGCATTGTTTCCAAAAGTCTACCCGAGTCTATGAGGTTGTTTGTTTTTGCATATCGAGACATTGCGGGGAACATTGCAGTAGCCAAGATCATTGGTATTACGTAAAGAACCTCTATTGGTTTTTGAGCTGCCGCATAAAGGCCGACTGGGGTTGCTCCTTCTAGCCAGCCTATCATTAGGGTGTCTGTATTTATCATTATTATTCCCAACAGGCCCAAGAAGGCGAATGGAATTGCTTCGGATAACATTTTTTTGACGATCGATTTATCAAAAAAAGCCCAGAATTTATATAGATATTTTTTTCCCCAAATAAGTGCATATAAGAGACCGATAGCACTTCCTGCTACGTAGCTGATAAGAAGAGTTTTGCTATCAGGTAAACGTAGAAGCGCGATTAATCCCAATATTGTTACAGAAAGAGTTGTTATCAGCTGGATAAATGCAACATGCTCCATTTTCTCTTCTCCTTTAGCTATGCCTATAATCATTTCTCTGACTCCATCGAAAAATATCAATAAGATTAGGAGGGGAATAAGGGAGATTACTTCAGGGATAGATGATACTAGGGGGAGCGTGATCGCCAGAAAAGTAGATCCAAATATTATTAGGATTATTTTTACTATTAGAGCAGTTGATATGTATTTTCTATGATCCGCACTCTCTTTATATGAGATCTCTCTCGCGACTATTGTACTTAAGCCTAGGTCTACTAGAGAAATTATTATAATGCTGGCGCTTAGAGCATATGAGAATATCCCATAGCCTTCGGTCCCAAGGACTCTAGCTGCCATTACTATTAGAGCTGCCTTAATTAGTCTACCCAATATGTTAGACAAGCTTAGCCAGAATGTGTTTTTAGCTATAGTCTGCTTTGTTGTTTTATTCCTGAGTAGCAGGGATTTGGGAGAAATGGGCTTCATATATTATTGACCCTGTTGGGTTAACATAATCCTTGCCGTTTTTGAAATAACGGCTATATCTAGAAGAATAGATTTTTTCTTCGCGTAATAGATATCGTATTGAAGCTTAACTTTTGCATCTTCAATACTATCTCCATATTCATAATTAATCTGAGCCCAACCAGTTAGGCCTGGTTTAACAAGGTGGCGCATTTCATAGTGTGGAATTTCTTTAGATAGAAGTTCAACAAACTCTGGTCTTTCTGGACGAGGTCCCACAAAGCTCATATCTCCTACCAATATGTTCCAGAATTGAGGAAGTTCATCTATTCTGCTTTTTCTTAAGAATTTTCCTATCCGAGTAATTCTGGAGTCATTCTTCTTTGCCCACTTTGCCCTACCCTCTTCTGCAGAACCATCGGGAGAGATAGCTTTCATTGTCCTAAACTTGTATATAGAGAACTCTTTCCCATCTTTTCCTACTCTGACCTGCTTGTACAAGACGGGACCCTTAGAATCTATTTTTATAGCCAAAGCAATAAATGGATAGAGTAGAGTTGTGGTTAGTAGTCCAGTAGTTCCAAAGACAACATCTAAGATTCTTTTGCCAAACTCATGTATATCCTGAGTGGCATTTTCGAGATTTCTAATAAACCAGAGATCATCAACCATATCGGGAGAAACTTTATGAAGGAGCCTTTCGTAGAAATCTTCTATCTGCATAACAGTTACTTTTGTCGATAAGAGCTTATATAGATTCTTAACATTTCCCCTCCTATCTCCTTTAACAAGTACCAGATTAACACCCTCTTCATAGATAGCCTCTTCGAGCTCTTTGAAGC
>Ga0210057_1003504_pt1 | contig 21611 bp, 16 predicted proteins | sample CryGeyCG2114_010_2_FD_183968 | JGI IMG/M metagenome (GOLD analysis project Ga0210057, IMG submission 183968) | Groundwater microbial communities from aquifer - Crystal Geyser CG10_big_fil_rev_8/21/14_0.10 (SPAdes) (version 2) | ecosystem: Environmental > Aquatic > Deep subsurface > Groundwater ...
TATAGAAGTTTTATTCTGTATCGGTCGATATATAAGTAGAGCATTATATTAAGTATACAAAAAAATAAACTCGAAATCCGAAATTCGAAATTCGAGACAAATTCTAAATAATAAATTTCAAGCTCCACCTCCGTCATTCCAAATTTAATTTGGAATCCGCATCTTTAGAATCAGGAAAGGGAAATTGGGTTTGGAAACGAGAAACCTAACTCGCATCTATACCTATATTCCATCTTCCTGCACATATCAACAGATCCTGAATCAAGGTTCCCCCGATTAAATCGGGGTTCAGGATGACAAAGTGTCAATTTAGGATTTGTGATTTGCTTTGTGGTAATCGAGCTTAAGCTCGATTATTACCGCGCTTAGCGTGGTAAAATAGGACTGTTATGAACGATACAATATCTGAAGTAAAAAAGAGGATTGAAATAGTTGACTTTATCGGTTCTTTTATAAATCTTAAAAGATCCGGTAGGAACTATAAAGCTGTTTGTCCTTTTCATCAAGAGAAAACGCCATCGTTTGTCGTATCTCCTGACAGACAAATTTGGCATTGCTTCGGCGCCTGCTCTGAAGGAGGAGACGTCATTAAATTTTTAATGAAATGGGAAAATCTTACATTTTATGAGGCGCTAAAAGAGCTTGCTGAAAAGGCAGGAGTTAAGATAAAAAGCGTTCCGTTTGAAGATAGAGTATGGGAAAAGAAAGAACGCCTTATAAAGCTAAACTCACTTACTGCTGACTACTTTAATTATATATTGCACGATACTAAATATGGAAAAAAGGCATTAGATTATCTTAAATCAAGAGATATTAATCCAAAAGTTATTGAGAAGTTCAACTTAGGCTACGCTCCCAATTCTTGGGATTCTCTGAATAATTTTTTGACTAAGAAAAAATTTAATCAAGACGAATTATTTGAGGCAGGACTAGTAGTTAAGGGACAAAATAGAGGTTATTACGACAGATTTAGAGGAAGAATAATTTTTCCAATAACAGATCCAAGAGGAAACATTATTGCTTTTTCCGGACGACTTCTTGATGAGGATGCAAAGGAAGCCAAATATATAAATTCACCGGAAACACCCTTATATCATAAAAGGGAAAACCTTTATGGAATTAATCTAGCAAAAGATAAAATCAGAAAAGATAATAATGTATATATAGTAGAAGGGGAGTTTGATATTATCTCAATGTTTCAAAAAGGCTTTGAGAATACAGTGGCTATTAAAGGATCTGCGCTAACCAGAGATCACCTGATGTACCTAAAAAGATATACAAATACCGTGACTTTAGCATTGGACGCAGATGCATCAGGCGAAGAAGCGATGAAAAGGGCGCTTGATGATGCAGAAAACTTAGAATTTGAAGTAAAAATAGCAATAATTGATTTTGCTAAAGATCCGGATGAAGCCGTAAGAAAAAATTTTGAGGACTTTAAAAAAGCCTTAAAAAACAGTGTATCAATTTATGATTTTGTAATAACTTATGCACAAAAGAAGTATCCTGATACTGACGCATTTAGTAAAAAAAAGATAGCAGATATTGTAATTCCATTTATAGAAAAGATAAACAACCCGATAGTTTTGTCCCACTATATTAAAAAATTAACCGGCATACTAGAAGTATCAGAACAAAGCATATTTACTCAAATAAATAGATTTAGGCACAATAAAAGTCAAAAACACTTTTTAAATAGAAAACCGGATGACGAAAGCAAAGAATCTAGAGATCTGAAGATACAAAAATATGTTCTAAGCCTTATATTTCAAAGTAAGAATCCATACAGTTTATCCGAAAAATTATTTAATATAGTTGGCGCGGATGAGCTTTCAACTCCCTCCTATCAAAAAATAGCAGAATTTTTAATAAAGTTTAGTAAAGAACAACAAAACCAATTTAATATTGATAAATTTTCTCTTATGCTTAAACCCGAGCTTCGTGCTGTTTTTGATGAACTCTTTCTCTATGCAACTTTTGAGGCTGATTTTGAAGATGACAATGTTAACAAACTAATTAGTGAAATTAAGAAATTCTCTTTAAAAAGAGAAATTAGCAAATTATTAAAGTCTGATACTTCAAGCAATAAAAAGGATAAACAGCTTACGGAATTAAATACAGCCTTGAAGCAACTGGAAAAAAACATTATAAAGTTATAAAATTAGAACCCATGACTAAGCAAAAACTTCCAAAATCTCTCGACGATCTTATCAAACAAGGTGAAGAAGACGGATTTTTGGTCCAAGACGACATTTTTTTAGTGTACCCTGAACCTGAAAAACATATTGGAGATATTGACGACTTTTTTGATAAATGCCTTAAAAAAGGAATAGATATTTTTGAGACAGTATCTACTAGAGAAGAGGAGGAAGCAAAAAAAACTGCAGAGGAAATTGAAAGAGAGATAACACAACTCATATCAACAAGACACGGTGAATCACTTGACCCAATAAAGAAATATCTTAAAGAAATTGGTCAGACTCCCTTATTGAAATTTGAAGAGGAAGTGGATCTTGCCAAAAAATACGAGAAAAATGATTTAAAGGCAAAAGAAAGACTCATAAAATCCAATCTAAGACTTGTTGTTTCTATAGCAAAAAAATATCTTGGGAGGAGGTTGTCATTTTTAGACCTTATTCAAGAAGGAAACAAAGGCTTAATAAGAGGGGTTGAAAAATATGATTGGAGGAGGGGATTTAAGTTTTCAACATACGCAACATGGTGGATAAGACAAGCAATCACAAGAGCGATTGCAGATCAATCAAGAACAATTAGAATTCCGGTACATATGGTTGATCAAATAAACAGGTTTTATAAAACTCAAAGAAAATTGACTCAAAAATTAGGAAGGGAGCCTAAAACAAAAGAAGTAGCCAAAGAGATGGAAATCACAGTTGAGGAAGTTGAAAATCTGATGAAAATTTCCCAGCAGCCGAAGTCTCTATCTACTCCTATAGGAGATGACAAGGAGACGACTCTCGAACATTTTATTGCAGACATTCATCAACCTTCTTTATATGACAAAGTATCTAGAGAATTATTGAAAGACGCTTTAGGAAAGGTTTTGGAAACATTATCTCCGAGAGAAAAAAGAGTATTGATTATGAGGTTTGGCCTTGATGACTCAAAGCCGAGGACACTAGAAGAAGTGGGAAGAGAATTTAAAGTTACAAGAGAAAGAATAAGACAAATAGAGGCAAAGGCCATAAGGAAACTTAAACATCCAACTCGAGCAAGAAGGCTCAAAGACTTCCTTGAATAATTAGAGAATCAAAACTACAAGTGTTCAATTAATTAATTAATTAGACATCTTTAAAAATATTGTTTCGACCACCCCTAGACCACCTTGATTACCTCTGGAGTGGGACAGAGCGATAGAGCGGTCTAGGTAGAATCTTCAACTACGTTCTTGATTTATATACGTTATGGCAAAGGACAATCTTCTTTTATATGATTTGCAGTCTCGGCCAAGTAGCACCTGTGTCTAATGTTTAAACATTAGGTACGCCATACAATCGATTATTCGATTGCAATTAACCCACCTCTGGAGTCCCACTTCGCTAGTAGCTACGTAGGGACAAGCGGGTATGACGTGAAACGTGTAAAATAGCTGGTCGCTTCTAGGGCTGCGGGAAATCATAAAATTAACTTAAAAAACTCTGCTTTAGCCTTTTGTAATAGCCCATATATCACCGACTCGGTGGTCTCGGTGTACATTTACAAGGCGTTGTTGGTAATTCTTTACCTGACTTAAAAACATTCCAGCTAGAATCTGGTAAAGAGTAAAAAAGAGCTGATTTTGGGGTGACATGATATTATTGTTTTGCCCCACTTTTTTTCAGATCTTTTTCAGTCAGCTTTATAGCTTTTCCTAAGCATTTTTGACTATCATTATTTATTACAAAAAAAGTAAGTAATTTATCAATTTGCTCATTTGATAACTCTGCTGGGATAGCTATTATTCCTGGTTTATTTTTACGAAGAAAGTTTCTAAAGTCTTTATAATTAATAGTTACAACAAAGCGGTTATCTTTTACAGCTTCTTGATAGATATCTTTATCTTCTATTTGTCTTGTGAATCCAAAATCATAAATTATGTGTTTAACATTTGCCTTTTTGTATAGCTTTTTAAAATTTGAAGGTTTTGTAAATGCTTCATCTAGGAGTAGACGGAACTTTTTTTTAATAGTTTTCTTTCTAATTTTTTTATCAATAAGCTAGTTTTTGATAGAAGTAATTTCCAATTTCTTCAAACTGTTTATTTGTTATTTTTTTTAGTTGAGGATATTCTTTTTTTAAATCTCTTAAGTTATATTCTAAACCCAAAAGAGCTCCGATTCTTGAAATTGGAATACGAGTTCCTTTAATTACTGGAATACCTCCCAGTACCTTAGGATTCTTTTCTATTATTAAAGGCATAGCTTAGTAGTTAATTATAAAATCATTTTACACCATTGATTTTCTAAAATCAATTTATATAACCTACTTGTAGAATATTGTTAATTAATAATTCAGTTAAGTACTTAACTGTACTAATGCCCAATTAAGCGTTTAAATGTGCATTAGTATATGTTCCGCTTTTGGGGTGGTTTAGAGCTGTATAATAGGTTAAAATACTTTTCGGTTAACAAAGTGAAAGATCCATTATCAGATACTAAAAGCTATTTTGTACCTTAAGAGAGTAATATGGGCAAAAAAATGGCTTTGGAGGGCTCCAAAATATAGGTTTTGTAGACTATAATCTACAGACTTATTTCCTTCTTTTGTTTAATCTTTAGAGGAATGAGAGGAAATTTCTTTTATAAGAAATTGGGGGAGCGCGTATTTGTAGAAAGGAAGAGAAGAAAACTATCACAGGAAAAACTCTCTTTCTTGTGCGATATTGACAGAACATACCTTGCTAGAATAGAATGCGGAAAAGCAAATCCGTCGATGCGAGTTCTTAGAAAATTATCTAGAGTACTAAAAGTAAGGGTAAATAAATTTACGAGGGGACTTTAAAAAAGTAATAAGATGTTTTTTTCGTCTTTTGACTTTGCTAACGTTACACGTTCCGCGTTATACGTTATACTTATCCTATGACTAAGCAGCGGCATGAGCCTTCACATGTTGATAAGTCTCTAAACATATGGGCAATAGTTTTAATCATTTGGAGTATTTACCGCGCAAAGTTTGGTACAAGTCTACCTTTATGGTTCGACGAATTTATAGCAAAACCAATTGTTTTTATACTTCCTGTTTATCTGTTTATAAAAAATGTTGAAAAGGCAAAGTTTTTTAAGAGTTTAGGTTTTTTTAAGAAAAATATAATTAAAGAATTATTAATAGGTTTGGCAGTAGGATTAATTTTATTTTTAATTCTTTATTTTGGATATTATAATAGAGAAGGTATTCAATTATCCGATTTTGCTAATAACTTTACAAATTCGGGATATCTTATTTATATAATTTTGCTATCTATTGCAACAAGTATATCTGAAGAAATTCTTTCAAGGGGGTTTATACTAAAACGCTTATACGATGCGTCAAAAAATATTTATACCTCATCTTTATTTGCTAGTATCCTTTTTTTCTTTATTCATATTCCAATTTTATTTACAAGTGAATCAATAACAGGATTACTTCTTATTAGACTTATGACAATTGACATTCTTTTAAGTTTTATTATCTCTGTGATATTTTTGACGAGGAAGAATATTATTATTCCTATTCTTATTCATGCAATTTATGTTTTTGGCTTTTGGATTTTAGTTTAAAGCCTCATGAATCCAAAAGACCTCCTCGTTTAGTATTTTGATTTTCTTTATATTTAGTAATTCTTTAGTATTTAAATTTTTAAAATCATGCGGATAAGCTACTATGCTGACATTTTTTTTACCACTGCTTTTATCAAGACTAAAAATATATTTATCAAATTTTTCTACCTGTCCAAATCCATACTCATCAGGTACTGAAAGCTTAGCCTGCTTTTGATATTCAGATGGCGGATATTTGTTATAAAAGAGAAGAAAGATATATGGTTGGCCACGCTCAGGTGATATATAAAAATTATCAAATCTGTCATAATTCTTATCGACATAAGACGCAAGCTCTTTATATCCACACTGCATAGAATTTATTACCACACCCCTTTTGTAATAATGGTTTAAATAAAAATTCCACGAGTAAAGAAGAAAAATAAATTCTATAAATGCAATGGTAATAATAATTACAATTCTTTTTTTTGGAAATGCATTAAATATTGAATAAAATCCATATGCCGCAATTATTGAAGCTGGAATTAATATATATAAAGATCTCGTTAATGATACGGCAGTCCAGGTTAATGAAGCAGAAAGGGGGGGTATTAAAAACAATGTTATTATTAGCCATCTCCATTTTTCTTTATTCTTTATTAAATAATAAATTCCAATAAAAATAAATAAATATTCGAGCGGTGTTATTGGATACATTTCTCCATATCCAAAGCGAGTATTTTCATCACCAGATATTGAGAGAAACTGTGGAGAAAAATACTTTAGATGATTGAAAAAGACCTCTCTGGCGCCAACTGTCAGCTTATTATATAAAAATCGCGATCCGCCCTCTCCTCTTAATTCGTTAATTTTTACTTGCAAACCAGGGTTGGTAAATAAGAGAAGATTATTAATTCGAGTTGAGCTGTAGTTGAAATCTATATAGGAAAATATAAGTAATACAAAGCCAATTAAGAATGGAAGGACTAATCGTGTATATTTATGTTTTTTTAGAGTTTTTAAAAAGTAGACGACTGATACTATAAGAAAATAAACTACAAAAACCCTGCTTGATTGATAAGTAAACATTGCAAAAATTAATGGAATTATAAAAAATAGAACGTTTGATACGTTTATTTTTTTTAATAATCTGATAAAGAAAATAGCTGAAACCGTTATGAGCAGTGTCGCCAGATACGCTTCATGAGCTTGCCTTCCTATTAGATGAAGTCCTAATGATGTGGCGGTAAGAAACGAACCAATTAAAGCTATTGAATTTTTTTTAAATAATTCTTTTGTGAGAAAGAAAACTGCGATTGGTATTAAAATAGCGACTAAATCGTTTAACGCTCTTGCAGAAGATTGATTAAGCCCTAAGATTTTAATAAAGGGGACCGATAAGTAAATATATAAAGGAAGTTTATTTTCACCAAAAGCCTTAAACCTTAGAGGCATGAAATTGCCGTATTCATCTTTTCCGGTTTCAAGTATGGAGTAACTATTATATGCGAAAGAAGCTTCGTCGGATGTAAAACAGGGTGGAGTAATATCTTTTTTGTATAAATTAAAAAATAAGGAAATAAAAGAAAATACAAATAAAATTAAAAACAGCTTATTCTTCATTTATTTTTTTAAAAACTTCTTTATCAGTTAGGTTAAAATCTTTTTTTTGTTTTTGTCGTTTTTTTAAAATCTCAGGGAGTTTAAAAAAAGCTGCAAAAAAACCAGGTAGAATTTGAAATTCACCTTTAAGGATAAAAAAAATCATATTAAAAGGTAGAAGTAGTAGATGAGTTAATATAAAAGAAGTACCTGTAATATTTTTCCAAATAAAAATAAATTGATTTCTATATGAAATTTTTTTAATCAGTTTTTTTGAAAAATAAGTAGATATGGTTGATTCATGAAAGTGCTTAACAAGGATTGACGGATCAAAAAATACTTTATAACCTTTTTTCCACGCTCTAAATGAAAGGTCTATATCTTCCCAATAGAATGGGCTGTATAAACTATCAAATCCGCCAAGCTCTATAAACTTTTCTTTTGAAAAAATGCTTGAGCCGCCCTCTGCCCATCCATTTACTCCAAAAGAAATTTTTCTATTTGCTCTGTGTCTAAAAAAGCCAGATTTCCAAAAATATGAGTTTCTACCAACTACTTCGTTATTTTGCTCGGTTTGTGCAAAACCAACTGCAAATAAATCTTTGTTATTTTTAAAATGAGAAAGAGCTTTTTTAAATAATTCATTATTTATCTCAACATCACTATTTACAAGAAAAAGATATTTGTTTTTTGCAAGCCGAGCTCCTTTATTGACTGTTTCTCCAAAACCTAGATTTATTTTATTTTCATATAGTCGTACATTAGAAAAATCTTTTAAATATTTTTTTATACTACGATTTGGATCGTCGTTTATTACAATAACGTCAAGATCCTTGAAAAAGCGTAAATTATTCTTAAGATTTTTAAGAAATAATTCTGTCTTTTTGTATACTGGTATTATTATAGAAATCATAGTTATAACTTAATTACATTTCTTACATTCTCATTAAATACTTTTAAACTGAATTTATTTTTGACATGTTTTTTTGCTTCACCCCTCATTTTTTTCATAAATCCAGCATTAATTAAAATATCAGAACTCTTTGCTTTTAACTGCTCAAAAGAGTTAAATAAAAAGCCGTTTTTGCCATCAATAATAGTTTCTTTAAGACCACCGGCATTATATCCAAACGTAATACATCCCATAGCCATCGCTTCAAGAGGAGCAAGTCCAAAATGCTCTGTTAATTCAGGATTTTTATTCTCATCAACTCCAAATCCAGCGATATGCCAGAAAATTTCTGCTTTCTTATAAAGGTTAAAAAGATCTTCAAAGGAAATATTTGTTTTAAATTCGATTGACAAATCATTTTTAAATTTATTTTTGAGAGATAGAAAATATCCTTCGTCATCTTTTTTTACCCCTCCTGCAAGAATCAACTTATATCCTTCAAATAGGGGATTTTCTTTTTTTAACTCCAGGAAAACGTTTATAATCAAATCTTGTCTTTTAGAGTGTAGATGTCTAAAAAACCGCCCGACAGATAATATTACTTTTTCTTTTTTTACAGAAGAGATATCAAAATTAATAAACTGCTGATCGATATAAGGATAGATTACATTAGACCTCACTCCCCATTTTGAAAGCCATTTTTTCGTAAACTCTGAATTTGAAATAAATCTGTAATTAGCTGTTTTTAACCTGTTGACGACTGCCATATCGTATAATTTTCTGTTCGGGATCATACAAAATATGTAATTCTTTTTAGCAGAGGAGAAAAAATAACTCCCATCGGTTACATAAAAAAATGCATCGTATTTTTTTAGCGAGTTTAACTTCTCTATAATATTTTTTGACGAAAAAATATTATTTATAAATTTTGGAGGAGGAGAGAAAGTGATATTTAGTCTGGATCTGATTTCGTCATAAATGTCTTTATTCCAGAATATTTCAATATCAGAATTCTTTGATACAGAGTTAATGATGGAAAGTATATGTTTTTCTCCTCCGCCTAAAACATCAAGATAAGGGTCGTAGAGGCCGATTTTTTTTCTTTTCATATAAAAATAAATAGGTTATTGTTTTTGAAAAAGCCTGATAGATACCTTCAATTATACCAACAGGCCCGTCCATAAAACCGAGCTTTTTAATTAGTCTTCTATAAAATTCGCCCAAAAATTTTCGTATGAAAATTCCTATGCTTGCATTTTTACCGGCCTTGTATAATAAGTCAGATTCAATATCCTCAAATATTAGAGTTTTGTTAACCATGCTTTCAAAATCTCCGTGAAAGTTATGAATAATAGGATTTTTTAATTTCCCAACTTCACCTTTTATTTTTGGAGTTGAGTGTATTTGTTTAGTCCAGGAGACAAAAAAATCTTTATTTATGAGTCTTATTTGATAATCAGGCCACCATCCCCCAAACCTCAACCACTTTTTGCCCGCAAACAAATTCTTCCGTGGTATCCAGAAACCACTGAAATTATAGTTTGGAACCGAAGATACCAATTTCTTTTCCGACTTGGGAAGTGACATACTTTTTATTAGCCGATCGCTCCCACGGAGTGAAAAAAATTCGGTATCGAGGTTCTCTCTATGATCCGATTTCAAATTAGATATTTCTTTAATTAGTTCTTCTGACACTACTTCATCAGCATCAAGAATAAGCACCCATTTTGTATCAGCCAAATTTATTCCTATTTCTCGAACAAGCTCAACGTATCTAACAAACTTTGTTTTGTGAATTTTAACCCCCATACTTTCTGCTATCTTTGAGGTTTCGTCAGTGCTTCCGATATCCAATACATAAATATTTTTAGTTAGTGGAAGTACTGATTTTATACAATCTTTGATTTTATCTTCATCGTTGTGTGAGTAGATGACTACGGATATATTTTTTTTCATATATAATTACAATACTTTACCAACAACCTTATTATATTAAATTCACATGATATATTGGTATTTCGTCATACTTACGTTATTTTCAATTTACTCATACGCTCTGGTTGATCCTAACTTTACATTGGTAAACAGTCCAATTTGGGATTTTTTTAGAAACCAAATGGTTATTCTTGGTTATTACCAAAGAGATTTATCGTCGTTTATTTATATTGCATTTGTTCTCATCTTATTTTATTTTCATTTTTATTTTTTAAAAAGAGGCAAACTTCTAAATATCTTTAAAATATCTTTTGGGATTGTCCTAATTTTATTAATTTCTTATCCATTTTTATCTCACGACTTTTTTAATTATATGTTTGATGCCAAAATATTTACGCTATACGGCCAAAATCCATATTTGCACAAGGCCCTTGATTACCCAGCAGATACTTGGTTGAGGTTTATGCATTGGACCCATCGAACGTACCCCTACGGCCCAGTTTTTCTAATTCTTTCGTTTATACCTTCATTCTTAGCTTTTGGCAAACTGATTCTAAATTTTATATTTTTTAAAGCATTTTTTGCCTTTTTTTACGTGGCAAGTGTTTATTTTTTATCTAAGATTAATAAAAATTACGCTGTATTTTTTGCAACAAACCCTTTTATTATAATAGAGGGTTTGATTAACAGTCATAACGATATAGTTGCGATAGGGCTTGGAATCGCTGGTATATATTTTTTATTTAATAAACAAAAACTATTGTCGAGAATATTGTTTTTATTATCCGGTGGAGTAAAATATATCTCAGCGCCAATAGTATTTCTATCAAGAAATGTTAAGTCAAAATGGAACCTAGTTGTATTTGCCGCGCTTATTTTATTGTTTTTATATTTATCATTTTTCGGCGAAATACAACCATGGTATTTTCTAAATATTCTTATATTGCTTCCATTTTTCCCCAAGATTATACAGTCATTTAATATTTTTTTTGCAGGCCTTTTATTTTCTTATTACCCTTTCATCGCATACGGTGATTGGGGAGTAGCTAAAAATATAGAATTGAAGCATTGGATTATACTAACCTTTTTTGTTATTAATTTAAGCTATTTATTTGTGTATAATTTCTCAAATGCTAAAAAGACTTCTTGATAAACTGATTTTAAAAAGCTCTAAAAAGAAAACGATCATTGAAATAGGAGTTTATATATTAATTTTCCTTTTTTTTGTTTTAAATTCGGCATACGTATCTTATCCCGACGAATTCGTAAATGTCCTTGCTGGCTCATCTATCAACCAAGGAAATCTGCCCTATGTTGATTTTTTTGACCACCATGTTCCTGGAGCATGGTATTTAGCGTCATTTTTCCTGCTTTTCAGCTTTAAATCATTTGTCCTATTCAGACTATACTTTGCTATTTTTTCATTTCTTGTTTTATTTATTCTTTCAAAGTGGATAAAGAAAAAGGCATATGATTTATATCCCTATTTCATGGGTTTTTTTCTGGTGTATCCGCTTGCAGGACTTTATTATTGGTTTCATCTTTTCTTGGCGGATAGTTTAGCTATCCTATTTTTTTCAGTCTCATTCTGGATTCTTTCAACACTTACGCTAACCAAAGGAAAAGACCTAAAACCTTTATTTTTCTCGTCAATATTTGTATTTTTAATGTCTTTTTCATCTTTAACTTTCGCGTATTTGGCTGCGGCTCTGTATATTTGGCATGCATATATTATTGGTTTTACAAATTTCAAAAAACTCGGACTTCTTATACTTTGGAGCGTATCGCCTTATCTACTTTATCTGATTTATCTTTTTGCGACAAAAAGTTTTGACGAGTTTTACTTTGCAAATTTTGTTTATAACACCGAACTTTATATAAGCATTCCAAACTATGTAAGAGGGCCTGGATTTAACCCGCTAAAGTTTGCGGCAACCCTAGTTTACAATTTCCTCCAAGGGTATATGCCTTTACTTAGCAAGATTAAATATCTTGATTTGTATTTACCAACAGGTGTGTTAGCGGGATTATCAAGCTTTGTGCTTTTTTTCTTATTAGTTACCAAAGACTGGATATTAGGTCTCATATATTTTTTTGTACTTTCATTTTCAGCGCCAAGAAGCGGCCTTAAAACATTCGACGAGACAGATTACCAAAGCGGATTATTTCTAATGCTTGGATTAGCCTCTTCCTTTTTAGTTCTTTATATATTAAGAAATGTAAAAGCTGGAAGGAGTTTATTTGAAGATTTAAAAAGAGCAAGTAGATTTTTAATTGGAGTTTTACTTTTATTTACCACAGTTTTTTTAATAGCAAACTTTTATGGAAAGTTTTTTTTAAGATATACACAACAGCTGCCGTCGATATACGATTCTTCACAAACAAAGGAGTTGATAAGTTCAATGATTGAAGATAATGAATATTTTTGGATAGGTCCTTATGAACCAAATGAAATTTATTATGCAGATAAAGGAAAGATTCCTGGAAAGTATCCAACTCTTTTACCCCAATTCAGAGAAAATGACAAAACAAAAACAGAATTTATTCAACAATTTGAAAAAAACACGCCCAAAATTATAATTTATAAAAATCAAGCCTCTATTTTTGGCACTCCTGCTTTAGAATTTGGCGCATTTTTTATAGATTGGATGGAGGGCAAATATACTCAACTTGAAGATATAAAAGAAGCAACACTTATTAAAAATCCAAGCTTTTTTGATTTAAAATCAGATCTGTATATTTTAAATACAGATATGGAAGAGCTTCTTAAAAAGCTTGAAGGTGCAGGATATATAAAATTGAGCGTTAGTCCTTCAGAAAACGATAAAGATAATTCTTAATGAGATGAAGTTTAGTTTTTAATGGCGCGTACCTTAAACCAAATTTAAGTTGGTTGATTGATTGATACCGAATGTGCAAATCAGATCCTGACCCTCCTGTGGACTGTGATACTTTATGCCATATTACAACAGAGGGATCATAATAAAGTTTAATATTTTTGTTTTTGGCGCGGACACAATAATCAGCGTCTTCAAAATATAAAAAATATCCCTCATCTAGAAACCCAAGTCTATCAAACGCTTTCTTATCAAACAGCATAAGAGCGCCGGTTATAAAATCTACCTCTTTGAGCTTATCAAATTGTCCTTTGTCAACCTTGTCAACCCCAAAGTGGAAGCTTAATGCATGTTTCCAATCAATATAACCGCCTGCGTACCAGATAACTTTTCCCTTATCCGACTTCTTGTATCTTTTGTGATACTCAAAACCGGGAGCATAATATATTTTCCCTCCAATTATTGAGGACGGATTATTTTTTATTGATTTTAGACAGTCTGAAATAAAGTCTGATTTAAAATATGTGTCATTATTTACGATGCAGAAATATTTATACCCTTTTTCAACTGCTTTTTTTAATGCGAGGTTTACTCCAAATGCAAATCCTTTATTTTTTTCCTGTATAACTGTTGATTTGAAAGGCTTAATATTAAGCACCTTTTTATCATCGGAAAGGTCGGATATGAAAAGTTCAAACTTATCAGATTTTTGGCTGGCAAGACTTTTATTAAAGTCTTTTAGTACGTCGTAATTGTTATATACTACGGAAATTACTGCTAGCTTGTCCATATTATTTTTTATAAAAAGATGTTAATTGCGAAGTCAACTTTATTCCAAAGAAATATCTTACAAGTAGATAGTAAGAAATTATACCCACAGATATCATTATAAGAGTTGATGTAATTAACGTTGTCGTTAAAAGCTTATCTACTGCAAATACCAAGACTCCCATAGTCAAAGCTGACAATAAAAATGCATGGGTAGGTCTTAGTACTTTAAATTTGAATAATGACTTTGCTTTAATAAGCACTGTGAAATAAAATATGGAAACAATTAAATGTGCGATTGGAAATCCAAGCTCTCCTAGTGTATTCGTAAACACGGGTGTCATCAGCCAGATCATCAAACTGAAAAAGACCATAAATAAAAATGTTGTTTTGACCTTTCCTAAAGCATTTAAGACATTCATAAAAGGAGCGGAAAACGAAACAATTAATGAAGATGCTGCAAAAATATAGAATAAAGGAATTGCAGGCTCCCATTTATTATATTTAGGTATAATTTCTATTAATTTGGGCATGATTAAAACCAGACCAATCAGTATTGGGGCAAGCAATGATGTTTGATAGTAGAGAATTTTTTCAGATAAGTTTTTTACAGATTTTAAATCATCCTGAAATTTCGCAATAAGTGGGAAAATAACCCTGCTAACATTATCCATTATTATTCTAATTGGAGCTTCTGCCCATTTTTTTGCAAATCCTATCAATCCAAGAGCTTGAAATCCGAGTACTTTTCCAAGGTAAAGAGTAATAAGTTCATCTTTAAAAATTGCAAGAAACGAACTTGCTTGAAAAGGCAGACCGAAAGAAAGAAGCTGTTTAAGAGAAGAAATTGATATGCCAATTTTAGGCACCCAAAATGACAGAGAGTATATTAGGAATACTCCGGTTAGAGCTCTTAAAATTACTGAGATTGTAAAACTATGGAGGCCGAAGCCTAAAATCGCAAGCACAGTGACTGAGATGTAAAAAATTGAATTTTCAACAACTTGCACAAGAACTATTTTTTGAAATTGAATCTTTCTTTCAAGGAATATAGAAGGTATGGTTTTGAGAGAAGAAAGAAAGAATGATACTAGTAGTGCCCAGTAAAGGTAGACGGCATCAACTGGTAAATTATAAAAACTTTTAACAGTTGTCGTTGCAAAAAAACCTAGAGAGATGAACGTGATTATTAGTATTTGTTGTGCAGTAAAAGTAGTTTTTATATCATTTTCTGTTATTTGTTTTTTTTGAATTAAAGAAGCCGCAAGCCCTACATCTGAAAAATAATTTAATAAAGCTATTATTGAAAGTACAGTTATATAGATTCCAAAAACAGAAGGTGGTAAAAGAATCGTAATAACCAAATTTGCAATAAACCCAAGCACAGCAGAGTATCCGCTTTGAAAAAAAAGACTGAACGCAGAAATAAAACTTTTTCTTTTAATAGATGAAGTCAGGCCTGTTTGTTCCACAATCTAGGTTAAATATATATAATAATATCAATGCTTAAGCTCAAAAAAGTTTTTTACTTTTTTCTTGTTCTAATTATATCAATTCCCTCGTTTATATCCCTATTGAATAACTCTTATTTTTCAATGCACGATGATACACACGTTGCAAGATTATTTTTACTTGATAAAGGTATAAACCAAGGCTATATATTTCCAAGGTGGGTCGATATAATGGGTTTTAACCACGGCTATCCCTGGTTTAATTTTTATCCACCTCTTGTATATTATGTTGGAGAATTTTTTCACTTACTCGGGTTTTCTCTCATATGGTCTATAAAACTAACTTTTATATTAGGTTTTGTACTTGCGGCATATGGGATTTTTCTTCTTATAAAAAAATTTACTAACGAGTTATTTGCTATTTTAGGCAGTGTTTTATATACATATTTTTTCTATCACGGCGTATTGATCTACGTGAGGGGAGCGCTCTCCGAGTTTTTTTCTCTTTCAATTCTTCCATTTGTTTTTCTGGGTTTGGAGAATCTAAAAAATAAACCAAATTTAAAGAACTCAATTCTTTTTGCAATTCCTATTGCACTTTTGATACTTACACACCCGTTAATAGCTTTTCCTACAATAATTTATATTTTTTTATTTGTCCTTTTTTATCTACTGATCCAATCGTTCGAACGATTGGACTTTTTAAAAAAGGGATTATTATCAGGTTTAATTGGCCTTTCTTTGTCGGCATTTTATTGGTTGCCGTCAATGATTGAGAGAAAGTTTACTCTTATTAACAGTGTTTTTAATAAGGAACTATCTTTATACAATTTACATTATGTCTGCCCAGAACAGTTTTTGACTTCAAACTGGGGATATGGCGGATCAATACCCGGTTGTGCTGATGGATTAACATTTCAAATCGGAAAAACACATATTTTAGCTCTATTACTTTCTATACTTGGCGTTGGATTACTTATTCTCCAACGTCATTCCCGATCAACTCGTCTCACAAATCAGAATTGGGATGACAGTAAAACAAAACTTAAGTACTATTTCTTTTTGTTGTTTCTTACGTTTTTCAGTATCTTTATGACAACCCAATATTCATCAATAATTTGGGATAATATTTCATACCTTTCATACCTTCAATTCCCTTGGAGGTTCTTAACTTTTTCAGCACTTTTCATTTCTGTGACATCCGCTTATGGTATTTACCTATTGTTTGAAGGAATTAAAACAAAATATAAATTTAAAAACGCATCGATAATATTTGTTGTTTTATATAGTATATTAACTATCATATTAGTCGGCAGATATTTTATACCTCAAAACTATATCGATAAATCCGAAAAAGACTTAACCTCATTTGAAGAAATATCTTGGAGAGTGAGTAAAAGTACATTTGAATTTATGCCAATAGGGATTAAAACCACAAGATCAGAATTTGATACAACTATACCAAACATTCAAATGATTGATATACCCAAAGAACCATTTGGAGTAATTCAAGGTGAGGCAGAAGTGAAGCATGTAGAAAATAAATTTATGAATAAAAAGTTTTTAGTTACTTCAAATAAAAATATAATTTTTAGATTAAATACTTTTAATTTTCCAGGATGGAAAGCTTATATGGACGGAAAAGAAATAAAGATAAGTGACGATAACGATTTTAAGTTAATTACAGTAAATGTCCCAAAAGGGGACAATCTTTTAGAATTCAAATTTGAAAATACACCAGTGAGAAATACAGGAAATATCATTAGTTGGGTATCTTTAGTTTATGTTGGATATCTTCTATTATCTTTTAAGTTGAAAAAGATAAAAAGCTGATTGTCCTCCTGGTTTTTCAAACTTTTCTACTAAATCTATCGGCCAAATTCCCGGAAACTCTGATCTGTGAGAAAAAACGACATAGACTAAATGATCGTCAAGAAGAACCTGATTTTCATATAAATGCTCTTCATCAAGAGGCCAATAGGCCTTGACATTTATCTTATCTGTTGGTTTTAATGAAGAGTTCAACATATCGCCAACGACTCCAAAATTACCTTCTGCTATAAGAACAACTGGCTTTTCTTTTGATTTTTCTCTAGCATATTCAACAATTTCTTTAACTCCGTATCCGGCTGATGTTCCTTCTATATATTGACCTCTGTCTATTGGCGGAAATGGAATATTATTTGTGGCAAGAATAATCGGAATATCAAATATTAGAAATGACGCAACCAGTAGAATAATAATATATTTAATAAACTTTTTCTTTTTATAAACCGTAAGAAAATATGTAGAAAGGATTAAAAAAGTTGTTGCAAAAAAGTTTAAGTATCTTGGAAAAACAACTTTTGCAAAGAAAGATAATGCAAGATAGGGGAGTACAATCCACAAGATAAAATATAAAGCCAACCTTTTATCTTTTTTATACAAAAGAATTAATCCAATAAATCCTATTACCGGTAGTAAAAAAGCCGACTCCCAAAATACATAAATTGGAATGCTTTTAATATTAGTAAAAAATACAGAAAAAGGATTTTGAATAAATTCTTGAAATGTCATAACAAAAGTTTTATTTTTTTCGGCAACAAAATGGAGATAGGGAGAGAGCCTTTGTATGTTATATATTAAGAAGGATAATGAAAGACCAACCACGTAAAGAAATCCGAAATTAGTTAGATTAGTGAAAAATCTTTTTATATTTTTTTCTAGAAATAAAATAGGGGATAATGCCGCAAGTCCTATGAAAATTCTGACCGAAGATTTTGATAACGAAAAGATTCCGGATAAAAATCCGAAGATTAGTGCAGTGTCTAGTCTTAGATTTCTAGCAAGATATATTGATAGAAACAAGATCCATATAAAGCCTGCATTTACAAATGAGTCAACAAGGGCCAGTCTGTCGTAAAAAAGAAAGTAGGGTGTAAAGATATAAAGTAAAGCGCTCCAGTAAGCAGCTTTTTTATTAAATAAATAAAAGGTTAAAAAATAAAGGCCTGATAATGCTGCAAAGCCCCCTGTAACAGCAAATAGTCTTCCTGCAAATAAAGCGTTGTCTGGAAAAAACTTTAAGAAAAATATAGTAAACCATGTTTGAAGCGGCTGTTTACCGTCGGTGAGAGATATAAATCTCCACGCCGCATCGTTTTTGGCAATTTTAGCCCAGTTGATATATATCCCTTCGTCAGTAAAAATTGGAAATTTATCAAGATTTATTAGTCTTGTTGCGAAAAAAATAAGGAGAACAAGCCCGATATATAAAAAGTCTTTTCTATTAAAGTTTTTCTTAAAGAAAATAATTATTCTTTGAATACTAAACATATAATATTATACAAAAGATAAGGTGTAACGTGGAACGTGGAACGTATAATGTATAACGTGTAACGTGGAACATATAAATTTCTAATTACACTAAAAAGGAAGTTGGAAATTGGTATTTAATACACTAACTTCTACTTTCTATCTTCCTAACCCGCTTCCCGCATCCACATCCCAACTTCCAAAATACTAGGTTAATTAGGTCAATTTATTAAAATTTGCTATAATCTTTCAAAATGAAGTATTCAGTAATTGTTCCTGTTTTTAATGAAGAAGAGAACTTAAACACACTTTATAAACGGGTAAAAGACGTTTTAGTTAAATTAAAAAGCGACCACGAAATTATTTTAGTAAATGACGGATCTTTTGATTCAACCCAATTTATTTTAAAAAAACTAAACACCAAAGACAATAATGTAAAAATTATTAATTTCTCAAGAAACTTCGGTCATCAAGTTGCTGTTTCAGCAGGGCTTAAATATTGTAGCGGCGATTATATTGCTATTCTTGATGGTGACTTACAAGACCCACCAGAAATTCTACCGAAATTCTTCAAGAAGTTAGAACAAGGATACGATGCAGTGTATGCAATTAGAAAAGATAGAAAGGAAAATATGTTTAAAAAAGCCGCATATAATAGTTTTTATAGATTTCTTAAAAAAATCGCAAGTATTGATATTCCGCTTGATAGCGGAGATTTTTGTGTCATGAACAGAAGAGTTGTCGACGCGATGAATTCACTACCCGAAAGAAATAGATTTGTAAGAGGGCTTAGGTCATGGGTTGGTTTTAAACAAGTAGGACTTGAGTATTCGAGAGATAAAAGGTTAGCAGGTAAAAGTAAATATAATTTAACTAAATTGTTTAAGCTCGCATTCGACGGGATCTTTTCTTTTTCCTACATACCTTTGCAGTTTATGTTTTACTTAGGTCTAATATCTCTGATTATTTCTATTTTGGGAAGTTTTGTTGCTATTTATTTAAGATTTTTTACAACAGCATATAACCGCGTACCAGGTTTTGCTACAACAATTATTCTTGTGATGTTTGTTGGCGGACTTGTTTTGTTTTCAGTCGGAATAATGGGGGAGTATATAAGAAGGATTTATGACGAAATTAAAGCACGACCCCAATTCATAATAGAGTCGACATTAGGCTTTGAGGAAGTAAATAATAAATCCTAAATTACAAATAACAAATAAATCATAAGTTTAAAATTTTAAACGTTTTATATTTGTAATTTATTTGTAGCTTGAAATTTATTATTTAGAATTTAAATCATCTATATAATTCCAAGTTTCCAAACGATTTAATTAGTGTTTTTTTAGAATTTGTGCTTATAAGATTGTTTTCTTCCTTTTCGACTACAAAGCACTTTTCATTTGTTGAGTTTAATAAAGAATTACTAAATGCTTTTTCTGAGTATAGGAAGTTTATTTTTTTTTCAAAGTAATAGACCATTGATGGGTGAGACCCCCACCATTTTGTTGTTGTTATTAAAAGACCTTGTTTGTCAAGCTCATCAAAACTTTTTCGACTTTGTTCATTTAGCAGTACGTTTAATTCGTCACACTGGTTTTTAGCATAAAGAGAAAGATTATAATGCGGCTCTTCTTTTGAGTAGTAAGTACCAAAGAAGTTGTCTGTGGCAAAAGCTTTGTACCCGATTGAGATGGCCAATATAATTGAAAAAGCTATAAATAGTTTTTTATTTTTTTTCAATAAGAGTCCAGTTGCAGCTGCAAAAAAACCAAACTGAGGAATTGCGGCATAGATATACCAGAATATCTTTGTTTTAGTAACATTCAGAAATAAAAACCAAGGAAGCAGATAAAGACCGTAAAATATTTTTGATGCATCAAATTTATTTTTCCATAACCAATATATAAAAGAACCAAGGCCTAAAATTGCAAAGATTAGAAGAAAGCCATACTGATCTCTAACAAGGTCGAGATAAAAGGTTCTTTGACCAAAATGAAATTCAATTGATGAGGTTATTCTTCTGAAGTGACTTTCAATAATATGTTGCTGCCAAAATTTATTTCCAAACAATATAAACATAGCGGCAAACCAGACTGTAAGTAGAAATGAGTGGGCGAATAGCTTGAAAAATGCTTTCTTAAATTCTTTTTTGCTTACCTTTTTGAGCATATAAATGTATATATAGTAAGCAGCTACTGCAAAAACAGGATAAAAGCCAATCAAAGACTTACTGAAAACTGCAGTGAACAAGAAAAATAAACTTAAGAATTTTCTATCAAAAAATAATATATAGCCAAGCCATCCAAAAAGCAAGAATAAATCGAGATTGATCACCTGTGCTCTTTGCAGAAATATTGGCGTAAATGCGGTCGTTGCAACAGCAAGAGTAGATAAGACCTGATCTTTAAAAATCTTATTATAAAGAATATAAATAAATGAAAGTAGAAATATTGATATAACAAGTGTAAACAATCGGGTAGATATCTCCGGAGGGATAAAATAGAACGCCTTAGCTATAAAAGCATACAGCAGAGGGACGAGAGGTGGCTTATCGAGCCATGGCTTTCCCTGCCACATAGGAAAATAATAGTAATTGTTTTGAATCATTTCGTTGCCTGTTTGTATATAAAGTGATTCATCCCAATCATAGAAAGGCGTTGGTGTATAGATCAATTTATATGAAGTTATTGCAAGGAAAAATATGAGAAATAAAATTATTATATAGTGATTTTTCAAAAACCGCATTTTGCTTATTTTAACAAATATTATTATTAACGGGTCCTGTCATGTAATAAATTCGAAATTCGAATTCCGAAATTCGAGACAAATCACAAATCTAAAATTACAAATAACAAATAAATATTAAATTATAAGTTTTAAAATTCGTTCTTATTGACCAGGCACTTCTTTGGTATTCTATCTATTACTTCTTCAATTGGGCACTTTACTTCAAACGAATTTCTAAAAACCCTGCTTTGAAATATGAAGTAAGTTCTAAGCTCATAAAAAGAAGAGATTAAAACCAGGCCTATAATGGCAGGTAAAATAATATTTTTGTTTACTTTAAAGTTGAAAGAAGTGATTTTTGTTATTCCAT